>Ga0335394_10005416_pt1 | contig 14434 bp, 21 predicted proteins | sample MAT03_FD_205741 | JGI IMG/M metagenome (GOLD analysis project Ga0335394, IMG submission 205741) | Freshwater microbial communities from Lake Fryxell liftoff mats and glacier meltwater in Antarctica - MAT-03 (spades assembly) (version 2) ...
GGGTTCGGTCATCGGGACGCTCCTTCGACGTTCCCTTCAAGCTAGCCGCCGCACACCGTACAGACCATGAGATAGTTCGTGCGGCGTCGATAGTGATTCGCTATACATCGACGCGCGTCACTCGAGAACGGCCGCATGACATACGGTAGGCCGACGTCCGCAGGTGATTCGGCGTCCAGCGTAAGGTCAGCGCCGGCCGTCGTACCACACCCGAAACGTCATAGATAAAATCGATAGATCACGTCTATATTTACTGTTTTGTCTACGTCTAGCCTTGCCGCTATCGTCATCGTGCGCGAGCACACCATGCCGGATCAAATGCCGCCGACGTCTTCCCTGCCATGCGCTCGAAAGCTCCTGCACGACTTGACGCGCCTGCGGTCCGAGGTCGCCGACGAAGGCCAAGCCACGTTGGCGTCGTGGTCACGGTCGATCCGGCGCCGACAGTTCGAACCGGCGGCGGAGAATCTCGCACACTATCTGGCGCTACGCCGCCGGGACGTACGGGACCTGCAACGCCGGCTGTCACGCTTCGGGTTGTCGTCTCTTGGCCAGAGTGAGTCCCGCGTACTGCCCGCACTCGACGCTATTCTTGTCACGCTCGCGGCCGCGGCCGGCCAGCGCCCGTTGCCATCACGTGCGGGCAAGGCAGCGCATGCACGCCGCCCGGGTCATGCAGCGATCCTGCGCGAGCAGATGCGCATCTTCGGCACCGACCCACAGGGCCCACGGACGCGCATCATGGTTACCATGCCAGCCGCGGCAGCCATGGATGCGCCGCTGGTGGCGCGGATGCTGGCGGCAGGCGCCGACTGTGCACGCATCAACTGTGCGCACGATGGACCGGACGTCTGGCGAGCCATCATCCGACATGTGCGGTCCGCCGCCAGGGCCGTCGGCCGCCGGTGTCCGATACTCATGGATCTGGCCGGTCCGAAAGTGCGAGTCGTGTCGGTCAGCCCGGCTGGAAAGGTGCGGCTCAGGCGAGGCGACCGTTTCGAACTCGTGACGGCGGCAATGCGGTCGGGCGACGCGCGCGTGCGAGCGACGGTGTCGCACGCCGAGATCATCGCGGCGCTGACCCCTGGCGCCGCCATCTGGATCGACGACGGAAAGATTGGCGCGCGTGTGGTCTCGAAGGCGCCCGGTCGGGCTCTGGTGGAAGTGGTCCATGCGCGCGATCGGGGCGAGCGCCTTCGCGCCGAGAAGGGGATCAATTTACCCAGCGCGGACCTGGCGATCGCGCCACTGACGCCGAAAGATCTGGCCGACCTCGACTTCGTCGCGGCCCATGCCGACTGCGTCGGCTACTCATTCGTGCAGCGCCCGGGCGATGTCGTCCGTCTCCAGCGGGAACTGACACGGCGGCGCCCTGGTCGCCCCCTGCTGCCGGTGGTGTTGAAGGTGGAAACCTCGCTGGCGGTGAGCAATCTGCCGCGACTCATCGTCGCCGCCGGTCGCCGGCAGCCCGTCGCTGTGATGATCGCGCGGGGCGACCTGGCGGTGGAGATTGGCTTGGCGCGACTGTCGGAAATCCAGGAGCAGATTCTCTGGATCTGCGAAGCGGCCCACGTCCCGGTGGTGTGGGCGACCCAGGTGCTCGAGCGGTTGGTGAAGGACGGGGCCGCGAGCCGCGCAGAGGCCACCGATGCCGCGATGGGACAGCGCGCCGAGTGCGTGATGTTGAACAAGGGTCCGCATCAGGTCGAAGCCATCTCGTTCCTGGACGAAGTCCTTCGTCGCATGGATCGTCACCAGCACAAGAAAGCGGCGAGGCTGGCGGCGCTTGGTTCGTGGACCGAGCCGCAAACCCTGTAGCGAGCCTATGAATCCCGATCCCTTCACGCACAATGTCTCGGAACTGTTGCACGGTCTTCCGGCAGAGCGTCGAGAAGCCGTCCTGACCATGATCCGGCAGCTGCGGCGCTACGCGGCACTGATGGAGCAAGCGGCGAACGTGAGTCACGCTGTCTTCGAGGGCGCGCGCGTAGACCGGATCGTTCGGTTGATCGTGGAAGGGGCTGGACGCATCGGGCAGTACCGGGCCGGCGCCTTCATCCTGATGACAGGCGAGCATCCGACGATAGCAGCGACCTACGGAGAGTTCGCGGGCACCGAGGGCCGGCGAGCTCCTATCGAACTGACCGCGACCTGCGTCACCCGCCTGGGTCCTTCCCGTCTGGAATTCCTCAACACCGCGCTCGGAATCGACCTGCCGGTGCATGAGCTCTACTTGGTACCCGTTGCCACGCCCGACACGTGCGTCGGGACGCTGGCGTTGCTTGACAGCGACGGCGACAGTCCAGACGATCGCCTGCTGGAATCCTACGGGTCACGGGTTGCCCTGGCCTACCTGCACGCCGTCCGTCTGCAGTGAGGAGACAACGAATGCTTGGCTTGATTGTCGTCGCAGTTGCGTGGTGCGCGCTGGCCGATACGGCCTCCGCGCAGCCGTTGCGAGAGGTGTTCCGCCGGGCAAACCCGTCGGTGGTGCTGGTCCGAACGACGGTCGACAACCCCGCGCACGGGGCCAGTGGGGCGCCGCCGACGGAGGGGATGGGGTCGGGAGTGCTGGTTTCAGACGACGGGAAAGTGCTGACGGCCGCTCATGTCGTGAAGGCGGGCGAAACCATCCAGGTCAGCTTCCTTGACGGCGCACCCATTCCGGCTCGCGTCATCTCAATGGCGCCATTTGCCGACATCGCCCTGCTGCAACTGGATCGCGTGCCCCTGGGCGCCACGGTGGCGGCGTTCGGTGACTCCGACCTGCTCGAGACCGGAGACCAGGTCTTCACGATTGGCGCTCCCTATGGCGCCAACCACTCGTTGGCTGTGGGCTGGATCAGCGCTCGCCGGCATCCGTCGGGTGTCTACGAAGACGCCACGGCCCTCGAAGTACTCCAGACGGATCTCGACGTGTTCGAGGGCAACTCCGGCGGTCCGCTCTTCGACATGAAGGGCCACGTGATCGGCATCGTCACGCATGTCCTCAGCGAAGAGGGGTCGTCGCGCGGACCCAGCTTCTCGGTTGCCGGCAACGTCGTGAAGCGCCTGATGCTCGAGGATCGCCGTCCGTGGTTCGGAGTCGAGTCCCTCATGCTCGAGGGTCCCCTCGCGGAGGCACTGAACGTGCCGGGCCCGGCGGGCCTGCTGGTACAGACCGTGTCGCCGGGCTCCTTGGCCGCGCGCCTGGGCCTGCGCGGCGGCTCATTGCCAACCACCATCGCTGATGCGCCAGTCCTGTTGGGGGGCGACATTCTGCTCGAAGTGCTCGGAAAAGCCATTGACGGGTCCGCGACATTCATGAGCGGATTCCTGGCCGCACTCGACAGACTGCAGGTGGGGGACTTCGTGTCTGTGCGCGTATGGCGCGGTGGCAAGGCCGTGCTGCTGAGCACGACCGTCACCGCCCCCTGAACCATGACGACGCATGTCCCCATGATTCCGTGATGGACTGGCTCAACTACCACCACTTGTTCTACTTCTGGACCGTCGTTTGCGAGGGTAGCGTTTCTCGTGCCGCCGAGCACCTGGGCCTGGCTCAGCCGACTGTCAGCGCGCAGATCAAGCAGCTGGAGCGGTCCCTTGGCGAGACGCTGCTGGAGCGACAGGGGCGGCGGGTGGTGCCCACTGAGATCGGACGGCTGGTCCACCGCTATGCGGATGAGATTTTCCAGATCGGGCGCGAACTACAGGAGACACTGAAGGGCCGGCCTACCGGGCGCGCGTTGCGGCTGCGCGTTGGTGTGGCCAATGCCGTTCCGAAACTGATGGTGTTCCGGATGCTGCGCCCGGTGATGGAGAGCGATCGGGCCATTCTCCTGTCGTGCCACGAAGGGCAGCCAGCGCAGCTCCTCGCGCAGTTGGCGACCCATGCGATCGACGTCGTCATCAGCGACGAACCCGCAGCGCCACACCTCCGGGTGAAGGTGTTTTCACACCTGCTCGGCGAATCGACCACCACGTTCTTTGCGACATCGACGTTGGCGCGCCGGCTGCGGCGAGGCTTTCCGAACTCCCTCCAGGATGTCCCGATGCTGTTGCCTACCCCCTTGACGGCGCTGCGACGCTCGCTCGATCAGTGGTTCGACACCATGCAGCTCCGTCCGCCCATTGGCGGCGAGTTCGACGACCCGGCCTTGATGACGGCGTTCGGCGAGGCCGGGACCGCCGTGTTTCCAGCGCCGACCGTCATCGCGACGGAGGTGTGTCGGCATTACGGCGTCGCCATCGTCGGAATGACTGATGCGGTGCGAGAACGCTACCATGCCATCTCCGTCGAGCGACAAGTCACACATCCAGGCGTTTTGGCGCTGTCAAAGGCCGCCCGGGCCGAGCTCTCGCCGCCTCCGAGACCCCGCTATGCCCCCGCCGGGCCGTGACCCTGCCGGCGGCAATCCTCCGCTTACGAGGTTGAACGCGCTCTTGCCTTCCTGCAGCGGCGCGAAGGAGCCCCCTGATGCGGTGCCATCGGCATTCGCGGCCCCGCCGGGCCGCAGGGTGCGCAGGGACTCACGGGCGCGACCGGCGCCACTGGTCCGCAGGGGCCGGGCGGTGTCGTGGGCTTCGACCGGAATTCGCACGACGCACAAGGCCCCGGCCAATTCCTGACGCCCGGGACCACCGGCTTCGTGGGGCCGCTTCACGCGGTGAACCTGCAGTCGAATTAGAAGGCGTTCATGACCGTCAGCAACACCTTCAACAGCGGATTCAATCCGAGCACCGGTCTCGCCCTCGCGCCGTGCTTCCGGCCCGCCGCCACGCCGAACGCCAATCCCACGAGGCTCGCCACCCCGCTCCACCGAGGCCAATCAACGCGACGACGGTGTCACACGTGCGCAGCGGCCGCCCCCGCCGGTTCTGCGTGATGTGGCAGAAGAGCCGGTGCTTGAAGCGGCACAGCAAGAGTACGAGGACCACCATGGCAAAGCGACCCGCCGACTCCGAGGGACATCACCCGCGGAAGCAAGAACGTGTTCGAGGACCTCGGCTACCCGGATGCCACGGAGCGCCAAGCCAGGCTCCGGCTCGCCTACGCCCTCAACCAGGTGCTCGAGCAGCAGGCGCTGACCCAGATCGCGGCGGCGCAACTGCTGGGTCTGACCCAGCCGAAAGTGTCTGCGTTGCGCCGCTACAAGCTCGCCGGTTTTTCGGTCGAGCGGCTGATGACGCTGCTGACCGTCCTGGACCGGGACGTGGAGATCGTGATTCGGAAGAAGCCACGCTCCCGCAGCACTACCCGCATCAGCGTCGTTGCGGCGTAGGGCCTGGGCTGGTCGGCTCACGTGGACCAGTGTGTGCGCTCGATCACGACGTCGTGCCCGAGCGCAGATTCGGCAGCTACGTCATGGTCGAGGACACGTTCATCCCACAGTGTGACCTGGCGCCTGTCCTTACGCGACCATCACCCGCGCGCGTCCCCTGACTGCGGGTCGCGACCTGACGACGATCTCCACATCGCTCCCCAAGAGCACGAGAAAACGCACCAGGCGGTCCAGCGAGAAGCCGGCCAGCCGCCCACGGATCAGCGCAGACACCTTCGGCTGATCGACCTCGAGGATCTCCGCGGCGGCTGCCTGCGTGAGCCCACGTTTCGAAATGAGCACACCGATCTTCCGCGCCAGTTCGGCCTTCGCAAGCGCCTCAGCGGGCCTGGGGTGTTCCAGGTCGGCGAACACATTGTCACTACCCACGACGTATGCCTTCTTCGCCATTGTCCTGCTCCTGGCCTTCGCTGATCGCGATGGCCTGCTTCAATCGGCGCTTGATCAGGTCGATCTCTGACTGAGGCGTTGCGATGCCGTGCTTCGACTTCTTCTGGCAACGCATGGAGGACGTAGACGCGGTCCGCCACCACCTCCAAGACACTTGCGCCCAATCCCTTCAGCGGCTTGGCCGCGATGGGCTTCCCGCCGCGCTGCGCCAGGAACAAGGCGTAGCCGACTTCGTCCTGAACACCTGCGGGGAACGAGCGCAAGACGCGCAGCGAGTCGCCGACCCACACGACGGGTCTGAGCGGCTCTGGCGACATGACCGCAGTATGCCATATCAAGCATGTCCCAGCTACGGCGCGGACGCCTGTCGTCACGCTATCCTGCCGGTCAGTCGGGTCAACCACCTGCACGCACCGTCCACGTCCCCACCGCGGCGGCCCTCCTTCCTCTGACCCCGACGCCTACGACTTCATTCGGTCGTGTTCCCGTTCCCAGGAAACAGGCAGGCCCCGGCCTGGATCAGTGGCGGCTGCCACCCCGTTGGCGCGGCAGCTCAGCCGGTCCACCCTGCGCGCTGGCCAGAGCGCGCCGGCGTCGTGGCGTGCGTCCGCCTCCAGGGCAGGTCGCGCCGGCCTTCTCGAACCGGACCGTGCCTCGACACCATCTACACCGCTTGCGAACGGCGCGAGATCCGTCGTGTCCGCATCGGCTACAAGCTCTGCATGCGTACCAGCCGAAACCGCGACCGCTGCGAGCACCCCGGTGGGGCGGTTTCCGCGGCGCTCGACGAGCTGCGCCTGGCCATCCGCGCGCGCAGGTTCGATCCGCGGCCGTTCCTCGTGCACTTCGGCAACCTTTCGCGGACCGACATCCGCACTGCGGACATCAGACGTCATCGCCGACCTGTGGAAGCCGCGCGTTGCTGGCCGACGTGCGGGACTACACGTGCTCACTCCTGCCACGATCAACCGCACCGTCGATCGTCTGCGGTACCCGTTCAACTGGGGGCGACGGCGCATCGACGAGCACGAGGAGGCGGCGCTGCTGCACGAGGCCCCGCCGCACATTCAGGCGATGCTCATCGCCGCGCTGGACACCGGTATGCGGCAGGGCGAGACACTCGCGGTCAGGCTCGCCGACATCGATCTTGCGCGTGGTCTGATCACGCTGCGCGGCCACACCACGAAGAGCGGCAAATCACGCGTGGTGCCGATCTCCACCGACAGGCTCCGTGACGTGCTCGCCTTGCTGCGCGTCGATGCCGAGGGCCAACAGGAGCCCGACGAGGCGTTCGTGTTCAGCAACGAAGTGGGCGCGCCCCTGCGGCTGTTCCACCCACCTGGCAAACGCTGGTGCTCCGCGCCCACGGCCACGCGGCGACGTGGGCCGCGAGGCTGAACTACCAGGTTCTATCCGACCAGTCTGGTGAGCGCGGCGTAGCTCCGTCGCTCCAGACCTGCGGACTACGGACTCCGCGCGGGCCCGGTCACTTCGAGAATCATCTCGACCCAGAGGTCCAACGTCAGATCCTCGCGGTCCGGCCGCCCCAGGGTGGGCGTCAGCTCGGCCTGATACCGCATGCGGAGCAGGTCCACGTCCAGACCGGCACCTCCGCCACCGTGACGACGTCGATGTAGGCACGATGCCGGGCGTGCAATGGACTATCCCGGCCGGCGCGGCGCGCGGGCTCTGCCACATCCGCGCCACGGACATCGACGACGTCCACATCGACCGTGGATCGCGTCACCCGTAGTGCTCCGTCAGCACGAAGCCGCCGAAGCAGTAAAGGTCGGACGGAGGGTCCTACGCGGCATCGGGAACATCGGCCACCGTCAGATTCGTCAACAGATTCCAGTGTGCCGCCTCGGGCGACCGATGCTGCCGGAGCCACCGACGCTCGGCTTCGGACATCGACGCCCTGAAGGCGCCCTCGCCCACGAGCCGTGACCGATCCAGTGCGACCCGAGCCGCGACGAGGCGAGCCGCGGCGGCCGCATCGCCCTGGCGCTCCGCGGTCTGTGCGGCCAGCGACACCAGGAAGCCCAAACGGTTCTGCAGGTCGTCCGCTTTGACGTGCCGGGCCAGCCAGGTCCAGTCGAGGTCCGCGTGCGCGACCAGCAGCCACACGAGCGCCTCGACGACCCGGGCCTCGACATCCGGCGCGCGCAGGCAGCGCAGGACGACTTCCGCCGGATTCCGGCGCCCGCGACGGCTGGGGCGACCCGGGAATCGCGCGTATCCCAGCGCCGCCAGCGCTCGTGCGGCCGCCCCGGCGTTGTACGCTGTGGTGTCGGCACACGCAGGCAACGTCGACGGCGCCATGTCGAGCAGACGATCGAGCGTGGCGGCCAGCGTCGCTGGCACCGGGCGTGCGCCCCGTTCAAGCAGACAGACGTACCCCTGCGAGACGCCCAGGCGTGTCGCGAGGGCGGCCTGCGTCCATCGCCGGGCGGTTCGGGCGGTACGTACCTGGGAACCGTTCACATTTCAATATTACACTAGATGTAATAAGCGGCCGACTCTCGGGGCCGTGCGTCGCCGCCCGTGCAGGAAGTGCCATACGACGTGCGCGTGCTGCACGTCGAGATCGCTACGGCGCACCGGCACGTCATGGCAACGCCACACTACAAACGCGTCAGCAACCTGCTGATCGGCAACGACGGGCGCGGGCGAGCCTATGGATTCGGCGTGTTCGTGTCGCGCACCGGTGCTCCGGCCGGCACGCGCGTCACCGGCTGGGCCAGCTACACATGGGGCAAGACCATCCGCGACGCCTACGGCCGGCGCTATGACTTCGATTACGACCGCCGGCATGCCTTCACCATGGTTGCGACCTATTGCTTTACGCCGCGATGGGAACTGGCGTCAACCACCAGGGTCGCGTCGGGTTTCCCACGGACCGCGCCGCTCGGCGTTCGCGTGGCGGCCGTCGACGACACCCTCGACAGCGACGGCGACGGCGTGACCGACGAACTGCTGCCCGGACAAGACGCCGCGGGCCGGTTGGTCTACGCGGTGGACTTCGGGAGTGCTGGTAACTTGAACCAGGCGCGGCTGCCGGAGTTCGCTCGCGTTGACGTGCGAGCCACCTGGCGCCCACGCGGCGCCGCCGGCCGCTGGGAGTTCCACGCCGAGATCATCAACCCGTTGAATCGCAAGAACGCCGGTGCCTTCGAGCCGCGACTCGCGTTTGACCCGGCGTCGGATCGGCCGCGCATCGTCGAAGAGCGCGACCAGTCGATTCCGCGCCTGCCGACGATCGGCGTCCGCTCCAGGTTCTAGTACTTCACCTCAGCTCACCCAATCTGGATGATCTGGTTCAGTCGCTCGCACACCTGTGTGAACAGCGCATCAGAAAGCTGCCCGAGCGAGTGCGCCTTGGCCCCGCGTATTCGCCAGTCGAATGACTTTGGCTGATGACACAGCACATAACTGGTCTTCTCGGCCTTGCGGCCTGAAGCTTTGCCGGCTGCCACCGCGAACGGATTGTCGACGTTGTAGTCCGCAGTCGTCATGGGCAGGCCGATAACCAGCGAAGTCTTCTCGTTGAATATCCTTGGCGAAAGGACCAGGAACGGATGGACGTCTCGCATTTCCCGCCCGACTTGCGGGTTGCAGTCGATCCAGATGATGCCCCGACGATCAGGCACCCACGAAACGCGCTTCGCCGTCGCGGTCCGTTTGACTACCACCGCTCAGCCCCGACTGACTGGCCTGTGGGCATCACCTCACCGCCATGGCGCGACGGGTCATAGGCGGCCAGCCGCTGCTCAAGACTGAGATGCGCATTGGTCAGCGGCGAGATCACCACCTGACCGCCTTCGACCGAAACGCGAACCCGCTGATCCACGTGGAAATGTGCTTCACGCGCGACTGCTGCGGGCAGGCGCACGCCGAGATTATTGCCCCATTGTTTGATGTCGAGAATCGCTTCGGCCATGGTTAGCTCCTGAGTCGCCATGTTTATACGTCAGTTTATACGTCGTGCTGCGAGGCGTCAATCCGATCGCCGACAGATGTCGTGCCTCAATGGCAAGTGATCGCGGCATTCGGAACGGGCATTTCACGGCGCAGCCACGGTTGGACCACAGGCAGCGTGCGGTCGGGGTCCAGGTACGCGACGACGATCGGCGCGGGGCGCAGGGTGCCCACCGTCACGTGCACGAGCGTCCGGTGGGCGGTGATGGCCTGATCCTCCAAGACGTGCAGACCCCGCCGTTGCCCGCGGCCGTCGTCGGCAGCCCGCTCGCCGGCGCGGCGATGGTCACGATTCCCTTCGCGGCCACGAGCACCGGCATCGTCACGCCCGCCATCCTGCCGCCCACCGGCGGGTCCGCCACGGGCCTGCTCGCGGTGCAGTCGCCGCCGCCGCTGCCGGGCGGCACGCTGGTGCAAGCGAACGTATCGTCTCACCGTGGCCGAGCTCAGACCGCCAGTGGCTTGCACGATCTGCGGCAGCCAGAAGCTCACGCCGTAAAAAGGCCATGACGATGCAGACGTAGAGCGCGGACAGGGCCCACAGGCATCCGCTGCGTGCGGCGGTGCGCAGGGTGACGTGCACGCCGGGGATGTGCTCCTGTTCCTTCCCATCTCGTGCGTCAACCATGCGTGTTCATCGGCCGTCAGCCATGTCGCATCGGCCGGCCGTTCGGTGAGCCGGCGAAGGACCACCGGCGCGAGCAGCACCGCCGGCAGGCCCTCGATGATGAACAGCCACTGCCAGCCGTGGAGGCCTTACGCACATGGCCCGTATGCCGAGGGCAACGGTCTGTGGCGCCAGAAGGGCCTCGGCGCGTTCAAGACGGCGCTGGACCGCTCGTGGAAACCGTATCTCGAAGGCCACGGCACGCTCGGCGAAGCGCTCAGGGCTGTGCTCAAGGGGTAACTTCTATCGAAGCGTAAAGGTCATCTCGAGCTCGACCTCGACGGGAACCGGCTTGCCGTCTTTGGTGCTGGGTTGGAATAACCACTTTGTCGCCGCTCGGCCGGCCTGACGATCGAGGCCGTACTTGTCGTCAAGCGAGCGCGTGACCTGCATGTCGCCGACCGTTCCGTCGGCGAGGACCACAATCCGCAGCGACACCGAGCCTTGAATCTTCTGCGCTTTAGCCTCGTCGGTGTACTCGGGTTTGACCTCGCGCACCGCCGACGGCAGGGTGACGCCATTTCCCGGTCTGTAGACCTGTTCCGTTTGCGCGTGGGACGAGACCATCGGCACCGACGTGGCTGCCGAGAAAGTTGCCGCGGCAACTGTGGCGGCAGAGAGTACGAGGAGTGATGCGACGCGGCTACGGGACATGGACGCCTCCTGGGCAATGAGCGCGATGCGCTGGCTGAGCTGACGGCGGCCGGTCAGCGCGGTGGCGCCAACCAGGTGCGGTTGCGGATGAGAGAAGGCGAGCAGGGCCTCCGCGTAGACGCGGCGATCGCGCGTGTGCAGGATGGTCTCTTCGTCGACGAGCATCTCGCGGGCGAGACACGCACGCGAGGCCATCAGGCGTGCGCCGGGATGGAACCACAACACAGCGCACCAGACTTCTTCGAGCACCGTGGCGAGCCAATCGCGACGGCAGACGTGAATCAACTCGTGGCACAGCACTGCCTTCTGTACGGCCGTTGGCAACCCGAGCACGCGGCGCGGCAACAACACGACCGCAGGCCACATGCCCACGGTGGCCGGACCAGCGACCTCGTCTGAGAACATGACGTCGGCGTGCGTGCCCAGGTCTTGTTTCAGCGTGAGCGTCACGCCATCGAGCGCGGTCGCGGGTGTGGCGCGACGGCGGATGGCTCGCAGGCGGAGAAAGCCGGCGCCGAGCCACAGGAGGCGGGCGGCCATGCCCGCGAACAGGACGGCTGCGATCAGGGTAGCGGGATCGCGTTGGGCCGGCGCTGTCGTGCCGTCTGCCGTCGTTCCCGAGATGAAGGTGATCGAAGACATGATGGTCTTACCCGGAGCGTTCCTCCATGGCTGGAGCAGCGGGAGGGCGAGGGCGACGACGATGAGAACCTGCCAGAACCGCAGCGTCACGCGTGGCGTGTTGAGGCGGCGCAAGGTCGTGACCGCGGCTGCCGTCACGGCGAGGACCGCGAGTTAGGCACTGTAGGCAGCGAGGTTCCAGAGCCAGATAGTCATTCCACCTCCTTGTCGAGCAGCTTCTGCAGTTCCTTTCGTTCCGCGGCGGTGAGCGCCCCTTCTCGTTGAGCAGGTGCACCAGGAGCGGGCGAGCGGAGCCGTCGAACACACGGTCGACGAACTCCCGCACCATTGATCTGACGACCGTTTGCTGGAGTCGGACGGGGATGTAGTTGAAGGCCTTCTCGCCAGACTCTTTCTTGAGTTGGCCCTTGGTCTCGAGAATGTTCATCATCGCCTGCACCGAGGTGTAGGCAACACGGCCGCGCTATGATGGGCCATGCCACTCGCTCGTTGGATGAGGAGCCATGGACTTCGTCGGCGCGCTGGACCGCGTTGACGGGTTTCTGACCGCCCGTGGCTGGCGATTCGCCTTGGCGGGCGGCGTGGCCCTTGCCGTTTACGGGAACCCGCGCTTGACGCTCGACCTGGACATCGTCACCGAGGGCGACGCTCAAGAAGCGCTGGTCCCGTGGCTGGAGTCCGCTGGATACGCGACCCTGTACCGATCGACGGGATTCTCGAATCATCGGCATGCGAGCCGCGAGTGGGGCAGGGTTGACTTCATCTATATTCGCGATGAGACCGCGTCCAAGCTGTTTGCGGGAGTTGAAGTGGTTCCCGGCCCGGGTGGCCGGCCGGTGCCGGTGCCTCGCAAGGAACACTTGATTGCTATGAAGGTCCAGGCGATGAAGAACGATCCCACGCGGACGTTGCAGGAAATGGCAGATGTCGCATTTCTGCTGCGACTCGATGGCACCGATCTACAAGAGGCCAGGGAGTATTTCGTAAAAGCTGGTCTCCCAGAGCGGTGGGAGGACGTCAGTCGTGGCCTCTGAGCAGGAGCTTGACCTCGAGCATGGGCTGCCAGTCACGCCGGCGGATATCGTCGCATTGCGACGCCTCAAGACCGAGGTGCCGTCCTGGCTGCTGCTCGACTGGCGGGAACTGCGCGCACTGATCCCGTACGAGCGCAGGCGCGCCCGTGCGCTCGCTAACGATCGCTGGCAGCCGTTCTCGCTGGACTAGCCGGCAGGCTGATCGCAATCGCCGCCCCCACCACGAGCACGGCGGCGAGCGCCAGCAATCCGCCTTCGAAGCTGCCGGTGGCATCGCGCACCCAGCCGATGGCGAACGGTCCGCGGTGGCGTCACTCGCCATGCTGTCGATAGCCGCCTTCGGCATCTGGGGCGCGGTGCGAGCACGGTCAGCACGAATCCGGCGGCGCCAATCAGGCACGATGCCCCCGCCTGAGCACCCGTTCGCCACGACGTGCGCGCCCAGACGTGACAGGACGGACTCACCTGGCCCCCTACGGAGGCTCTGTCGTGCGGGCTCGGCCGCGACTACCCCCGGCCGTGATCGCGGCAGTGACACCGGTCTTGCGGCCGCTCGTGGGATTCGCTCTCTCAGCATTGCGGGTTCACCCGGGCGTGCGGCGTGTCGGGGCCGCCCTTACGTGCGGTGGCGCGTATACTCGCGCGCATGCATCCCAAACCCCAGCCCAGTCGCCAGTCGCTCGGGCCGCTCCCCGCTGCACTCGTCGCGCAGCTCACGTCGGCCATCGGGGCGCCGACCTCTCACCTGCTCGTGGATGGCCAGCCGCAGGTGCGACAGGACGGCTGGACCCTGGGCGAGAACCAGGTGGACGATACCGAGGGCGAAGGGCACATCACCGACGTGGAAGTCTGCCTGCTGAAATCGGGGGCCATTCTCACCAGCGTGGTCTCCATCACCGGCCGCGCCGACTCGCATCTTGCCCACGTGCACGACACGCCGGAGGAGGCGGCCCATTGGTTGGCCAAGCACTGCCACGGACGACTCGAAGCGCCGGCCCAGGCCGCCTGGCGCCAGGCCTGTGACACGCTGCCGGCGCTGCTGGCCTCGCACGGCAAGACGTAGGCGGCGGCGCCAGGACGACGGAGGATTCGCGCATGACTACGGGAACCAAGTCGGCAGCGTCATCGTGAGCACCCGCCGCGCCGTGGTGGAGCGATTCGTTGACCAACAGACGTCACGATGCTGGCGACCGCGTCCGAGGGCAGCCTGTTGCAAAGACGCAGCATCGTTAGCGGCATCGCCTTGGAGTGCATCGATCCGGGCCTGCGAAGGCAGACCTCCGCCGCCGATCAGCCTCTCGGCCAAAACGATCGCGTCCTCCGTGACTTCGAGAACAGTCATGTCCATCACTGTCGAGAGCCGACTGGCCGCTGCCTCCACGTCGCCAGCCGCAGCTTCGTCGAGAACGAACTGCGAGGCAAACAGCCCGAAGGTCTCTCGGCTGGCCCACCAATCGCGGGTCACCTGCTGGTGCGCGGCCAACACGAGGTCCCGGCTTGGCCACGCGGTCAGGTAACTGACAATCGATGTCTCGATGTAAGCCTTGGGCTTCATGAATTTCAACTCATCTCTGTTCAATCAGAGTCTGCCGAACGCGCGGCTTCAGCCGCAGCGGCGCATCATCTCGCCAGCCGCCGTCGGCTGCAAGCGGATGACCCTCATACAGCCCTCCCCCTGCTCCCACTCATTGTGAGTAGGCTGACGCAGGGCACATGCGCAATCTCGCGCAGGAGGAGGACCGATG
>Ga0335394_10005418_pt1 | contig 14430 bp, 9 predicted proteins | sample MAT03_FD_205741 | JGI IMG/M metagenome (GOLD analysis project Ga0335394, IMG submission 205741) | Freshwater microbial communities from Lake Fryxell liftoff mats and glacier meltwater in Antarctica - MAT-03 (spades assembly) (version 2) ...
TAGATGAGATAAAAAAAAGTTTTATAATATAGAAACACAAAAATTATATGAATGTTTAGTTGGAAGAATCAATTGGATATAGATTAAATCGTTTTTTTTTAGTTATCAACTAAAAAAAAACATAACAGTGATATGGAAACCAAATAAAAAAAATTTGAGAACTAAAAATGGTTTAAAAACAGGAATATGAATATAAAAATGGACGAGATCATAGATGAGTTAAAAAAAAGTAAATGGATTTGTAAAAACACAGAATTCATTATGACAAATAAAGCAATTTTATCAAACATAAAATCAGAGTTTTATAATATAGAAACACAAAAATTATTTGAATGTTTAATCGGAATAGCAACTGAAACAGAACCGGAGATTAAAGAATCAATTGGATATAGATTAAATCATTTTTTTAACGACGACAATATAAGTAATTATATAGCGATCAGAGGACCTGACACATTACCGGAAACACATATATATAAATTACAAGCAGCAGGATTAATACACGAAACATATATTGGGATTAAACATTTAAATGATATTAGAAAAATAAGTAGTTCATTTAAATATGTTTACGGAATAGCATTTTGTAATTCCAAAATATGTACCAAAATACCATGTACATTGAGGGGAGATATACCACATATGATTGAAGAATCATTAATTGATGCTATACCAATAGATGATTTTTTTAAAAAATTATCAGTTGATCAACAAAATATAAATATTTTTAAAAGTATTAGTTTACAATTACTAATGGCATTAACATATGCGAGTAAAAAAAATATTAATAATTTTCCATTGGATATTTGTGTTAGAAGTAATGAATTGAGTGGATTAATACCAATATATGAAAATGAAAAGATCAAATATATTGAATCATATGGAAATATACCAGTATATTATAATTTCACTGGAGTTTATGCTGAAGGATTAATTAAATTTAGTAATCCTATACCCAAGAGTTTATCACAAGAAAGTTTAGAGTTATATACTTTTTTGACGGAGACATTAAAAAAACAAAATAAAGACTTGTATGACATGTTAATGAAAATGACAGATAATAATATAATCAGTAAACTTCAAACACCTGATTTTTATGATTCAATCATGGAAACGTCAACCAAAAATCGGGTAATTTTCGCATGTAGTTCTAATATAGAATTATCGAAATGTTATACAGTAAATAATTATTTAAATAATATGTCATTATCATACATGCGGGTAGATAATTATTTTCAATCATTAATAACTAGATTGGATTATTTAAGATATATGTATCGATTATTAAAAAATCCAGATGATTTATTCATTGCATCAAGTATAATCAATAAATATAGTAATTTATTAATTAAATTGTATAATGTCTTAGAACCTAGAATCAAAAATACATTATTTTTAGGTGAACGGTTGTATAATTCTGCAATCAGTATTGAAAGGTACAGTAATATCAACAATTCATTAATTAAACCTGATATAATTTTTATTAAAGAATCAAGTAATATATTATATACACAATATTTAGATACTACTTATATAAAAAAAGCAGTTGATACAGTATATCAAATTGCAATAAAATATAATGATGAAGTATCCAAATTAAATAGTCCATCATTTAAAAATAAACTAGACATAGCTATAACCATTAAAAATTTAAGAAAAATATTAATTTATATTATTTTTTTCGAAACTACTAATAATTTAATTAATCATTTCAATAATCATATTACTAAATATCCATATGATACTAATTTATTTATTCAACAATCCACATTTATGAAAGAAAAATATGATACATATATATATGAGTTTAATCAGTCTGGAAAAACATTGGATGTAATAATCCCACATGTCAGTGATATGGATGATGCTATAATTGTATCATTATATCATATTTTTATTGGTGATATATCCACTCAATTAAATTCATCATTAGAAGGTTATAAATATCGATTAAATCAATTCCAAATTGATCAATTTTATAATAAATTACATAGTTTAACAATTACAGCATTAGATCCAATTGTATACTTATATAAAATTAATAATTAAAAATGAATAAAAAAATATTTTGGGAGAAAAATAAATAAGAGAATATGGAAAAATTATTGAATGACGCAAAGGATAGTTTAGCGATTGATGATTTTGAAAAAAGGAGAGACAACACGCCATTAGAATTTGAGATTAGAAGGTTGAGAAGTAAAATAATTAAAAGTAAGAATGGACAGAATGTGACTAAAGCATGGTTAAAATGTATAGAAATGTTAGAATTAATTAAATTCAAAGGGAGTCAAGTATTTTTCAACGCTGAGTTACCTGGTGGATTTGTGTTAGCGACAAATCATTATTTAGGAAATCAAGGAATTAAAATGGAATGGTATATATCATCATTATATCCTAAACAAAACAATACGCAAAAAGCGTTAGGAGATACATATGAAATTATAAGCAGGAATGTGACGAATAGTTTAGTTGGACCATTAAAAACGAATAAAGGGCAATATTGGTGTGATGGAGACGTGACTAATCCAAGAATGCCCAATATTTTAGGAGAATTAGTCAAGAATGGAATAGGAAAAGTTGATTTATACACGGCTGACGGAGGATTAAATGTGGTAGGGGAAGAGAATAAACAAGAAAAATTAGCGTATCCAATTATTCTGGGTGAAGTAAAAACTGGATTGTTATGTTTAAAAGTAGGAGGATTCATGATTTTAAAAATATATACATTTTTTAGTGAACCAATGAAAATTTTATTGAGTAGGTTAATAAAAGTATTTGATGAATATAAATTATATAAACCATCAGCATCACCGAAATTAAATTCAGAAATATATTTTATTGGAATAGGATATCATGGAGTATCAGAAGACTATGATTTGGAAAATATAATAGATTTAGAAAATAATAAAATATTAACCAAAATTATGAATGAATTAGCGACGGATCAAATAACAGAAATCAATAAATTTTTAAATAATGAAATGAATGATATTAAATTAAATTATGATTATGTTGGAAAATTAGATACCAAAAATTACATACCCACCAAGTAATTATTATACCTAAGAATAAAAGTTGGATGGATAAGTATAATTATGTGGGGAAATTAGATACCAACTAAGTAATTATTATACTTAAGAATAGGTAAGAGACCAGAATAAAAGTTGGATGGATAAGTAGAATATTTGTCAATTCGATCAACATCAATAATTATTATTACTAAGAATAGGTAAGAGAGCAGAATAAAAGTTGGATGGATAACGGAGGATATGAAGATAAGTAGAATGTTTTTCAGTTCGATCAATATCGATGATAATATGACGACTACTAGTGAGACTATAGATCATATGAACGGGAAGGATATCTTGATATTCATCAGCTAAAAATCCCAAATTTAATTTTTGGTTATTCCAAGTGTCAGCGACATTAATAGCACGTTTATAATTGCCTTCAGCAACATTTTGAATTAAATAGAATTTATCATTTAAAGGGTTTAAACTAATAAGATTAGATGAATTATCAGATATTTGGTAAATATAAGGTTCTTTATAAGGGAAGGAATTAGGGTCAATATGAGTTTGAATAGTATGACCTAATTTTTGAAAGAGGCGTTGTTGATCATTACTAGTTTTAACGTGGATAGTGTACCAGTCATTAAATTCATTGAGGGAAGTCAAGAAATATTCAGTATGAGGATTAAAATTAAAATCGGATTTATTTTTGTAATAATCTTTGAGTTGACGTAAATCAATAGCTTTAATATCCAATTTAGCAATACTTCGAATAAATTTATTTAATTTATAATACAATGATTGACACATTAAAAAATCATATAATAATAAGGTATTATCAGGGAAGACAAGAGGAACTTGAGTACACAATTCAGCTAAAATTTGGGGAACAGTGCCAATGGGGAGGATGCGATTAATTTGAGACATATTATAAATTTGAAGTGAATCAGTGGATGATGTATTCATGACGCAGATATCAGTTAAGAATAGGGAGACAGTATCGATAGATGATAAACATGGAAGAATTTGGGTTGATATTGTAGAGTATTTAGTTTCAACTGATACTAAATATAAATATTTAACAATTTGTTCAATAAAACTAGCTGATTTTTCGAGAATAGTAATACGTTGAATAGGGGAGATGAAAGAATATCGAGGGATTTGGATAGTGAGACTTAATAATTCAATATTGTGTGTAATATTGGGATAAGATTTGTGAAATTTTTTCCATGAATAATCTTTACATGGAAAGTATAACCCATATGTGATATCACCCATTGTATACCATAACCCAGTAATATTATCTTGAGTTGGACTGAGTGTAACACTAATTAAATTAGTAGAATCAAATAATTTCATGATTTTAGAATATGATGGAAGTTTAGATGGATCAATAGTATCAATATCGAAACTGGGTATATTTAAAGGAGCAGTAGGAGGGACACACATATAAATGATATAAGGATGAGTGTTACCATGTTTAGATGCAAACATTCTAGTTTTACCAGAATTATCAATAATTTGTCCATAAATTTTCATATTTTTAAACATTCCAGTATATGATATTGATGAATACATATTTTCATAACAATTAAATGTATCATTTTCAATTTGCCAAATCAAAGTTCGACTAACAAACTGAAATCCATTGTATAATAAATCATTCATTCGTTGATCAAACCAAAAGGTGATATCATTAGAATCTTGATTAATAATTAATTCACTTTGAGGATTAATTAAAAAATCAGCTGATGTACCTAAATTTCGAACTATAAGGACAGTATTATTGTAATTAGACTTAGATTTGACATAGAAGTATTTATGTCGAGGCAATTGGAGTAACGAAGTTTTTTGTTTATGTTCTTTATTAAATTCATTCAGCGTAAAAATGTAAATATTACATTCATAATATATTTCCAAAATACGATAGTATTTAAGTGGATCAAAATATTCATTTGGATCCAGTAATAATTTATGAATTTCATCAATTGAATAATCATATAATTCTTGTTTCAATACTTCTGGATAATACCCATTATCAGGATCACTTAATATTTTTCTAATTTTAACTACGTAATCTTCTTTATTAATAGATTCGGAATATTGTGGATCTAATGCTAAAGCAACGCAATGAATGAAACTATTAATACTTTTAGGAACACCATACCGCATAAATTTACCACGACCATCATTATATAGTTGAAGAAAATTTTCAACTTGGGGAGATAACAATTCACCGAGTCGATATGAATCTAATATTTTTTCACTACTGAAAATATAACTATTTTTAACATTTGGTTTTGTTGTAACTTTGGTGTTTTCTTTTAATTCCATATTTCCAGTTGTTTTATAACAACATGGAAGATATGGATATTGATCTTTCTTATGATATACATTCGCAAATACGTAACCTGGATATTTATAGACACTATCTTGGGAACATCCGAAATAAAATAAGAATGGTTTATCCATATCTTTATGAGGATATGGAAGAACATATTCATAATTATCTTTTTCAGAATTTGGAATGATTATTGGTTGATAAGGTTTCTGACAATCTCGAGAATATTCATATTTAAAAATGATAGGAAATTGATTTTTTAAATTTTTTAATTTTCCATCAGACTTACTTGATACTGTATGTTTAATCAATTTTGTTGGTGTTTGGATATCTAGTTTAACTGGTGATTGATACATAAAACCTTTTTCAAAAGATTCACCACTTTCTGGAATTATTTTGATGTACATGTTGTAAATATGTTGTCTGACATCTTGTAATAAATATTTTCCAAATAATTTAGTGAGAATATCAATAAATTGGTCAGTAACTTTTCGATTTAATGCTTTAGTAATTTTAATTTTAATTACATAAGTATCAGTTTCTAAAACATAATCTGACGATCCAGTGGGTGTTAATATTTTAATGACACTTCCAGACGATAAAATATTGGCAGTAATATTAGCTGATGCCATTGATTTAACTTTATTTTTATTTTTATCTGACACTGATGTTCCTCGATAATATATAGTAATTTGATTTTTTTCGGCAAATGATTTTTTCATTTCTTCTAAATATAAGTATGTGTTGAATAATTTATCATTAGTTAACATATGAAACAATATATGTTCATTTAAAAAAATATTATAAATATAAAAACTTCCACTGATTTTTGTTTCTTGAAGATTATCTTTGTCTGGAAATTTTAAAATTTTGACATGTTCATGAAATCTTTCAATCATTGTCCATTCATTTATTTTGTCTGTATATGGTGATGTAATTGTTACTTTCAAAATTCCTAAATCAGGTAAATATGTAATACTAGATAAATCGTATGATTCTTTAGTTGAATTTCTGTATATTACTTCATCATTAGTATATTCCTGATTCCAAATATTATAATATATAGTTTTTTCTTTATATATTTCTGTAGTTTTAGGAATAACATTTGCATAATTAATATTATCAATAGATTGATAAGGTTTAAAAATTTTATAATATCTATTAACTGTTTCAGCATACGAATTAGTTGATACTACATTATATTGAATATATGGTATCACTAAACTCGTTTTTGAATTATTAAATATATCTGGTAATAAATCAGTTCCATTTTCCGTAGGGTATATATAATTCACACTCACCATGTCTATATCTAATGGACTGTGTTGTGCTGGAACAATATTTATTAATTCTTGTTGATATTTAATATAATCAAGCAATATATTAAAATCTTTATGATATTCCTCAGCATATTGTATTTTCCATTTCTGATAATATTTGTTTATTATTTCTCTGATACTTATATATATAGAATGTTTTGATATTTCAGTAATCGAAATTAAATAATCATTGATTTCTTCTAATCTTTCGGTATCTTCCTCACTATATTCTGGAAATGTATGAAACCATATTGATAATAAGTCTAATGCATTAAATTGATCTCCTCTTGTGTTCTTTAATATATTCCATATATCTATTAATTTTATTGTCGGATTTGCCTTCACTTTGTTTTTAATATAATCAAATACTGTAATAAACTCAACTTCCTCGTCATCATTTAAATCAAATGTATCCACATGCTTCATCCTTAAATTAACTGTCGGCTTAATTAATACAAATCTTACTGGAACTGATAAATTTATTGCCTGTTTATATAAATATGTTATGCTATTATCATAACTATTTCTCTGGGTTAATTCTGGTATCGAATTAGACATTTTTAATCTAAAATATTTATTTTTTTTTATTCCATCTTTGATTTAAAATCTCCCCTGATTTTAAATCACTCTACTGTCTCATTTTCGGTTTCCTCTTAAAATTTGATATGGATCACTCTTCAATATATTTCCGATCTGAATATTGGTACATTTTTGATTTTAAATCACTTATTCATCCACCATTATTTTACAGTCTCATTTTCGGTTTCCTCTTAAAATCTGATATGTACCACTCCTCTATATATTATTGGTGATACACTTTTGATGTCAACTTTACTGGCGGATTGGATCCCTCGTCCAACAATCATTATTTTACAGTCTCATTTTCGCTTTCCTCTTAAAATCTGATATGTACCACTCCTCTATATATCCGTCTGGAAATTTCTTGATTATTTTTAATGGTATTGTGTTCGCCATTATTTCTGCTTTGGCTATTGCCACATTATTTTGTAACCGAGGTTCTGTTTGGTGATACATTTTTGATGTTAACTTTACTGTCGGATTGGATCCCTTGTCCAACAATCCAACTCTTTTAGCTATCAATGCATTGATAGCCAATGTCCCTAAAAAATTTGTTCCTATTCTCATATTTCCTTCTCTTTTCTTAAATTGTGATACTATTGTCCTATCTAATTCTAATATATCTATATCTGGTTCCTCCAATTCTGGAGCATCCTTCTCTTCATCATCTAAATCATCCATTTTTCGATCAAATTTTTTTTTTTTTTTTTTTTTTTTTTTTTCTTTTAATTTTTTTTTTTTTTTTCATTTTTTTACCGCTTCAGCTAAATCAATTAATTGACTATATATTGCTATAGGAATTAATTTTATATCAACTGTGTATGGAATAATGATTAAACAGATTTGTTTAATTTTACACAATTGTTGTTTTAAGTCATCTCTATATTGTTGTTGAATAAATTGATCATGGGTCATTGATGTGTAATTAGGCCAGACATAATGTTGAATACCATTATATTCAATACCAATTTGTAAATCATCATTATACCCATCTAATTCTAAATTTCGATTGGTTCGGGGATTTTTTAACCAGTCTGGTCTAATTTTTACAAATTTATATCCTTCAAATAATACTTCCATAAATTCTATACAACATCTTTCTCCACATGATCCGTATTTATTTCTCTCCGTCACTCTGGTCATCTCCCAATTTACATATTGAGGAAATTGATCAATACTCTGACATATTATCTCATATTTTTTATCAAAATATTTTTTTATTTGGTCATCCTTTAATGTTTTTACATATTCATATGTATCGATTGACGATTCAGATGGTATATAACTCATAATATATCCAAATAATAATAAAAATATTATTATTATAATAATATTTTTCGTCATTTTATAATTAAAACTTTTTTTTGACAAATATAAAAACTGACATATGAACATTTGCATAATTGATTATGGACAATCAAGTTTCCAACAATTAATTAATATTTTTTTTTCGTCATTTTATAATTAAAAATTTTTTTTGACAAATAATTAACTCCCTTACATATTCAGTTGATATATAACTAATAATCTTTTTTTTGACAAATATAAAAAAATAAGTAATATTCAGATGATTTATAATTAAAACTTTTTTATTTTTACATATTCAGATAGTATATAACTAATAATATTTTTGGTCATTTTTATAATTAAAACTTTTTTTTTTGATAAATATAAAAACGGACATATGAACATTTGCATAATTGATTATGGACAACCAAGTTTCCAAAAATTAATTAACATTATTACTCAGTTGTCTAATTTTGTTGTTATTTCTCCACATGATCCATATCCCCCTAATATCAATGGTTTCATCCTAACTGGAAGTCCTGATAGAATTAATCAAGTAGGAGCTAGAAAATTACCCATTTGGTATTCTCAAATTACTGTCCCTATCTTAGGAATTTGTTATGGCTATCACTTGATCTGCCAATATCATGGTTCACCCATTTTAACTTTTCCTCAAACACATACTCAATTAGAATTAGTCCAATTTACTGATCCACCCAATCATTTAATGATTGGGTATTTTAATCATAATGATTACGTTTATGAAATTCCTCCTCATTTTCATATTATTGCAACTTGGAATCACGGAATTGCCGGAATTTGTAATCATCTGGAGTGGGGTTATCAATTTCATCCTGAATTAACAAATGATGGTCATGTATTGATTCATAATTTTATTAGATATTGTCATAATTATAACGTTGTTTAGGATTTATATACTTAAGTCCTAATAATTCTTTTTTGTTTCTAATTTTTAAATTATTCTCATCATAATTTAAATCTGGTATATTCAACGGCAAAACTCTCGATTTTTCATTTAATTTTCAGGATCAGTAAAATGATACTCATTATTCTTACCAACCTCTATATCTATTTTTCCAATTCATAATTATAACGTTCTTTAGGACTTAATTCTCATCATAATTTAAATTTGGTAAAACTTCTAGATTGTTTCAATTGATTTTTGATTTAATCGTTATAACCTCTATATATATATTTTTCAAAATCATAATTATGACGTTCTTTAGGACTTAAGTATTTAAGTCCTAATAATTTAAATATGGTATATCCAACGGCAAACCACTCGATTGTTTCAATTGATTTTTGATTTAATCGTTATAACCTCTATATATATATTTTTCAAAATCATAATTATGACGTTCTTTAGGACTTAAATACTTAAGTCCTAATAATTTAAATATGGTATATCCAACGGCAAACCACTCGATTGTTTCAATTGATTTAATCGTTAAAATCTCTATATATATTTTTCAAAATCATAATTATGACGTTCTTTAGGACTTAAGTATTTAAGTCCTAATAATTTAAATAATTCTTTTTCGTTTCTAATTTTTAAATTATTCTCATCATAATTTAAATCTGGTATATCCAACGGCAAACCTCCCGATGTATGTGTTGCTCCTGATTGTTTCAATCGATTTAAATTAAATAATAATTGATTTTTTTGATTGATTAATGATTTTTCATTTAATCTTAACCCTAACTCAATACAATGCTGTCTCATTTTTATGTTGAAATTTCCAGGACCAGTAAAATATACTAATGCAAAAGGATACTCATTACTCTTAACAACTTCTATATCTATCCTTCGATGAAGTTTATCTATCTTACCAATTCCTAAATATTTTTTATCACCTTTACCCAGTGTGTGCACAAATACTGACATTTGAATAATTATATCAATTACATTAGGTTGATCAATAACTAATATGTCAATATCACCAGATGTTGGTGTTTGGCGTCGATATGATCCACAAATTTTATATTTGATTGGTTCTGCTGATAATAATTTATCCATCACCTTTATTTCGGATCGGGGAATCTTCTGAATTAATTCATCATATAATTGAATACATATCCATTGATTATCCGTACATTTATTTTTGGGTATTTGATTAATTTGTCGATACCCTAATTCATACCATTCTTCCGCTTTTTTGGGTCCTACCATTTCAATCGATGTAAATAATTTAATCACCTTTTGTTTGTCAGCAACTGACTCAATTTCCTTTAATGTTCCTGTTGTTAAAATTTCATCTATTTTTTTTGATATAGATTCTCCAACTCCAGGTAATTTTTTTGCTTCATCTCCTGATATTATCTTTTTATTATAATTACTTATACTATTAATCGCTTTCTGATATGCCTTCGCTTTGTATATTTCTTTTTCAGATACTCTCAATTCATACATTCGTTGTAACACCTCACAAATATTATTATTCATTCTGATTTACTATCATTTTCTTAATTTTTTTATTTCATTTTTTTTAAATAATTATATAATTATTTAAAAGCATAGTAAATACCTTAAAAACCGTTCCATCCCCAATATTCTTCTGCGTCATCTTGATTCACTTTTTTACCCTGTTTTGCTTTTGATTTTTTCTGAATAACCTTATCACATGGATCACATGGATCAGCTGGATCACAATCTGCCCCATTTTTCACACACACAATATCAGTTGTAATATCTCCACTATATATTGTGAAACTAGATAATGTCTGTGATTGAGTACAAGTGGGTATTGATGGATTAACATCTAAATCCACTTTGAGTCTGAAATTGCAACTATTCTTCTTCTGATCACATTTTGATATTTTCACTGGAAAGATAGAACATCCTTTAATGATTGGACTGAATTCTACGTTTAAATCTAAATATGCTGAATCACAATTATCTTTTTGTATGTATGGACTAGCATGAGTATTCAACGCAATTTGAGCTTTTTCACTACAGTATTGTTTATTTTGATTACACCCAATAGCCATTATTTCGTCTTTTTAAAATATTATTTTTTTTTTTTTAAAAAAAATATTTAAAATTTTCAGAATATATTTATATCTAACTTATTTTTTAAATTTTATAAAATCCATTACTTTCTTAATAAATACTTCTACTTTTTCTGGAAATAAATAGCCATGAATTTCAGTAAACATATTCCCTTTATTTAACATATTAGTCAATTGTTTTATCTGTTCAGGAATATCTATATCCATATTATACTTGGTACTGTAATTAGTCCAAATTAAACTTTCTAAACTACAATCTCCGCAATGATCAAATCCTATTGTTGAATCACTATATGGATTATCATGAATGATTAATCCACGTTCTAGTGAATTATAATAGAAAAATTTATTTTCATAGTCATACATTTCACCATAATTTTTAATTCCACTATCATTTCCGACAAATAATCTCGTTTCTGTTGATGTTTTTGGAGCATATGCTTGCACATATATCTCTCCATCCATATACCTTAATACTCCATTATTGTAATCATTCTCAAAATCTATACCTAATTCCTTGGCTGTATTAAATTCATTAACTATATCTATTCCATACTCCTTAAATATTAATTTAGTTTTAGCATACTCTTGTACATTAATAGTTGCTTCCTTATGAAATGGATGTCTAAATTTTAACCAACCATATTTCGGATTTATTTTTTTAGTCCAGATATATTGTTGTGCTAAATTTAATATAATATCCATATCTGACGGAAATTCATCTCCATCTCCTGTCCTAATATCTGATATAAACAACGGATTTAATCCTCCTAACTTCTCCGCCATATCTGTCGTAAAATATCCATTGTATATAAATACATGTTTTGATGATTTTTTGATTATATTTATCCATTTATCCATTTGTGTTTTTGATAAATATTCTATATCATTCTGATCACTGTTATATAAATTGAATTTATTTGGATCTACTAGTATCAACTTAATATTTGGAAAATATGTTAATAATTTATATGTATGATTTCCTGGGGCTGCTCCTGCATACACTACATATTCCTGATCATCATACTTATCCATCACTAGAGTTAAAAATAATAACTCCGATAAAAATAATTTCCTCTGTCCTAAATGTATTGTCGGCTTCACTATATTAGTGTCCTCCACATATTTAATCTTTGAATTAATATCTTTAAACATTAATTTAGTTTCTGTCTTATTTATATTTAATAAAAATAATTCGACATATCCATATCCTGATAATTTTCGTTGATTATGTTCTAATATTGGAGCATATATTTTATATATTTTCCAATTAACTTCTGCTTCTGTAAATTCGTCCTGATGACTTTCCCACCATTTTTTAGCATATTGATTAGTCTTCATTATATCTACTATTATATTATCCAATGATGTCTTGAAAAATTCAATATCTCTATTATTATTATCATATAATGAAGCATTTTTGAAATTAATCAACCACATTTCACCATTATTATCCACTTTAAAATTTCGTATAGTAGGATGATTATGACATATTCCAACTTCATGTATTTGAGATAGTATTTGGACACCTATATCAATTAACGTATGATATTGTACATAATTATGGTCACTTTTAAGGTAATCAGACAATGATATTCCAGGTATTGTTTCTTCTAAATATGTATCATTATTGATTTGATAAATTTTGGGGATATATCTGTATCCCTTTTTGGCTTGAATCTGATAAAAACTGACCTGAATATTTTGATTAAACATCTTTTACATTAAATTTTTTATGTTTAATATTCATTTTTTTTTTAAATTGAATTTCCATTTTTAAAAAAAATGTTTCAGGTATTGAAATTGATATTAAAATTGAATTCCCATTTTTTAAAAATGTTTAGTATGAAATGATTGATTTACTTGTCCAGGCATATGATTGGCAAGGTAGTGATGTTGATGACAATTATCAATTACGAATTTGGGGATACGATAGAAAATCAAATAAAGTGTTATTAAGAATAGAAAATTATAAATTATGTTGTCGAATTGAATTACCGAGTATTGTTAATGGGAGGAATGTCAAATGGAATCAAGAATCATTGAAGAAATATATAGATTGGTTAAAAAAAAACTTAGGGGGAAATATTCCAGATGAAATATATTATCGAGATTATCAAAAATTATATTATTATAAAAATAGCAAAACTTATCCATTCTTAGAATGTTTTTTTAAAAATGAAAAATCACTTTTGAATTGTAATAGAAAATTAAATGGAAAATCATATAATATTGAACAATTAGGATGGATTAAATCAAATGTGTGGGAAACATCAATTTCAAATATACATAAATTTATAACAAAATATAAATTATCATATAGCAAATGGTTATCAGCCATAGGGGAGGAAGTACCAGAATTGGATAAAATTAGTAAATGTGATGAATATATAGTTGATTGCACTAATATTATGGCGGTCAATTCACCAGAATCAAAGAAATGGATAGTATATCCAGATGTAGTGGCAATTGATATAGAAACATATTCAGAGAATCATGCAACAATGCCGAATAAATATTATGTATCGGATATGATAACTCAAATATCAGTAATTTTCAAAAAATTAGATCATCCTGAAACATTAAAAAAATATTTGATTGTTTTGGGAAAATGTGGACCTATTCCTGATGCAGAAGTAATTGAATGTAATCATGAAACTGAATTAATTGATGAAATGTGTAGATTAATTAATTTATTAGATCCATCAGTAATTATTGGATATAATATATATAGATATGATTTTCCATATATGAATGCCAGATTTGATTTATATCGAAAAGAATGGTTAAATTGTAGTTTGTTGAAATACGGACATAGTAAAATTAATGAAAATACTTGGAATTCATCAGCCTATGGACAAGT
>Ga0335394_10005420_pt1 | contig 14428 bp, 8 predicted proteins | sample MAT03_FD_205741 | JGI IMG/M metagenome (GOLD analysis project Ga0335394, IMG submission 205741) | Freshwater microbial communities from Lake Fryxell liftoff mats and glacier meltwater in Antarctica - MAT-03 (spades assembly) (version 2) ...
CTGCGGACTCTCCACGCGAATGTCCCGAGAATACATGGCGTCCTCCGTGATGGGTGATCGACCGCGGCACGTCTACCAGAATACCGCAGCTTGCCTAAACGCGCCATAGGGTTTGAGCGCACCCACGCCGAGCGACCACCCCCGTTCTGCAAGGCATGTCGATTTATTCGACATATCTGTCGAAAGTCTGTCGCTGACAATAGGTTGCGAAACGCGCCGCCCCCGTGAAAAATGGGGTGTTCCTTACCCTGGGAGCATGGCACGAGAAGTGCCTTCGCTCCGCCTGCTGCCCGTCCGCATCCCGTTGGAGGATTCTTGCCATGCGCTTTCTTGCTTGTCTTCCCCGTCGCTTTCCACAGATCGTCGCCCTGTTGGCCGTAGCTGTCGCGATGGCCAGCGCCGGAAGCGCGGCCCCGCCTGACGCCAAGCTCTACAACAAGACGGTCGACAAAGCCCTGGATTTCCTGAAGACCCACCAGGCGGCCGACGGCTCCTTCACCGCCAAGGCCGGCCCGGCTGTGACTGCGTTGATCGTGACGGCCGTGATTCGCAACGGTCGACCGACCAGCGACCCCGTGGTCGCCAAGGGGCTGAAGTATCTGGAAGGCTTTGTGCAGACCACCGGCGGCATCCACGCCCCGAACAGCCGCATGACCAACTACGAGACCTGCCTGGCCCTGGTCTGCTTCAGCGAAGCCAACGCCGACGGCAAGTACAAGACGATCATCGAGAACGCCGACAAGTTCATCAAAGGCTCGCAGCTCGACGCAGACGAAGGGCTGGAGAAGTCGAGCGTAAACTTCGGCGGCGCTTCGTACGGCGGCGGCAAGAACTCGCGTCCCGACCTGTCGAACACCCACTACCTGGTCGAAGCTCTGCGGGCGGCCGGCAACGATTACAACTCGGACTCGGTGCAGAAGGCTCTGGTCTTTGTCTCGCGCTGCCAGAACCTGGAGAGCGAGCACAACACCACCCCGTTCGCGGCCAAGATCAACGATGGCGGCTTCTATTACACGCCGGCCGCGGGCGGCGAAGGCAAGAAGGAAGAAGAGGGGGGGCTGCGAAGCTACGGCTCGATGACCTATGCCGGGCTGAAGAGCATGATCTTCGCGGGCGTCGGCCCCGACGATCCGCGCGTCAAGGCGGCCGTCGGCTGGATCAGCAAGAACTACGACCTGAAGGCGAACCCGGGCCAGGGTTCGGCCGGGCTGTATTACTACTATCACCTGTTCGCCAAGGCGCTGGACGCCATGAAGACCGAAGAGGTTAAGGATGCGGCCGGCAAGCCGCACGCCTGGCGCGAGGAACTGCTGACCGAACTGGCCTCGCGGCAGCAGGCGAACGGCTCGTGGGTAAATGAGAATGAGAAGTGGATGGAAGGGGACGCGAACCTGGCCACCGGCTTCGCCCTGCTTTCGCTCAGCTATTGCCGTCCGGCCGTTGCCAAATAAGCATGAAACCTTGGAGAGCGGGGGGAAGCCGCTGGCCTCCCCCGCTCGATGTTTTCTCTCGTGTAGCGTCTCAGAAGTGAGCGGCAGGGCGCTAGCAGGGTGCTGAAAAACGCCAAAATGGCAGATTTCAGCACTGCATGTTGTGTCGCCCGAAAACAGCGACGCAACATTTAGCGTAGTCTTCGAGGACCGTTTGAGTTTTTCAGCGCCCTGCTAGCCGCCGGTAGCCCCTGTGACATCGCAAACTCACCGGCGGCTAGCGCCCTGCCGCGCACGAAACCACTGCCGACTGATAAAACCCCAACTGTCTGAGACACTACCCTAGCCCTCAGCCCGACGATGGCCCCAGACCCCGTCACGATGACGATGCCCGACGATTCGATGTCAGACTCTGACGAGCTGAATCCGCTCCCCGTTTCGCGCGATTCAGGGGATCGGCCCCGCGTGCTGCGCTCCGAGGAGCTGCTGCAAGGTGCCCGCGAAGTCTGGATCGAGCATGGCAGTGAAATGTACCGCTTGCGGCTCACCTCGGCCGGCAAGCTGTACCTGACGAAGTAGGATCGGCGGGGCGGAAATCCTTTTTGCCTGCCTATCACGCGTCGCCGGGGTTATTGCCCGAAGGGGATACAGAGCACAGCCCGGGGTTGCCGGCGCTTCCCCCAGCGCCGGCGCTGGGGGGAGCGCGTAAGTTTTCGAGTTGAGCGTGCCCAAATGCACACCGCGGTGTAACTTTGCGGGTTGAAGCTTGACCGGGCGCTGCATCGAGCCCCAAGGGGGCGGCCCTAAGACAGCCTGGGGCGCAGCCCCAGGTAGCCGTGGCCAAAAACCGCTTCTTTCCCCTTGGCGGCTGCTGCGGCCTAGCCGCAGCAGCCGCCAAGAGGTGAACAAGAATAGGGTTCGCCGACCTGGGGCTGCGCCCCAGGCTATTTTAGTTCGCCCCCTTGGGGCTTGGGACGGCCATGCGTGACTTTCGCCGGGCGTGTAACTTTGCGGGTTGCCGGCGCTTCCCCCAGCGCCGGCGCTGGGGGGAGCGCGTAAGTTTTCGGGTTGGGAGCGCGCCCCTGAGGCCTGGCTGTGTAACTTTGCGGGTTGGGGCGCAGAGGCCACACGGGGCGCGCAGGCCACACGTGGCGAGTAAGTTTTCGAGTTGGCGCCGTCTTCCTCCCTCGCCCCGTTGGGGGCATGTATTCTTTTCCTCGTCCCATCCTCTCGATGGCCCGTGTAACTCTTCGGGTTGCGGGCGCTAGCGCGTAAGTTTTCGGGTTGAGCGTGCCCAAATGCACACCGCGGTGTAACTTTGCGGGTTGAAGCTTGACCGGGCGCTGCATCGAGCCCCAAGGGGGCGGCACTAAGACAGCCTGGGGCGCAGCCCCAGGTAGCCGTGGCCAAAAACCGCTTCTTTCCCCTTGGCGACTGCTGCGGCCTAGCCGCAGCAGTCGCCAAGGGGTGAATGGGGATCGATTTGGTTCGCCGACCTGGGGCTGCGCCCCAGGCTATCTTAGTTCGCCCCCTTGGGGCTTCGGACAGAACGCGGACGGCCATGCGTGACTTTCGCCGGGCGTGTAACTTTGCGGGTTGGGGCGCAGGGGCCACACGTGGTACCGGCACCACACGGGGCGCGTAAGATTGCGCGTTGAGTTCCGCGACTAGCATGTGACGCTCGGGTCTCGAGTTCAGATTCTCGTCGCCGGGGTTGTTCCCTGCAGGGGAAACGGAGTACAGCCCGGGGTTGCCCGCGCAGCGCGGCTACCCCGGGTAACGCCCCTTCACAACGCCTTACCCTTCCTCGCTTCCGTTGCGATCGCCGCGGTCTTGCCGCGGCGATCGCAACGAAAGATAGGGACCGTGACTTCGGGACCCTGGGTAGGCCGCGCTGCGCGGGCCAACCCAGGGCTATGCTATGTATCCCCTTTGGGGAATTTCACCGCCATCCATCGCTTCGCAATGAATCTGTATCCAAGCCCGCGCGCAGCTCGGAGCATCCCGCGCCGGGTCCCCACCCTTCGGGAGCGAACGATCCACGTACTGGCCTTCTATCTATTACGCAGTATAGCATATCAACAGATTGATTTGAATCTGATTTATCAAATATATTGAGATTTCTGGATCGGGCTTCCCTTGAAACCTTGCTTGCGGTGGTACGTGGGGGGTAGCCTCCGTAGGAAGCAGCAAGGGCGTGCCGGCAGATCTGCTGGGATGACAACCGTCCGGCAATTCTTGGAAGCTGATGGAATTGGTAGACAACTTGGAGAGGAAACGAGGAAGTAGGTCGCCGCTCACAATCCTAAGTCTGCGTAAGGGGGCATATCGTGCCGCAGAAGACCTACCAAGTCGGACAACGATGGCAGTTCTGGAACAACGTGCGGGAGTTCGAGCCGACTTTTGTCATCGCTGGGTGCCACTGGGCCAGCAACCGATGCCTCTCCCAGCACTCGTTCAGTCCGTCGGCCTGCGTCGCCGGTGGATCCCATCCTGCGATTTACCTTACTCGTCGGCCACTTGGTTGACCAGCAAGGTCCGGGCTGTCTACCTTAAACTCATGCCCCCGAAGAAACCGCCTCACCGAAAAACCATCAAGCACATCCACGAACCGGGCGATTTCCGAGAGCTCAATCGAGACTTCGCGCTCATGCCAACGACCCCCACGAGCTCGCCTCGTGGGTGAAGGAGATTGAAAGGCTAGTTCGGACGATTCCCAAACGTTCCTGCCCTTGGTGCGACCGCTGCGGCCTTTGGCCGCAGCGGTCGCACCAAGGGCAAAGACGGGCGTGAGCGCATTGCCTTCTAGCCTTTCAACCTGATTCACCCACGAGGCGAGCTCGTGGGGGTCTTGGGCAGACTGACTCATTTAGAGTTATCCGACAGCCTTTGTCTTCATGCCCGAGCATGTTCACTTGCTGGTCTTTCCTACGGTAGCCAAACCGGCCATCGACGACTTCCTGTCGGCGACCAAGCGACCCACGTCCGTTCGGATCAAGAAATGGATCGAAACGAGTGACCCCAAGCTCCTCAGGGAGCTGACGATTCAAGAGCGGCCCGGAAAGAAGGCCTTCCGATTCTGGCAGGAAGGTCCCGGCTAGGATCGAAATCTGAGGACCTCGCAGTCCGTGCTGGCTGCGATCGACTATTGAGCGGTGACGATGCTGTGACCCCTCCGGGGTCAGGTGTGGAATGGGAGCCCGCGAACCGGGGGTGTCGCTTCGCTTACCCCCGGCTAATCGCCAAGACCCCTCCGGGGTCGCTCAAGTCTCGCCGTCCCGCCCCTGGATCTGCGAAATCCACCTTTCGGCCTCCAGCGAGAGATGGCGAAGCCTTTCAGAGATCGAACTCCGGCGGCGGCGGGCAGGCGGGATTGACCCACTGAATCACCTCGGCCCAGCCCGCACTGTCTTCGTCATGCTGCAGATAGCCGTGAATCGGCTTCACGACCCTCCAGCCATCTTTCATGTGAATGCTCAATACGGGATCGAAGAGCGTGCCGTTCAGGACCGCGTCCACGTATTGCGCGATGGGCATGGTCGAGGCGTACTTGCCATAACCAGGCAGACGGCTGGCTCCCACCATTCGCCAGAGGCCTTCTTCTTGCACGAGGAAGCGAGCCTGATCGGTCAGTGCATGAGCGATCCCGTGGTGCTGATGGTCTGGATGCACCATGATATCCGCACCGTAAAGAGTCGGCCCGGCGGGATTGTGATCGAGGAATGAACCGCCTGAAGTGAGAACATCCCACGGGTCGTCGATGTGAAAATCGACCATGCGGAGACGAAGCGTGAAATGCACTCCGGCGACTGCATTCGTATTCACTTCAAACGCCACGAACTGACCCAGCGGGAAGACCTGTCGGTGATCTTCAAGTTCTTCCTCCGTGTAGGGGTTCTCTGTCGGGTATACCCGCCTGCAAATCTGGATAATCCCTTCGTAATCGGTCGGTTCAACGAGACGAATGCGATAGTTGGCTGGAAGCATGACGCTCCTCTGTTCTTGGATTCGCGAAGTCTCTCAAGGATGAATCACCCTGATCCTAACGCAGCGGATCGCGGCTTGTCTCGCGCCGCGCGAGTACGGCGAGGGCCGTAAAAAGGGGTCAGGGGTCAGGTAGACTTCGTAGCCCCGGCCTTCGAGTTCGCCGACTCATCACGCCCGAGCATTTTGCTTCGAGAATGCCGCATGAAGGGCTACAATGCCCGTTCGAGCTCTCAGGCAGTCCTCAGGGGAAGGGTGATGCACCATCTGCTACGGGCCATGCTGGTCGTTTGGTCTGCCGTCGCGGGAAGCTTCGTTTTGGCACCCAGCAACTCCGGTGCTACGGAGCCCGCAGTGGTCTACGGGGGAAGTCCCACGCGCGAAATCGCCAGGTCGATGTCGCTTGAGTGGCTGATACGCGTACAGGATGAAGAGACCGGCGCCTGGAGTCTGGCCGGCAAAGAGCCCGGCAGTCGCTACGCCCATGGGGCCGCAAGAGAGAATCGGTGTCAGGCCACCGCGCTCGCCCTGCTCGCGCTGCAGGGGGCGGGACACACGCCCGCCAGAGGCTACTCCAAGAAGACCGTGGCGCACGGATGGGAGTTTCTGCTCAAGCAGCAGCGGCCCGAGGGTTGGATCGCCGATCCAGACGGACACGAGCCGTTCCTCACGCACGCCCAGTGCATGCTGGTGCTGTGCGAACTGTACGCGATGACCAAGGATCCCCGTTTCAAAGATCCCGCCGAACGGGCGATCGCCTTCGCATGCCGAACGCAGCACAAACAAGGCGGGTGGGGGGCCAAGCAACGACAGGATGGAACGAGCGACGACTCGCAGACGGCAGTGACCTGTTGGATGGTCATGGCCTTGCAAAGCGCCCGGTTGGCACGGCTCGAAGTCCCGCCGGAAGCCTTCGCGGGAGTGACGCGCTACCTGAACGAGGTCCAGACGGCCGACGGCTCTCGCTATCGCGCATCCCCTCAGCCCAAAAGTCCAGATACCGATGCACTAACCGCGCAGGCCATCCTCGCAAGGATCTACCTGGGGACATCGCGGCGCGATCCGCAGTTCCTCGCAGGCGTGCGGGGTATTCAACAAGTCCCTCCTTTGGAAGATGAGCCTGATGTCACTTACTGGTTCTTCGCCACGCAAGTGATGCACCATTTGGAAGGGATCTACTGGGAGCGTTGGATTCCAGAGATGCGCGAGGTCCTGATCGAGAACCAGCGAATCGGCGGTCGAGAAGCAGGGAGTTGGCCCCCTCTCTGGCCAAAACCCGACAAGACAGGAAGTGAACGGGGCCGGCTGTACGAAACTTGCCTCGCCACGGCCACCCTCTCCGTCTACTACCGGCATCTGCCGATTTATGCGAAGCACCAGATCGTCGGGAAGGCCGATGCCAGCGAGTTCGCGGTCAAGTCCACCACCGTGGACGCCGTGAGGTCGATCTTCGATATCTTCGCAAGCACGCACGAAGAGACGGCGTCCGATGCCCTGCGAAAGCTGGGGGGAGGGAGCGTCCTGGCCGAACACTTGGGCTCAAAACTCCATTTCGCTCTCGACGACCCCTACCAGGGAATCAAGCGGCTCAACCTGCAAGGCACGAAGATTACCCCAGCCGGGTTGGCCGAGTTGGCCAAGCTGCCGATGCTCGAGCAACTCAATCTCGACGCGACGCAGGTCACCGACGAATCGCTGCGCGTTCTTGAAAAGCACGAAAAATTGCGATCCCTTTCCCTCGGCGACACGCGCGCCACGGGCGCGGGGCTCGCTCAGTTCGCGGCGCTCGACCAGATCTGTCTGGCCGGGAGCCAAGCAAACGATGCCTCGCTTCAGGGCTACCCCAAGCTGATCCGGCTCGAGACCCTCGATCTCAGCCGAACGCAGATCACCGACCTCGGGCTCGCCGAACTCAAGGGGCTCCGGCGCATGAAGTCACTGAACCTCGATCAAACAGCAATCACTGATCGTGGCCTGGAGGTCGTCGAGACCTTTCGAAGACTCCATTCGCTCTCCTTGCGCGGCGCCCGCGTCGGCGATGCGGGCGTTGCGCGGCTCGCGAATCTGCAAAGGATCACCTCGCTCGATCTCACGGGAACTCAGGTGACGGATACGGGCATCGCAGCGCTTCAGAACCTCGACGTGCTCCGGTATTTGAAACTCTCGGGCACGCGCGTAACCGGCGCGGGTCTGGGCGTGTTCAAAGAGCTGCATTCGGTCAATCTCGACTCAACGCCGTTGTCCGAGTCCGGACTGGCTGAATTGGCAGGACTCCAAAGACTGGTGAACGTTTCGCTGCAAGGGGTCAAGCTCACCGATGCAGACTTGGCCAAGTTCTCGTCGATCGCGAGTCTGGGAACGCTGCACCTCGATAGGACGAAGATCACCGATGCGGGGCTCGCGCATCTGGAGTCCGCCGAGTATCTTTCGGAGCTGACCTTGGGCGGAACGGCGATCACGGATGCGGGGCTCGTTCAACTCAAGAATCTCAGGTTCCTGGAACTCGCGCTCAACGATACGCCAGTTACCAACCAGGGGATTGGGATGCTCTCCAAAAGGCGGCTAATGCACCTGAACCTGGCGAATACGAAAGTGTCGGGGACCGGCCTGCGCGAGTTCAAGGAATTGTTGGAACTTGACCTATCCGGGACCCCTTTCTCGGATGCGGAGATTTGGGAACTGCGTGGGCTTCCCCTCTACGAACTTGATCTTTCGCGAACCAAGATCACGGACGCCGCCGTGCCGGTGCTGCTCGAGCTACCGAACCTGCGGTCGCTCAGGATTGACGAGACGCAAGTCAGCAAAGAAGGACGCGCCAAGCTCGCCAAGATTCTCGCCCCCGCGAAGTCGCCTTGAAGCGAGATAGGCGACCTGCCTTCGTTCAACTGTGCGGTACTGCCACTGCTGGCGGGTGGCACGCGGCGGTGACGATGCGGTGATCCCTCCGGGGTCAGGTGTGGAATGGGAGCCCGCGAACCGGGGGTGGCGCTTCGCTTACCACCGGCTAATCGCTAAGACCCCTCCGGGCGGGACGGCACTGGCAAGCGAAGTTGCCCGAGCGTTCTCGAAAACTTCCTCATTCGTGAATCGTTAGGAACACTGCGTGGCACGGGCAAGCGAAGATTGCCCGAGACGTCCGCGTGGACTCCTTCATTCGCTCGCCGCCATGCACACTCAGTGACACGGGCAATCGCAGTCTGCCCGTGCCGTTCGAGGTGAATCCCTCACTGACTCCCAGCACGTGATAGCCGTTACCCCTGCGTCGCCTGCTCGAAAGGCCGCCGTTTTCGAGAATGCCAACCGGCACGGGCAGACTTCGCTAGTCCGTGCAATCCTCTTGAGTGACCGCCGATTCCAGCCTGGCAACCCGCACCAGCCATCCCGCACGAACAGACTGCGCTTGCCCGTGCCACGCGCGCGAATCGCGAAGAACCCGCCGGGTCGATCAAGTCTCGCTACTTCGTGCGCGACAACCAAGGCAAGCAGGCGGGACGCCTGCACCACAAGTCTTCCCTACTTCGATCGCGACAAGAATCGCGCCGTCAGCACGCCTGACAAGAAGCCGAACAGGTGCCCTTCCCACGAGATCCCCGGCTGCGTGGGCATGATGCCGAAGATGACGCCGCCGTAGAGCAGCACCACCACGGCCGCGATCAGGAGCGAGACCAGGCTGCGCTCGAAGTAGGCGCGAAAGACCAGGAAGCCGAAGTAGCCGAAGACCAGCCCGCTGGCGCCCAGGTGAACGCTTTGTCCGCCGGCGAAGGCCCACACGCCCAATCCGCCGACCAGTGTGACGGCCACGGTGACGATAAAGAAGTCGCGGACCGAACGGATCATCACCAGCCAGCCCAGCAGGATCAGCGGCAGGGTGTTGGCGGCCACATGGCCGATGCTGCCGTGCAGCAACGGGGCCAGGGGAATGCCGGCCAGGCCGGACAGGGTCCGGGGTTTGATGCCGAAGCCATCGCTCTTTCCGCCCAGGATCAGCAGATCGACCAGCTCGATGACCCACAGCAGGCCGACAAACGAGCCGAGCACAATCGCCTGGGTGCGAAGTTTTTCGGTAAGGGTCGGGGGGCTGGGCATGGAAGAGGGGTGAGGGGCCGGCCGTGGGGGGCGTTTCTGTTGTTGTAGCGGCGCGCCCGCCGGTCTCACCAGCGCCGTCTGTGCGGCATTCGAAAAAACTAGAGCCGCTCACTCGTCCTCGAGTGAGCGGCTCTTTCTCGTTGTTGCCTCAACCGGGCTTCAGCTCTGGGAGCTGGTCGGCCTCGGTCGGCAGCCAGATGGTTCGGCCACCTCTGGTTTGCACTAGGCCTTCTTCTTGGCCGTCTTCTTCTTGGCGGCCTTCTTCTTGGGGGCGGCAGCCTTCTTCTTGGCAGCTTTCTTCTTGGCCATCGTACGCGTCCTCCTAACTGTGGTTCGTGGGATCTAATCGGCTGTACGAACCTGACCATCAGCCGCGAGCGAATTTCGTCGCTCGTCGATACTCACATACTCTCTGACGTTCCTCTTCAAGCTCGTCCTCTTCGTCACTCGCTTCGACTCTTGCGACTCGCGGCGAAGTTCTGAGTTGGAGAGAGCATGAGCAACAACGTCATCGATTGGGTGTAGTTGTAAAAACTCTTTCGATTTCGTGCAACGCATTTTGGCACGATTCATCCCTCGTTTGAAAAATATTTTTCGCCGCGCACGATCGCTCCGAGAGCGCCAAAGCGCGCGACAGCGCTCGCGCTGCGAGTAATACGCGTATTGTATACGTAGCAAGTACACGTCTCGCGGGGCTCTTCTCTCCGTAAAAATATTTTTTCAAATCGTCGCTTCGCGCGCGCTGGAACGCGTCGCCAGGCGCTGGTCAGCGCGCCCCGGCTCCGGTTATCTTCGAGAGAGCCTCCTCTTCTCGGAGGGCACGACGACAGACGCGGCGCGTTTCCTTCCCTCACCCGACCGGCGGCACGATGCCCGATCTTCCTCGCGATGTGCTGGTGCTGGGCGCGGGAATCAACGGCGCGGCGATCGCCCGCGAGTTGGCGCTGGCAGGACTCAACGTGACCGTGGTCGACACCGGAGACATCGCCGGCGGCGCCACGTCGGCCTCGTCGCGGCTGGTCCACGGCGGGTTGCGCTACCTGGAGTACGGCGAGATCGGGCTGGTGCGCGAGTCGCTGGCCGAGCGCAGCCGGCTGTCCAGGCTGGCTCCGCAGTTCGTCCGACCGCTGCGGCTGCATATTCCGGTCACCAACCGGCTAGGCGGTCTTTGGTCGAGTGCCTTGCGGCCGCTCGGGTTCCAGGTTCCTTCCCGGGCGCGCGGCTTGTGGCTGGTTCGGCTGGGGCTGTGGATGTATGAGCGATTTGGACGCGATCTCTGGTTTCCTAAGCACGAAGTCCGCCCGGTCGGCGCGGTGGGCAAGCCGCCTGTAGACGCTGCGCGGTATCAATGGACCTGCTCCTACAGCGATGCCCAACTGCGGTTTCCTGAACGCTTTACGTTGGCCTTGCTAGAAGACGCCCGGCAGGCGGCGCGAGCCAGTGGGAGGAGCTTTCGGCTCTGGACCTATCATCAGGCGCACCTGAGCGGCCGGAGCGTCAGCATCCGCTGGGTGGATGGATCGGATGCGGCTTCGCAGCACTCGGGCGAAGTCGCCCGGTTCGAGCCATCCGCGATCATCAACGCCAGCGGAGCCTGGGTCGATGAGGCGCTACAGCGGCTGGAAGTTTCGTCGCCGACGCTGATGGGCGGGACCAAGGGGAGCCATTTCGTCAGCTCGCACGCCGGGCTACGCGCTGCGGTTGCCGGGGGTGGTCTGTATGCCGAGGCCTCCGATGGCCGGCCGATCTTTATCTTGCCCTTGGGGGCGAGCGTGCTGGTCGGCACCACCGACGAACCTTGGGTCGGCGACCCGGGCCTGGCCGTGGCCGAAGCAGCCGAGATCGACTATCTGCTGGCCTCGGTCAACGACATTCTGCCCGGCGTGAAACTGACGCGCGAAGATCTCGACTTCCACTACAGCGGAGTTCGTCCGCTCCCCGCGTCGCCGGCGGATCGTCCGGCGGCCATCACCCGACGGCATTGGCTGCAGGAGCATCGCAATACGACGGTTCCCTGTTACTCGGTCATCGGCGGCAAGCTTACTACCTGTCGCTCGCTGGCCGAGCAGACTGCCGGGACCGTGCTGACGCGGCTCGGCCTGGCCGATCGCCAGCGCTCGACGCGCGATCGCCCACTCCCCGGGGGTGAGAACTATCCGGCCGACGATGTGGCGCTGAAGTTAGAGCAGGCGCGTCTGGCCGTGGAACTGCAGCTCACTGCGGCTCAGGTCGAGTCGGTCTGGTCATTGGTCGGGACGGGTGCTTCCGTCTATCTGGCCGCGCTCTCGTCCGAAGAGCGGGCGAGCGTCCGCGGCACCGACTTGCCTCGAGGCTTTGTGCGGAGTGTGCTGGAGCGGGAGTGGGTGGTGCGGTTGTCCGATCTCGTCGAGCGGAGGCTGATGCTCCTCTACCAGCCGCTTGCGCGCGCGACGCTGGAAGAGTTGGCCCAACTGATGGTCGATGCCGGTCGCTTGGAAGCTTCGCGCGCCGATGCGAGCGTGACCGAGCTGATTGCGCGGCTGGCTGATCGCTACGGCAAGCGGGTCGACCCGTAGCCTAGCGTTGTTCCAAGCAGGCGGGACGCCTGCACCCCAACAGGTCCGCTCGCCCGGCGTCGCTGCCCTTCGTACACTAGGCCTTCTCTCCCTCCCTACGTCCTCTCGCCGACCCGCCCATGACATCCCGCGCCGATGAACTGCTGGTACAACTCCGGCAGGCCTTTCCGCAGCCGGTCTCCGACCGTGTACACGACGCCTACTTCGTCTTCTCCATTCTGCGGGCGCTCGATCAGGTCGACGCCTTGAAGGGGCAGACCCCGATGCTCGGCACGCCGACCAACCCCGACTGGCAAGCCGCGCAGGCCGCCCGATTGCCGGAGCAAGGGGCGCCGCTGGAAGAAGTCACCCGGCAACTGGTCGACCATCTGCGCGGGATGTTCATCTGGGGGCATCCCCGCAGCCAGATCAACGTGATCCCGCCACCATCGATCGCCAGCATCATCGGCGTGCTGCTCCCCTCCACCTACAACCCGAATCTGTGCAGCGAAGAGACCGGACGGAAGTTCTCAGAGGCCGAAGTGGAAGTCTCTGCCATGGCAGCCGGGCTGGTCGGCTACAACCGCGAGCGCTCGGCCGGGCTGTTCACGTTTGGAGGAACCGGCGCGCTGCTGTATGGCTTGAAGGTCGGCCTGGAGAAAGCCTGCCCTGGCGCAATGGAGTCCGGCCTGGCCGGCGCGGGGCGAACGGTGGTGCTGGCCTCGACGCAGAGCCACTACGCCTGTTCGACTGCCGCCGGCTGGCTGGGAATCGGCGCGAAGAACGTCATTCACGTGCCGACCCACCTGGACAACTCCCTCCAGCTTGAGCGTTTTGAAACGGCCGCCCGCGAGGTTCTCTCCTCTGGCGGAAAGATCGCGGCCGTCGTAGCCACCATGGGTTCGACCGATGCCTTTGGGATCGACGACCTGGCCGCGTTGCGGGCGATTCGCGACCGGCTGGTCGAGGAGTTCCGGCTCAGCTACCGCCCCCACCTGCATGCCGACGCCGTGATCGGCTGGGCCTGGTCGGTGTTCAACGACTACGACTACCAGGCCAACCCGCTTGGCTTCCGCGGTCGGACCGTGCGGGCGTTGGCCAAGGCCAACCATCGCATCCGACATTTGGGGCTGGCCGACTCGATCGGGATCGACTTCCATAAGACAGGTTATGCTCCTTATGTCTCGACGCTGGTCCTGTTCGGCGACCGTGCCGATCTGGCCCTGATCGCCCGCGACCGCGAGGAGATGCCCTATCTGTTTCAATCCGGTGTGCATCACCCGGGACAGTACACGCTGGAGACCAGCCGATCGGGGACCGGCCCCATGGCGGCGCTGGCCAACCTGTTGCTCTTTGGCCGCGAGGGGCTGCGCGTGCTGTTGGGGCATGCCGTCGAGATGTCCGAGGTGCTGCGCGAAGGGATCGAAGCCCATCCCGATCTCACGGTGCTGAACGGAGACAACGTCGGCCCAGTGACGCTGTTCCGCGTTTATCCGCGCGGGACGGACACCTTCACGGTGAAGGATCGCGAGCGGACCGACCCCCGCGAGCGCGAGCGGCTGCTGGCGAACAACGCCTACAACCGGCGGATCTTTCAGCGGGTGCACGCCGAGGCGCTGGCTGGCGAAGGAGTGGTGATCTCGCTGACGGATTGCTACCGCGAGAGCGACTACGGCGAGCCAATCGCGGCGTTGAAGTCGTACATCTTGTCGCCCTTTTCGGACGAGGCGCATGTGCGCTCGGTGATCGCCCGGGTGCTGGCGGCGCGGGACGCCGAGGATCGCGTATGAAGTCCAACGAATAGCCCTGACGGGGCGAGATTCGATAGCCCAGGCCGCAGGCCTGGGATATGGGCGAAGAGAGTCGATCAGCCCCGAAGGGGCGAGACAGGTCGCGGCCCGCCAAATTAGTCTCGCCCTTTCAGGGCTGGTGTTTCGTTTGACTCGCGACCCAGGCCTGCGGCCTGGGCTATCGAATCTCGCCCCCTTGGGGCTATCACTCGCGAGCTTGATACCACTCAATGACTCAGAATCGAGTAGGGAAACAATTCCCTTTTTTCCGATTCCTTGGTCAATTCACACGCAGTCGTGGTGGAAGTTATCGAACGCTCCGAGAACCAGACGCCCCTCCGACGCGATCTGGACGTGGATGACCTGCTGCTGCAGGCAAACCTCAGGCAAGATCTTTTGAGAAATAAAGTCCGAAGTCGCAGCGGTGACGGGGAGGATTGCGACGTCAAGCACCGGTTAAATGGTACTGCAACGAGGGTAGCTGTTTACCGCCCATTTGGGCTGGCGCTATCGGTTTGTAGTGGGTAGTGTAACGCCATCATGGATGGCGAAGCGACGAACTCCGATCAGCCCGAGTGCCCCGGCTGCCGCGAACTCCGCAAGG
>Ga0335394_10005422_pt1 | contig 14427 bp, 13 predicted proteins | sample MAT03_FD_205741 | JGI IMG/M metagenome (GOLD analysis project Ga0335394, IMG submission 205741) | Freshwater microbial communities from Lake Fryxell liftoff mats and glacier meltwater in Antarctica - MAT-03 (spades assembly) (version 2) ...
AAATTTCCTGCAGCACCACCACGGCGGCTTTGGCTTTGCCTACCGGCTCGGCCACATAGGCCGGAAAAACAAAACCGTCAGCGGACGTGAGGTCGATGAATTTGCCCATGGCGAAAGTCTCCTGTTCAGTTGTTGGTTGACGCTTCAAAATTTACCTGGCGGCGAGCTTTTTCTCAAGCAGATCCAGCCGGTCCTGGCCCCAGAAAATCTCGCCGCCGACGACGTAACTCGGGGCGCCGAACACTCCCGCATCTATGGCCTGCTGGGTGCGGGTTTCATACAGCTGCTGGATGGCAGGGCTGTGCGACTGGTCCAGGCGCCCGGCATCCAGGCCGCGTTCCTGCAGGATCTCCGCCAGCACCCCATCGTCGGCAATATTGCGCTCTTCCACCCAGACCGCCGTGAAAATCGCGCCGACCAGGGTCATGGCGGCGGCGCTGCCGTCGGCCTGGTCAACCGCCGTGATCAGCCGCGCGGCGGGGTCGCCCCCCACGGGAAAGTATTTGGGCTGGCAGTTGATTGGCAGCTGCAAGTGCTCGCTGAAGCGTTTCAATTCCACCAGCCGGTAGGCCTGGCGCTGCGGTGCGCGCTGGCCCAGCGGCAGGCCACCGGAGACCGGAAAAATCTTGCTGAAATCCACCGGCAACACGCGCACAGTCGCACCCGCCGCATTGGCGATCTGCGCAAACCGCACGTGCCCCAGGTAGGCCCAGGGGCTTTGCGGGCTCAAGTAGTAGTCGATGGTGGTGCTCAAGGTTGTCTCCGTCCGGCGTGGCGCCGATTGATGTAGATTCGGGTCAACCCGGTTTGTAACCGGGATTGCCACATTTTGCTGGAGACTGATTTTGTCCCAAGTCATTTTGATCACCGGCGCTTCACGCGGCATAGGCGCGGCGACCGCCCTGCTGGCGGCCCGCGCCGGCTACGCCGTGGCGGTCAACTACAGCGCCAACTCGCTGGCCGCCGACGAGGTGGTGCGGCAGATCCGCCAGGGCGGTGGCAGCGCCATCACGGTGCAGGCCGATGTGGCCGAGGAAAGCCAGGTGCTGGCGATGTTTGAAAAAGTCGATGCCAAACTGGGCCGCCTGACGGCACTGGTGAACAACGCCGGCGTGGTGGACCAGACCGCGCGCGTCGATGGCATGAGCGTGGCCCGTCTGAAACGCATGTTCGACATCAATGTGATCGGCAGCATGGTCTGCGCGCGTGAAGCCGTCAAACGCATGAGCACGCTGTATGGCGGCGAGGGCGGCGCGATTGTCAACGTCTCCAGTGTGGCAGCGCGGCTGGGCGCGCCGGGTCAGTATGTCGACTACGCGGCCTCCAAGGGCGCCATTGATACATTCACCATCGGCCTGGCCAAAGAAGTGGCGCTGGAGGGCATTCGTGTCAACGCGGTGCGCCCGGGCATCATCGAAACAGACATTCATGCCTCGGGCGGCTTGCCGGATCGTGCGCGCGACATGGCGCCGCAGGTGCCGATGCAGCGCGCCGGCACGGCCGATGAAGTGGCGAAGGCGATTGTGTGGCTGTTGTCGGAAGATTCCAGCTACACCACGGGAACCATTCTTGATGTGGCGGGCGGCAGGTAGGCGAGCTTTTTACACGCACCAGCCTGCGATTGTCGTCGCGTGGCCCGCCTGCCCTGACGCTTTTTCGAGGCGTTTCCGCTTGCAAGTTGGAGTCCTGGTTGGCTCCCCGTCCGAGACTCGAACCGCGGACCAAACCCAGCTTTGGCAAGCCCACCGACTTCTATGTAGCGACAGCTGCCCTTTAAATGGTCAAGGACTATCAGCACATTCGGCAAGCTGCCGGCGGCAGCGGGTGCCCATGCGGTTACTGAAGCCCGGCGTGCACTGACAAGGTCTCGCTCACCGACCGTCACTTCGGCAGGCCGAGGCCGACGCGCGTGATGATGCCGTCGCGGAGTTCCCGCACCACAAGCGTCGCGCTGCCCAGCTGCAAGGTGTCCCCCGCCACCGGCGGACGACGCAGCGCTGCGGCTATCCAGTCGCCGAGTGCAAGCGCCGCGTCGGGTGGCTGCGGCAGGTCGTAGAACTCGCACAGCGCCACGACTGAAGTCTGCGGATCGAGTTCAAAGTCGCGGAACACGGCGCGCAGGGCCTGCTCGTCGCCAGGTTCTGGCATTGCGATGCCGAGCCTTCGAGCCAGGAAACCGATGGTCGTGCCTTGAACCAGCAACGACACCAGCACCACCGAGAAAGCGACGTTAAACAGCAGGCCCGCCTGCGGTGTGCCCGCCAGCAGCGGGAACAAGGCCAGCACAATCGGCACTGCTCCGCGCAAGCCAACCCACGAAATAAACCAGGTCTCGCGTGGTGAGAAGCGAAAAGGCAGCAGGCACAACCAAACCGCCACCGGGCGCGCCACAAAGATCAGCGCCAGTGCGACGCCCAAGCTCGGTAGCAACGTGTCCTGCATCGACGAGGGCGTGACCAGCAGCCCCAACAGCAGAAACATCCCCGCCTGGGCCAGCCACGCGTAGCCATCCATCGCGCTCAGTGTCGACTGCACTGCCTCGGTCGCCCGGTTGGCGACGACCAACCCAAACAGGTACACGGCCAGAAAACCGGAGCCACCGAGCAGCCCGGTGGCAGCAAACACCGACAGCCCGCCGGCGCCGATCAGCAGCGCAAGGATGCCGCCGCTGGCGTCATGGGAGCGGACGCGCCGCAACAGTGCGGCCATGGCCAGGCCGCTGGCCGTGCCCAGCAGCGCACCCCAGCCGAACTGCTGCACGAAGGCCAGCGCCGCGTCCGACCACGGTCCTGAGCCCGAACCGGACTGGCCTGTCGCGGCGATGCCGATGAAGGCGAGCGTCAGGTACACGGCCATCGGGTCGTTGACCCCGGATTCGATCTCCAGCGTCGCCGCCACGCGTTCGTTAAGCGTCACGCCCGAGCGCGTCAGCAGCGCAAACACTGCCGCCGCATCGGTGGAGCCGACGATGGCACCGAGCAGCCAGGCTGTCGTCCAGTCCAGACCGAGGAGCAGCACGCCGGCTGCTGCGGTGATGGCCGCGCAGATCAGCACGCCGACGGTGGCCAGCACCGATGCCGGTTTCAAGCCGGTGCGGAAAGTGGCGAACGCAGTGCGCAGCCCACCGTCAAGAAGGATCACTGCCAGCGCCAGGTTGCCGACCCAGAAACTCAAGCGGTGATCGTCGAAGCGGAAGCCACCGGGCCCGTCTTCGCCAGCCACAATGCCGGCGAACAAGAAGACCACCAGGAACGAAAAGCCGAAGCGCGCCGAGAACATGCCAGCCAGCACGCTGACGAATACCAGCGCGGCAGCGGCGAACAGAGGCCCGTTGACAAAGTCCATCGCCATAGTATCCACGCGGCGGCGAGGTTACGGTGCAATGGGTCGCGAAGGGTCCAACAATCTGTCGAGTCGGCCGCCCGCTTCCTGCCATGTCCAGTCAGCGACTGGGTGCCCTGTGCTATCGGAGATGGGCGGAATTCGTCGCCGAATAGATCAACTATTGCTATGGCCCATGGAAGTATTAATTCGGCCCGGCCCTTGAGCACGCGGGACAGCGTGACGCGGGAAACGTCAAGCTGCTGCGCTGCCTCGGTCACGCTCACCCGATCACTGCACGCAGCTTTTCTGGCTCAGCATCGGACACACACAATCCCGGCTTGCTCCCACACCCACGCCCCGATTTCTTAATAGTGGGGGACGCGGCGGGTTGATGTATAACCGCATCGGCTACCCCCGCCATTTGACGAACGAACCGCAAAAGAAACCCCCATGGACTTCAAACCTCTTGTCACCTTGCTGGCCATCGTCAACCCGCTGGCCATCGTGCCGTTTTTTATCCATTACACGCGTGACTTTTCGCCGGATCAGCGGAGACGCACCATCGTCACCGCGTCGTTCAGTGCCTTTCTGGTAATCGCCACCAGCGCGCTGCTGGGCCTGCAGATTCTTGAGTTTTTCAACATCTCGCTGGCCAGCTTTCAGGTCGGCGGCGGCATGCTGCTGCTGCTCAGCTCGATGAACATGCTCAACGCCCAGCCGGCCGAGGCCAAGCCGCACACCCACGAGATGGAAGACGGCGCCGCCAAGGCGGCGATGGGCGCCAGCATCGCGGTGGTGCCGCTGACCATTCCGCTGCTGACCGGCCCGGCCACCATGTCCACCGTGGTGATTTACGCAGAAAAAGCGCAGAACGTCCTTCAGCTGGCGACACTGGTCGGTTACGGCGTGGTGATCGGCCTGGCCACCGCCGTGTGTTTTGCCCTTGCCGAACCGATTGCGCGCGTGCTCGGCAAGACCGGCATCAACGTGATGACCCGCCTGATGGGCCTGATCCTGGCTGCGCTGGCCGTCGAGGTAATGGCTGATGGGTTGGGCAAGCTGTTTCCTGTGCTGGCGGGCAAGTAAAAAGGGCTGCTGTCCTGAAAGACAACAGCCCTTGTTCACTTCGGGTCAAGGACCAGCGGCACACTCGCTGGCTCAGGCTACCATCCGATGGCCTTGGGCAGCCACAGCGAAATCTGCGGGTAAAAGAACAACAGCGCAACGGCCACCCCCTGCATGAAAATGAACGGTACCACCCCTTTGTAAATGTCGCGGATGCTGATCTCCGGCGGAGCCACCCCTTTGAGGTAAAACAGGGCCCAGCCAAACGGCGGCGTGAGGAAGGAAGACTGCAGGGTCATCGTGATCAGCATGGCCAGCCACACCGGGTCTACGCCCTGAGCCAGCAGCACCGGCAGAAACAACGGCACGGCAATGTAGCTGATCTCGATCCACTCGATGAAAAAGCCGAGAATGAAGATCAGGAAAATCATGAACCAGATGTCGCTGTTGACACCACCGGGCAGCCATTCAAACATCTTGGTGATCAAGTCCTCGCCATGCAAACCACGGAATGACAAGGCAAACACCTGCGCCATCATCAGGATGAACATCATGATGGCGGTGATCATGCTGGTGCTCAATGCCACTTCTTTCAGTACCTTCATGTTGAAGCGTCCGGCAAATACTGTGATCAGTACAGCGCCCACAGCGCCCATGGAAGCAGCTTCTGTCGGGGCGGCCACGCCGCCCACGATGGAGCCCAGCACCGCCACCACCAGCATGATGGGGGGTACCACTACTTTCCAGAAACGAATCCAGAGCTGACGGCGCGACACCAGATCACGCTCGGCCAGGGGAATGGGCGGCATTAGCTCGGGGCTTATCCAGCCCCGGATGAGCAAGTAGATGATGTACACCGCCGCCAGCAGCATGCCTGGGCCCACGGCTGCAGCAAACAGGGTGCCTACCGACAACTGCATGATGTCCGACAGAAGGATAAGAATCAGACTGGGTGGAATGATCTGCCCCAGCGTGCCTGACGCGCAGATCACGCCGCAGGCAATGCCCTTGTCATAGCCCCGGCGAAGCAACGTGGGCAGGGTTAGCAGCCCCAGCGTGATGACGGTGGCGCCCACAATCCCGGTGGTGGCACCCATCAGCACGCCAAACAGCACAATGCCCACGCCCATGCCGCCTCGCAAACCACCGGCGATGTGCCCCATGACGTCCAGCAGGTCATCCGCAAGGCGAGATTTTTCCAGCATGACACCCATGAAGACAAACAGCGGTATGGCCATCCACTGATAGCCCGCCACGATGCCAAAAACGCGTGCGGGCAGCAGGTTGAACAGCGCTTCGCCAAAACCCAGGTAACCAAAAACAAAGCCTACGGTTGCCAGGGTGATGGCCACTGGCACGCCAATCATGAGCATCACGAAAAAGCCCGCCAGCATAAGAAGCGCGTAAGTTTGCGGCTCAAACATGCGATGTCTCCTGGCTTGTCTTCCAGGTGTGGATGCGACGCATCAGCTCCGCGCAGGCCTGCAAGCTCAGCAAGGCGTAGCCGATGGGAATCAGGGACTTGACGGCCCAGCGGTAGGGAATGCCGCCGGGGTCATTGGATATTTCTCCCGTGGCATAGGACTGGCCGACATAGGCCAGCGACAGCTTGAAAAACAGCAGCGCCACCGCAAGGGTGAGCACCGCAGAAATCATATCCACAATGAACTTGGTCTTGGGGCTGTAGTTGGCATAGAACAGGTCTACCCGCACGTTGTCGCCGCGCTGCAGTGCGTAGCTCATCCCCAGCAGAATGAGCGCCGACAGAAGGTGCCACTCCAGCTCCTGCGCCCACACCGAACCAAAACTGAATAAATAACGCAGGATCACATTGACAGCCACCAGCGAAATCATGGCCAGGGCCACCCACAGGGTGGCCCTGCCAATCAGGTCGATCAGCGATTCAATCTTCATCATTGCGACTGACATCGCCTTAAACATACTCTTTGCTCCTGGCTCAGCCGCGAACTTTGACGTGGTAATGCTCTTCGCTGACCTCGACCCAGCGGTCGTACTTGGCCTTGAAGGCCATGTACGAGTCATGAACCTTTTTGGTCATCGGATCCTTGGCAACGGCTTCGGCCAGCACTTTGTCGGTTTCGGTGCGCAGCGCCTTCAAGACAGCATCGGGCAGGGGCTTGGCAATGACCTTTTGGTTCTTGACCAGGTCGTCCATCGCCTCGGCGTTGGCTTTCTGGCACCAGGCTTCACTGATCACGTTACACGCCGCTGCGGCGTTTTGTACGATGGCCTTGAGATCGGCGGGCAGCTTGTCCCAGGCGGCCTTGTTGATGAGCAGTTCGGATACGGTTGCCGGCTCATGCCAGCCGGAGGTGTAGTAGTACTTGGCCGCCTTGTGCAGGCCCAGGCGTCGATCCTGAAAGGGGCCAACAAACTCTGCTGCATCAATCACGCCGCGCTCCAGCGCAGGGAATATCTCGCCACCCGGCAGCACCTTCACATCCACGCCCAGATTGGCGTACACGCGTCCGGCCAGGCCGGGGATACGCATCTTCAGGCCCTTGAGGTCGGCCACAGTGTTAATTTCCTTCTTGAACCAGCCGGTCATCTGCACGCCGGTGTTGCCGCAAGGCATGGCGACCATGCCAAACGGGGCGTAGACCTCGTTCCAAAGATCGATGCCGCCGCCGTCATAGAGCCAGCCGTTGATACCCTGGAAATTCAGACCGAAAGGCACGGCCGTGAAATACTGGGCGGCAAAGGTCTTGCCGGTCCAGAAATAGCTGTTTGCGTGGTTCATCTCTACCGTACCTGCGCGCACGGCATCAAAGCCCTCGAACGCAGGAATCAACTCGCCGGCGCCAAACACCTGGATCTTGATGCGGCCATTGGACATGACATCAATGCGGCGGGCCAGGTCGGTGGCACTACCAGGGCCATCCATGTAAAAAGGTGAGCCTTTGGTATAGGCACTGGTCATTTTCCAGTTGAAGGTCTGCTGTGCATGCGCCACCATGGGCGCGCCCAGGCCAGCGCTAACAACACCTGCGGCCACGCCTTTGGTAACAAAACCACGTCGATCCAGTTTCATAAATAACTCCTGAGAGAAGGGGAAGGGGAAAAACAGAAAGAGAGGAGTTTTGAAACGCAAGGAGCGTGCCACATTTCAGTGCATCGCATTCTCATGTCCAAAATCGTGCGCCAAGTCTTCACGCTTCACCGCAGCAGGTCCAAGGCGATGGCGACGTCGTCCCCATGCGAAAGTGCGGAAGCCTGTTTTTCTAGGCGAATTCCTCCAGCTTTTGAGTCACTGCACCCTTCGCATTCGCGCTGTTATAAAAATGAAACGCATCAATACCGTTGAAAAGTCCGGCAGGGTTACCGGCTACACCGTGTGTAAACCCAATACGCTGGTGAGCTACGGCGTCGTCATCCGCCTGGCCACCGCCGTGTGTTTTGCCCTGGCCAAACCGATTGCGCGTGTGCTCGGCAAAACCGGTATCAACGTCATGACCCGGCTGATGGGTCTGATCCTGGCTGCGCTGGCCATCGAGGTAATTGCTGGCGGCTTGCACAAGCTGTTTCCGATTCTGGGCCGGTCTTTGTAGCCATATCGGCCTCTGGCCTTTATGTAACCTGCGCAGACAGCTATATTTTCAATAGCAGATCAGCCAGCGGCTGCGGCCTCACCCATGCCGATGCTGGTGGTGCGCATCCGGCACATGCGGGTGCGTGTGCGCCTGCGCTTCGTGGTGGTGCAGGTGGCTGTGTGACCCTTCCGGCATGGGGCTGTGCGTGTGCTGGTGATGGCCATCTGCATGGTTGTGCGCGTGTTCGTGGTCGAGGGCTGCATGGTCATGCGCGTGGCCGTGTGACTCCACCAGGTGCAGCAACACGCCGCCCAGCATCAGCAGGCCGCCAGCGCCTGCCCAGGCGCTGACCGATTGGTCGCCCATGGCCAGCGCCAGCACCGCGCCAATAAACGGTGCAAAAGCGAAGACCGAGCCGGTGCGTGCCGCGCCAAACGCGCGTTGCGCCAGCAGGTAAAACCGCAGGCTCAAGCCGTAGCCGGTGGCGCCCACGGCCAGCAAACCAGCGACGGCGCCCCAGCGCGGCGCAGCCTCTGAAAATGCCAGCGCCAGCAGCGCCGTGACGGTTGCGCCCAACGCCGCCTTGACCATCACCACCTGCCCGGGGTCGCGCTCGGCCAGGGCGCGCGACAGGGTGTTATCGATGCCCCAGGCGGCGGTCGCCAGCAGCACGGCCAGCATGCCTGCCAGCTGGGTGCCGCCAAGCCGGCCCTGGCCCAGTATCAGCAGCACACCGCCGGCCAACAGCAGCGCCATGGCGGCCCAGACCCGGGCGTCCATGGTTTCGCGGTACAGCCGCCAGGCGAGTACGGCGGTGAACAAGGCCTCGAGGGTGAGCATCAGCGAGGCACTGGCACCGCTGGTGCGCTGCAGGCCCCAGGCCAGTGCCACCGGGCCAATCACCGCGCCAAACGCGACCACGGCCAGCAGGCGCGGCAGATCGCTGCGGCGCAGCCCGGCCTCGCGCGCGGCGCCACGCCTGAGCAGCGCACCGGCCACCGCAGCGCCCGCATAAAGCAGGGCTGCGGTGCTCAGCGCGCCAAGCCGTGTGCCGAAGTACTGAACCAGCGGGGTGCTGACGCCAAACAGCGTTGCCGCCAGCAAGGCCAACAGGCCGCCATGCAGGGCGGGAGTTTTGATGATTGAAGTCTTCATGAACGGACGCGATATATGCCTTTGGCCCATACCCTATATGCGCAAGCCGCTATTGTTTTTGCAGCATCTTGACCAGCTTGTTGCTGGTGTTGCGCAGCCGCTGGGCCAGCAGCTGGATGATCTGACCATCAGCTTGGCGCCAACGCCGGGATGCTGGCGGATCAGTGGCCTGATACTCACGCGCATTGGTGCGATTGTACTTGCCGGGGTCCGGACAATCATGACGCAAAGCGCGCTTGTCCGCGCCAACACGGGCAAGGAAAATCAAGGTGCCCGTTTTGATTTCAGAAGGACAATGCCCCATGTCTCAAGCACTCCTTCAGCCCGTTATTGACGCCCTTGTCCAGGCCCGTGCCCATCAACGCCCCGCTGACGCGGCACAACTCGCCCATGCGGTGACAAGTCCTGAACTGGCGTACGAAGTGCAGCAAGAGGTGGCCCATCGCCTCGCGTGGTTCCAGCAGGAACCACCGCGCCACTGGAAGTCCGGCGGTCCTTCACGCGAGGCCATGGCCACGCATGCCGCGCTGCCGCCAGATGGCGTATGGTCCAGCCCGGCGGATGCGCGCAGCTGGCCTTTCACGCTGCGCTTGATCGAGGTGGAAATTGCTCTGCGCCTGGCACGGGACGTGACGGCCGAACACGCCGCCAGGCTCACGCATGAGGAGGGCGCAGCCCTGGTCGATGCAATGGCGGTATCTATCGAAGTAGTGGATTCGCGCTGGCAGCAAGGTATGGGCGCGCCGGCGCTGCTGAAACTGGCAGACCTGCAATCGCACGGTGCGCTGGTGCTGGGTAAGTGGACTGCTTTTGTGCCGCGCGATTGGGCGGCCCAGGCCTGCAGCGTCCAGATCGGCGCCCAAGCGGAGACGCAGTGGCGTGGCACCCACTCCATGGGCGATCCGGCTTGGGTGCTGGCGCCCTGGCTGCGCCACGCAACACGCGACGGTCAGACCATGCCCGTCGGCACGGTGGTGACCACTGGCACCTGGTGCGGCATGCTGCCCGCCGCAGCCGGCGACCTGGTCACCGCGCGCTTCGACGGCGTGGGCCAGGCCTCGGTCCAGCTCTAAAAGCCTGTCGGGCTTGGGGCTACGAGCAGCACATCGCCTTCCTTGGCTACCCTGGCCCAGTGGGCCAACTTTATGCGAACAGGCTGGGCGCGCCGGGCACGACAGCGCTAGCGCCCGCAGTCTGGATGGAACTATGTCTTGGCATGATGTGTCTCCGCAATGTAGTGGGGGTGGGTTATGTCGTTAACGCGGGCCAACGCCCGCTCCAGGGGTCAGCCGCTTCATAGGCGGCGCCAAGGTCAAGCAGCAACTCGTCCGCCCCGTAGGCGCCTATCAGTTGCAGGCCGATAGGCAAGCCTTCCGCTGACGGCCGGCAGGGCACAGCCAGGCCGGGCAAGCCGGCCGCATTGACCCAGCCTGTGTAGATCGCGTGGCCGCGCGGGCCGACCTCCTGGCCGTCGATGCGGGTCGGGTAAGCCGCATCGGCTGGCCAAGGCAGCGCAGCAGCAGACGGCATCACGATCACGTCGATCCGCTTGAACAACGCCGCGCTGTCACGCCGCAATTGCTTGACCCGTTCAACGATCTGCCACAGACGCGCGCCAGGCAATCGCCGCCCGGCCTCGGCCATATCGCGGTACTTCGCGGACGCCTGCTGTTCCCAGTCAGGGTGCTGGGCGAACATACTGGCAAGACCGATCTGGCCGATCTGCGGCCAGGCCTCGGCAAAGAACTCGAGGTCCAGCGGCAGTGCGCCGGTGTCGACCCGATGACCAAGGCTGGCGAGTTGCTCAACCCCGCGACCCACGCTGCGCGCGATCTGCGGATCGAGCGGCGCCTCGCCCATGCGCTCGACATACAGCACACGTAACGGTCTGGTCGGACGACCCGAAAACGCCGCTTGCGCTGCGGAAAGCGACGCGCGATCCACAGCGTCCGGGCCACGCAATACGTCGAACATCAGGCGTGCGTCGGCCACCGTGCGGGCCAGCGGCCCGATCACTTCGAAATCCAGCAAGAGACTGGGCAACACATGGTCGCGCGGCCAGGCGCTGAGCGAGGGTTTGAGCCCCACGATACCGGCATGGCAGGCCGGCCGTCGGATCGACCCACCTCCGTCCTGACCGATGGCCAGCGGCGCGATTCCCGCTGCGACAGCGGCGACTGCACCCCCGCTGGATCCACCCGGCGTCAGCTCCGGTGCCCAGGGGTTGCCGGTGACGCCGAACACCGGGTTGGCGGTGTAACCTTCCAGTGCGAATTCTGGAACATTGGTCTTGCCGACGATCAGTGCGCCGGCTGCACGGGCGCGACCTACCGCGAACTCGTCGTGCCCGGTCTGGTAGTCGCGTAATGCCAACGTACCCCAGGTCGTGGGCATGTCAGCTGTCAACAGGCTGTCCTTGACCGTGATCGGAATGCCATCCAGTGCGGAGATTGGATTCCCGTTCGCATGGCGCAGGGTCGCGGCGTCTGCCTCGGACAGGAACTTGTCATCACGCCGGCAGATAACGGCGTTCAGCCCTGGGTTGACGGCCTCAAGCCGCGCAAGAACAGCATGCGCCACATCGCTCGGGGTCAGGCTGCGATCCCGGTATCGGCGTTGAAGCTCACACGCCGACAATTGCCACAAGGGGCCGTTCTCGGCTTGACTCATTACATCTTGCCTGGCAACCAGGTTGCAATGCCGGGCCACACGATCAACAGCAACGTGAATGCGATCATGATCAACACATACGGCACAGCCCCCCACATGACGTCGCGGATGCCACCATTGTCCGGTCGAATGCCGTGCACGACGAAGAGGTTCATCCCTACTGGCGGCGTGATCATGCCCAGCTCACACATCAGCACGATGAAGATACCGAACCAGACTGGATCGATCCCCAAATGCGTCACGATCGGGAACGTGATCGGAATCGTGGCCACCATCATGGACAACACGTCCATGAACATGCCCAGCACAAAATAGAAGAGCATCAGCACCAGCAGCATCTGCGTGGCGGACAAACCAAACGAGGTAACCCATTGGGTCATGACCCCGGCCACACCGGTCAGGCTGATCGCCAGGTTCAGAATGAACGCCGCCGTGATGATCAGCAGGATCATGCCGCTGGTCTTGGCCGTCTGCACGAAGCAGTGCTGCAGCAGCGTCCAGTTCAGCTTGCGGCTGCGCCAGGCGAACAGCATGGACGTCACTACGCCAAGTGCAGCAGATTCAGTCGTCGTCGCCAGCCCCGTATACAGGCTGCCCATGACGATCAGAAAAACCACGGCTGGCGGCAGCAGGTCCTTGAGCAGGCGAATCCGCGTGCGCAATGGCACCTTTTCCTCGCGCATCGTATTTCCGGTGAGCAATGCATACGCCGCAATGAACAGCATAAAACACGCGGTCAACAGCAGACCAGGGATGATGCCAGCGATGAAAAGCTTGCCAATCGACGTGTCGGTCAACGAGCCGTAGATGATCATGTTTACCGATGGTGGAATCAGGATGCCCAAGGTGCCGCCGGCAGCAATTGAGCCCAGCGACAGATGCATCGGATATCCGCGTTTGTGCAGCGACGGCAAGGCAACGGTACCCACCGTCGCCGCAGTCGCAACGGAAGACCCGGAGGTGGCGGCAAACAAGGCACTGCAGCCAATGCCAGTGTGCAGCAGACCGCCCGGCAGCCGACCCAGCCACGCCGCCAGCGCGCCGAACATGCGATCCGCGATGCCGGAGCGCAGCAACAGCTCACCCATCAGCACAAACAGCGGAATCGCCGTCAACAAGTTGTCGTTGTGTACGCCCCAGACAACGGGCGCAATCGAATTGATGAAGGGCATGCCGTAGGCCAGCAGACCCCCCAGGATGCCTATGGCGGCCATTGCAACGGCAATCGGCAAGCCCAGCAGCATCATGCCCAGCATGGCGGCGAAGGCTATCAGGATGTAAGAGATATTCATATGCGGCTTTCAGTCGTGGCAGCAGTAGCCTGCGCAGCGGTGTCGATACTGCGAACCTTCAGGTCTGCAAGTTCCTCGTCCACCTCTTGCCTGGTTGACCGTGGGCCAAATTCACGATCCAGCTGCACGACATCCCCGCGTACAAGTAACCAGGTGGCGCGCGAAGCCGTCAGAACAGCCACCAGGGCAAATACGATCAACCCGGTCAACCACGCCGTTTGCGGATACTTCAGCGGCGTGGCCCAAGGCGTCTGCGAGACGCTCATGTAAGCGGTGGTGTCCTTGATCACATACCAGGCCAGCCAGGCCATCAGGACGGCAAATGCAGCCAGGGAAACCGCCGACAACCAGTCCAGCACAGCCTTCAACACGTTCGGTAAATGCTCGTGGAACACGTCAACACGGATGTGTGTACGACCCATCAAGGCCAGGCTGAACGCGATCGTGCCACCAATGGCCAGCGCATAACCACCCAGCTCGTCCGCGCCTTGCAACGAAAAATTGAATACCTTGCGTACGATCGTCTCGACTGTCACCGTCACCGACAGTCCCAGAAAGATCAATCCGAACAAGGTGCCGAGCCAGCGTTCGATGGCGTCTTTCATGATGGATCCTCTGTAGTTATTCGGCGAGGGGCGACCGACCCCACGGTACGTGTCGCCCCCCGCAGGTCCTTACTGGATGCCAATGGCCTTGCCGACGGTACTTTTCCAGGTCGCCGAGCAACCGGGATTGGATTTGTCGCAGATTTCCGCCCAGGTCGGTAACGAGATTGTGGCAGCTGCCTTACGCACCGTTTCGATGTCGGCTGGTGTCACTGGCACATTGATCAGGCTGAATTTCTTGCCTGTGGTGCAAGGGTCCTTGCCTGCGTTGCAGTTGATGGCGTCCTGCGCCAGCTCCTGCGAATAGGTCCAGATGTCGTCGGTCAGCGTGTTGAACGCGGCCTGCATCTTCACCTGCTGATCCGGCTTGAGCTGGTTCCACGCTTTCATCGTCATCGCATAACCGTTGAGCGCCATCTGGAAGCCCAGCGCATACTGATGCGTCGAGACCTCTGGCCAGTTCGAGGAGTTGGCCGAGCTGGGCCCGGTAATGGCGCAATCCACCACGCCCATAGACAGCGACTGGTGTACTTCCGTGAACGACAGAGGAACCGGCGTGCCGCCCACTGATTCTATGAATTTGGCCAGATTCTGGTCGTAAACGCGAACCTTCATGCCTTTGAGATCGGACAGTTGCGCCAAGGGCTTCTTGCAGAACAGAATCTGCGGACCGAATGGCCACACACCCAGCAGCTTGACCTGAAACTGCTTTTGCAAGCGCTGGTCCAGCGACTCCCGATAAGCTTCGTAAACCTTGCGCGCTGT
>Ga0335394_10005424_pt1 | contig 14423 bp, 3 predicted proteins | sample MAT03_FD_205741 | JGI IMG/M metagenome (GOLD analysis project Ga0335394, IMG submission 205741) | Freshwater microbial communities from Lake Fryxell liftoff mats and glacier meltwater in Antarctica - MAT-03 (spades assembly) (version 2) ...
TGCCGACGCTCTTCAGGCTTTTCAGGCCGTCCAGGGTGGTCATCGCGTTGTTTTTGTAAATCTGGAGGGTTTCATCCACCGTCATCACGCTGTCCAGACTACTTAAACTCGTCAGGGAAGGGTTGTCGTTGATCAGCAGCCATCTCACTTTTTTGAGGTGTTCCAGCCCCTGCAGGCTTTTCAGCGCAGCATTGAATTGAACCCCGACTATTCCCTCCGTCGTAAACTGTTTGTTCAGGCCGTCCAGATTTTCCAGCGAGTCATTTGAAGAGATGTTTAAACCTCCTGCGTAAGCAAGACTGCCCAATCCTTCCAGGGTCTTGAGTCCGGGATTCTTCGAAATGTTCAAATTGGTGCCTACGGAAACGAGGCTGTCCAGGCCGCTCAAACGATTCAAGGTGTAATTGTTGCCAATGGCGAGGGTTCCGGGAAGCGAACGAAGGCTGCTGAGCCCTTGCAGGCTTTGCAGTTTGTTTTCACTGATGGAAAAATAGCGGCCCACCGAGTCGAGGCTGTTCAATCCCTCCATATTGACCAGGCTGTAATTGGTGGAAATCGTAAAATCCCTGCCGACCGTAGTCAGCCCGTTGAGGCCCCCAAGACTGGTCATAGCCGGGTTGTGGTCAATCATAAAATCTCCGGCAATGGAGTTCAGTTTGCTCATGCCGTTCAGGTTCGGCAATTTGTCGTTGTAAAAAATCCGGGCTTCCCCGCCGACGGTGACCAGGTTACCGAGGCCGTTCACATTGGTCAGGAGCGGGTTGCCGCCAATGAACAGCGACCCACGAATGGCCGTGATCGCAGCCAGTCCGTTCAAATTGTTGATGTTGGCTCCGCTGATGTTTACACTCCCTTCGATGACCGTGCAGCCTGGGTAATTGTTGGGAAAATTGGCGATCTCTGCCTGCGTTGCAAAGTATATGCCATCGGGCAGGCAGGACTGGCTGTATCCGCTCCAGTTAAAAAGCAGCGCGGAGAGAATGATCAGAAATGTGTTTTGCATAGGAGGAGATTTTTTTTACGCTTGTTGGCACCCCGGCCATCCCGAAGTATCAGGATGCAATGAGTATTTTCTATCGCTTTAGACCTACCCGAACCGTCAGCGATGAGGTGTCACCTTTTCGTTCCTCAAAGATGACACCTCATCACTGACGGTTCGGGAGTCTTCAAAGGGACATTCAGTGCGCTACGCGGCCGTTTCGTGATGTCACCTCTCCACTATTCGACTACCACGATCTTTCCAGAAAACACCCGTCCTTCGGCATCCACGATCCTGAAAAAGTAGACGCCTCCTACCAGGCTTTCCCGCTGAAAATCAAAAGACTGGCCCGAAAACTGCGCCCGCCGCACCTGCCGTCCGCCCACGTCGTACAATTCAAAGCGTTTGTCGCCTGCGATGAATTTTTTCGCCTGAAAAATGGCTGACTCCCGGGTGGGGTTGCCAAGCACTTGCCACAACATCTCATGCTGTTGCGGCTCGTCGGCCCGCACCAGCAATTGCCCGATGCGGTGCAGCACGTAGTTCGTCACGATGGGCGGGTTGAAGTCGAATACGATGTTGGCGTCATTGGTAAAATAATCGCCCTGGGGCAGGTCGGGGCGCACGTTGATTTCAAAACTGAAATAGCCGTGCGATGCCGTTTCATTGACATTGCTGTCGGGCAGCAGAATGGGCAAAAACAACACTTTCAACAGCCGGTCTTCGCCGATTTCCCAGGTATATGGGTGGGAAGCCGCCACCGGCATGAACGTCTCTATGTCCAGCGCAGGCTGTAGCAGGTCGCGCAGTTGAACTCGGAAGGCGGTGTCTTTACCGGTGTTTTGAAAACCGATGGTGTACAGCAAGTGCTGTCCCGATTCGATCAGGTGATTTTCACCTGCGCCCGTAGGCACCGCTGTTTTCAGGTTCGGGTCGAATGCCAGCAGGACTTCCCGGCAAGCCAGGTCGTATTCTGCCGGGCCGGTTTCCAGCCAGAACGCATTGATCTGGCGGGGCGTCAGGCCGCCGCAATTTTCAAGGGCGACAGCAGTCCGGGTTCCGTCCTCCTGTTTGGTGGCTTCCATACGCCAGGTGGCGCCGTCGGTTTTGAGTTCGACCGACTTGCTATCCCCGGCAGCGAGGCTGAAAGGCTCTATCCATAAAGCGTCTGCATTTCGGAGGATCCGATACTCGTGCAAGTTCTGAGTAGCCGCGTTGCCGATGTTTTTCAGGGTAAACCGAACGGCTGTGTCGGACAGGCATTTCGCCGAAAGTTGTATCTCCGAATTTCCCGACGGTACAACCGGCGGACAGGCATTGGCGGAAATGGAAAACGCTTCCCAACAGAGTGTCTGGTCGAGCAGGAAGGTGTCGCAGCGGGTATTGACCGTCAGTTTCAAGGTTCTGTTTTGAAACGGTTTCAAATCGCCGAGATCGAACACGAGGGTGTCGCCCATTTTGCCGGAAAACGGCGGCGTACTGGAAACGATTTCAAAAACAGGCGGCACTACAACGGCAGTTTTGGCAGACAATGCCTCATCAGCACCCGTGTTTTTTACCATAACCTGGACCTCCGATTTGGCCAGGCAACCCCGGAAATTGGTCGGCATGCCCAGGTGGGTCGTCAATTCAGGACAAAAAGCCAGGGGTTTCAGGAGAAATGTCGCCCGCAACGTATCCTGGCTTCCGGGCACTGCGGCGAGGCTGATTTCATTTTGACAAGCCTCCAATTGCAGGGTTGGATATTCCGGCAAGTGCAGCGCGAAAGCGCCTTTTTCATAAAACCGGTAAAACGCTATACCCGCCGCATCGGAAGGCCGGAGGTTCATTTGCACGTTCCCGGAAAGCATCACCTGCACATCGGTCGCCGGAAAACTGTTGGAATCGGCCAGGCAATCGCCGTCGGCATCGAGCAAGACAGTGACGTGGACGGGGGTGCTTTCACAGCGGGCCAGCACTTCCTGAGGGTCGTTGCAACCGGGGGCGTTTTGAGAAATGACAATCGCGCCATTCGGGCCGTTATTGGGAAGCAAAGCGCATAAAGCCGGTGTTTCGCACATACTCAGCAGGGGATTCTGGGAGATGTATGAGATGTCCTGCCCAAAAGAGACGAGGTTGTCCAAACCGGCGAGGCTGGTCAAATTCGGATTGTTTTCGATTCTAAACCAAGTACCGATGGTTTTTAATCCTTCCAGGCCGTGCAGGTTGTTCAGGGCAGGCATGTAATAGATGCTGAAAACAGTGCCGATGGAAGTCAGGCTGTCCAATCCGCTGAAATCTATACATTTGAGTCCAGTGGGTTGGAAATTGCCGCCGATGGTTTTCAAGCGGTTCACCCCCTGAAAACTCGCCACAGATTGCGGCACATCAAAGCCCCCCCCGATAGAAACTAAATTACCCAAACCTTTCAAACTGGTCACTCCGGGCGATTGATTGGAAATGCCGAAACCTCCTCCGACCGTCGAGAGATTTTCCAACCCGAGCAGGCTCGTCAATGATGCCAATTGGTTGATGAAAAAATCACCGCCGACATGGGTCAAGTTATTCAACCCGTCCATGCTCGCCAGTTGGAACAAATAATTCAGGCTGAAATCCCCTCCAATGGTTTTGAGTTGATTCAGACCTTCAAAATTTAACAAGTACACGTTGAAGTCAATGGCAAAACGGCCACCGATAGAAGCCAGTTTTCCCAAACCTTTGAAACTCGAAAAATGGTCTGGAACATTAAAACTTCCGCCGATTTTTTGCAGGTTTTCAAGCCCGGCAAAATCCTTCAGCGAGGTGTTATTGATTAAAATGAAATCGCCACCGATACAGCGCAAACTATCGAAACTTCCGAACTGGTCGAGGCCATAGTTGATCTCCATGCGCCAATCGCCGCCGATACTGTCCAACAGCGGCATGCCGGACAGACTTTTCAGGTTTTGATTGTAATAAAGTTCGAGGCCGCCAATGGTTTTCAGTTGGTCGAAACCATTGAAATTCAACAGCGCATTGTTCTGTATCACTTTTATTTTTTGGCCGATGGTGCGCAGACCGGACAGCCCGGAAAAATTGATCAGTGCCTGGTTTTGATAGAGGTAAAAACTGTCGGCAATGGATTCCAAAGCATTCATACCCTCGAAACTCTGTAGTGCCGGATTGTCATGGAGGAAAAATGCCTGGCCGATCGTGCGCAATTTGTCCAGGCCGTTGAAATTTTTCAGTACAGCATTGACAAAGATTTCTACAGCGCCGTCTACAGATTCGAGATTTTCCAAGCCTTTGAAATCGAGCAGCGCCGGATTGTTGTCAATCAACACATTTCCAGGAATGGTTCTGATACTGTCCAGCCCGGTCAAATGTTGCATCGCTGTAGCCTCAATTTGCAGACCTCCTATGTGGCGCAGATCGGTCATACCACTCAGGCTCGTTTGGCTGGCATTGCCCTGAACAATCAGATAGCCACCGACAGAGTCGAGGCTGCCGAGGCCGTTCAAATTCTCCAACTGGTTGTTTCCCATTATTATCAGGTCGCCTCCGATAGACTGGAGCACCGGAGGTCCGCCCGGACTGATTATCGCTAAATTGTTTTGCAGCGCAAATTGGCCGCCGACGACAGACAGGTTGGCAAAGTCTTCCAGGCTGGTCAGCGCGCTGTTGTAATTGATGGAAAGCCCGCCAACAACGGCAGACAAATTGCTCAATCCGGCGAGACTGGTGAGCACACCATTGTCGCCAATCCCCAAACCTCCGCCAACCGTGTGCAGGCTTTCCAGCCCGTTCACATCCGAGAGTGCCTTGTTGGAACCAATCATGAAGTCACCGCCAATAAACTTGAGGTTGTTCAGGCCGCTCAAACTGCTCAAGCCGTTAGAAGTAATACTCAGGCCGCCCCGAATGGTATCCAGATTGGACAAACTGCTCAAATTTGCCAGCAGACCGTTGTCATAAATATTCACAGAGCCCGCTATCGTGCGGATTTTGCTGAAAGCGTCCAGGCTTGTCAGCGCAGGGTTTGCGCCAACCCCAATATCCTGTCCTACGAACTGTAAGCCGTTCAGCCCGTTTAAATTCGGCAAAACAGTATTCCCCTCCACGAGGAGCGATTTACCGATGGAGGTAAGGTGTCCCAGTGCAGTCAGGTCGGTCAGAAGCGGGTTTGCCCCGATTTCAAAACTGTTTCCAACCAGTTTCAGGCTATCCAACCCATTCATGGTCAGCAGATTGGCATTGTGTCGAATGTTGATACTGCTGTCCACCCTGCGCAGGCTGTTCAAACCGTCCAGGTCTTCGATAAAGTCCATGTACTCGATGAGCAGGTTTTTTCCGACCGTTTTGATGTTGCCCAAACCATTCAGGCTGGTGATCGTGGTACTGCCATAAAACCGAAGATCGCCGCCAACAGCAGTCAACACGCTCAAGGCACCCAGGTCATAAATGTCGCTTCCGGTGATCACCATGTCGCCGCCCACCATGGTACAGCCGGGGTTGTCGTTCAGGAAATTGTCCACTTCCGCCTGGGTGGAGAAGGTAATCCCATCCGGAAGGCAGGACTGGGTTTGTCCACTCAATTTGGCAATGGTGTGCCGGACCGTATTCGTTCCAAATTCCATATTGGCGTCGTATGAAACCAGGGCTGTATTTTCTATGATGGTGTTGTAGGGCAAATCCGCTTGCTGGGCAATTTCAAATGTGAAAAAACCGCGCGAAGCCTCCTTGTTCGAGTTGCTGTCTGGCAATGCGATGGGATCGAACAGCACTTCCAGCGTACCCGCGTCGAGCAACTGCCACGTATAAGGATGTGAGGCCATGCCCGGACGGAACGTGCTGACATTCAACTGCGCCGGCAGTACATCGCGCAACAACACGCTGCGGACGGTGTCGGAATGCGGGTTCATGAAGGTGATCGTGTATTGAAGCGGGCGGTTGTTGACGAGCAGGTGCTTAGGACCTTCCCCGGCCGGAATCGCTGCTTTCCGGTTGGCAGCAACAGCGCCTGCTACCTGCCGACAATCAAAATCAGCATCCAGCGGTCCTTCATCCAGCCAGAATGCGGTGATCAGGCCGGGCGTCAGGCCGCCGCAACTTTCAATGGCGGTGGCGGCGAGTGAGCCGTCGTCCGATCTGGTGGCCTCCATGCGATAGGTAGCACCATCGGCAGGCACATCCACCGGGATGCTTTGATGGGCATTGAGCGCAAAAGGTGCGGTGTTCAGGATGTTTTCATTTCGGAAAATGGTGTACGTATGCGGCGCTTGTGTAGGCGCATTGCCCACGTTGTTGAGTGTAAACCGCACGGTACTACCGCCGATACATTGGGCGGACAATCGAATATTGGAAACTGCCTGGGGATTGGTCGGGCAGGCATTTTCCAGGCTGGCCTGGGTTGCCCAGCATAAAGTACGACCTGAAAGGACGCTGTCACACTTGGTTTTTGCCCTGATCTGTACGTCCGTCGCAGTCAGCGGCGAGACATCTCCTACTTCAAAATATAGCGTGTCGCCCACCTGTGCGGCCAGCGCAGGTGTGGAACCTGCGAGTTCAAACACGGGTGGCATCACGACGGCTACTTGTACGCCGGTGGCGGAAATAGTACCGGTATTTTTTACTGAAACCAGCACGGTAGAAATGACCGAACAATCCTCAAATGCAGGTGGAAGCCCCAGGTGCACGGTGAGTTCGGGACATTGGTTGAGGGCGGTCAGCAAAAACGTGGCACTGAGCGTATCCTGCCCTGCGATGCTGTCCTCACAAACCGCCCAGTTCTGGGTGGGAAACTGCGGCAAACGCAGCAGAAGCGGCCCGTTGTTGAAATAGTTGAACTGCACTGTCCCGGAGATGTCGGTGGGACGCAGCATCATTTGTCCGTTGGCGAAAAACTGCACCTGTACATCCGCAACCGGCGTGTCGGCGGCATCGGCCAGGCAGTCGCCGTTGTTGTCCCTGCGCACCGTTGCCAGCGCAGGTGTTTTGCTGCATTGCTGCTCCAACTCTGCCACCGCCTTGCAGCCGGGGCCATTGTTGGAAATATTGAACGCTCCGGGATCGTTGAACAGGCGATAACAGAAGACCGGAATGGCACATTCAGCCAATACCGTGTTGCCGGTCACTTCAATCGTACCTCCGATCGTGGAAAGTTGGTTCAAGCCATGCAGGCTTGTCAGCGCAGTGTTGGAGCGGATCGACAGATTTCCACCAACCGTGTAAAGATTTTTCAGGCTGTCCAGATTCGGCAAGGCACTATTTCCTTGAATGTCGAGGTTGCCGCCGATATAATTCAGGAGGCTCAAAGCATCTACATCTGTCAGCAGTGGATTGCTCCAGAGGGCCATCTGCCCCCCGATGCCGCTGAGTTTGCCCAAGCCGTTCAAGTCGGTAATCCCTGCATTTTCCCGAATAAATAAAAAACCGTTGATGGAAGTCAGGCTGTCCAAACCGCTTAAATTCGTCAATGCCTGATTTCCGGCTACATAGATCCCGGAATTGACCGTGGTTAAATGGGTAAGGCCCTTCAGATTGATCAGGGCTGGATTGTCAGATAAAACCAGCGAATCGCCGATGAAGGTCAGGCCGTCCAGACCGGTCAAATTTGCGAGGCTTTCATTTCCTGAAATCAAGACATCTCCTCCGATGGTCGGGACATTTTGCAGCCCGGCCAGGCTGATCAAGGCATCGTTGTTGTCCATCACAATGCCGCCGCCGATGGAAGTCAGGTTGACAAGATCCTCCAGGTCGGTCAGCGCTTTATCGCTTTGTATCTTCAGGTCGCCGCCAATGGATTGTAGGTTTTGGAGGCCGTTGAGTTGGGTTAACTGGTCGTTTTGAACAAGCAAAACACTGCCGCCCATAGAGACCAGGCTTTCCAGCCCGTTCAAATTGGATAGAGCCAGATTAGCCGTCAATTCGAGGTTTTGGCCCAGTGAGGAGAGGTTTTGGAGCGCTGTAATATTCGTCAGCGACGTATTTTTGAGGACGAGGCTGCCGCCGATGGACAACAGATTATCCAGGCCGCTCAGGTTGAGCAGGCTGCCGCTGTTGTTGATGTACAGATCCCCGCCGACGAATTGCAGGCTGCTCAAGCCGGTTAGATTTTGCAGCGAAAAATTGTTGTCCATGGAAAACCGCCCACCTACGCTGGCGAGGCTGTTCAGCCCGTTGAGGCTGGCCAACGAAACGTTGCCGTTCAGGGTGAAATGCCCGCCGATTGTGCTGAGGTTATTGAGCCCGTTCAGCGTCCCCAGCGCATTGTTGCCAGAGATGTTGATATTTCCATTGATGTTCGTCAGGCCAGTCAAACCGCCAATGCTCGTCAAGTTGACGTTGTCAAAAATATCTATTTTCCCATTGATGCCCGGCACACCCGCCAGCCCGTTCAGGTTGAGCAGGTTAGGGTTTTTAAAGATGACCAGGCTGTCCAGGGTCGAAGCCAGGGTGCTCAGGCCGTTGAGGTTGGTCAGCAGATCATTGCCGATGAGGATGATGCCGCCGCCGATGCTGCTGAGTTGACTCAATCCATCCACATTGGTAAGGGCGTAACTGTCCTCAATCGTGAAGTTGCCGCCGATGCTCGCCAGTTTGGTCAGGCCGTTGAGCGATCCCATGTTATCGTTGTACCCCACATAAAAATAGGTTCCGATAGCAGTCAGGCTGCTCAGTCCGTTCAGGTTGGGCAATGCTCCATTTCCGAAGATGATCATCCCGTCGCTGATGGTCTGGAGTTTGCTAAGCCCGGCGAGGCTGGTCAGCGAAGGGCTCTCGGTGATGACCAGCGAACCGTTGATTCTGGTGAGGTTGCTCAGCCCGTTGAGGTTGGTGATGTCGTTGGGTCCATAGATGTACACATCGCCTTCGATGACCTTGCAACTGGGGTAAAAGATTTTGAAGTCGTTGATTTCCTTCTGCGATGAAATTTCAATGCCGCCAACAAAGCAGGATTGAGCCTGGGTTTGCAGGGCAAAAACGACTGTGATCAGGGTGGCTATAAATGTTTTTTTCATTTTTACAAGAATTGGAAAATGGGTCTGAAAATGTGGCCTGAGTAAGCGATGAGCCTCCCGCTAAATTGGGGGGCGATATATGATTTCTCGCAAAGGTGCAAAGGCGCAAAGGTTTAACAATCAAAACTTTGCGCCTTTGCGAGAAATCCAGATTATTGTTTGACAAATTTTCCCACAGCCACGACCCTCCCCCCGGAAATGACCTGAAGAAAATAGAGATTGGCTACTAAATGCTGCACTTGTAATTTTTGTGGCCCCGATTCATTCCGAACAACAGGCTGTTCGTGCACCACGCGCCCAAGAGCATCCGTGATCCGGATCTCACCATCGGTGGCAGACAGTTGATCTGACCACTGAATTGAAATTTCAACCGCTGCGGGATTGGGAGAAATGCGCAACCCGTCGTTGGCGACTGGATCAAGCGTCGGGACCGCGCCGACCGTGAATTTTTGTTCAACCGCGAATGGCGAACCGATCAGGTCCGCTGCGATGGACTGCACCGACCAATAATAGGTTCGATCGGCCAGGTTTTTCAAGCGATAACTCTTCATGGTCCCCACGTTTCCCGATTCGGGCAAATAAGTTTTTCCGGTGACCGGATTAGCCAGGGGCGAAACGATCTGGCTGCCGCCCGGAGTCGTGCCCACCCGAAGATTAAAAGCCGTGGAAGGACTGTTCAATCCCCGGTTCATATCGGCCTGAAAAGACAACACAACATCGTTTCCATCAACGGTGGCTGACAATATTTCCGGAGCTCCGGGCGAATGAACGCCTGGAGGAAAATCAAAATTTCTGCCTTCATTGTTCCGCAGAATAACCGCTCCGTTGGCGGTGCCGCAAGCCATATCGGAATCTCCGTCGCCGTCCACATCTGCGAAGTCTGCGCCTGTTCCAGTAAAAGAGGTGGTGAAAAACGGGATAAATTGACCTCCGGTGTTTTTGTAAACCTGACCGGCCTGGCCCCAACTGACCAGCAGCAGGTCGGGATCGCCGTCCAAATCAAAATCCGAGACGGCGACTTCGACCCAATCGGGGTCCGTGATGGTTTGTTTCAGGGAAAAATAGCCGTCCACGTTTTCGTAAATCCACACCGACCAATCGCTTTGTGCAAATCCGGCCACGATCAAATCCATATCGCCATCGCTGTCAATGTCAGCCACTTCCGTGTCGCCCCCTCTGGCCCATTGAAAATTGGTGCCTTGTACGATGTCAAAATTCAGGTTCCCGAAATTGCGGGACAGCGAAGCCCAGACGACCGAGCCAATCACGAATACATCCTGCTTGCCGTCGCCGTTAAAATCGAAGGGTTGAATGCTCGTTTTGGAGCAGTTGCCAACGTCAAGCGGAAGCGTCGCATACGTTCCGGAATTGGGACCGTCGGGCAGGATGATATTGGTTTCACAATCGCCGATCGGAGGCAGGAGGCCATCCGGGTCGTTGTCGTTGTCGGCGTCGAACCAGGCGAGTTCGCCGCGGGTTTCTGTCAAATCAAATGCCGGCGTTGCGTCGAATTTTCCGCTGCCATCGTTTCTGAAAAACCGCGACGGCTGGTTCCTCAGACCGGTCAGGTAAAAATCAGAGTCGCCATCCTGGTCGCGGTCCAGCCAGGACATCAGGGCCACTTCGGTGTCGGAACTGATGGCCTGACCGTACACTTCGCTTTGCCAGCGCAATTGAAAGGCGCCGTCCGCATCCCTGGTGAAGCAAAAAACCGATTCATAAAATTGTTGCAAATTGCCCTCGATGGAAGCGAGCACCGCCAGGTCAATCCATTCGTCGGCGTCCAGATGGACGAATTTTACTTTTTGGGCCACAAAACCGGCGGGCAGTTCGGCTCCCCAGATCGGTGAAAAGGCTTCCATGGTAGTGAACCAAAACGTTTCCGACCAGGTGGAAAGATAGCCGGGTGCCAGGGCCCGGACGCGCCAGAAATATTTTGTTTCGCAGTCCGGAAGTGCGAGGGTGTCGTAGGCGGTGGAAAGTGTGTTGCCGTACACCATGTTTTGAAACAGCGCGTCGGTCGCTACCTGTAGTTCGTATTGTTGCGCGTCCGGGACATTCGTCCATTCTGCTTTTGTAAAAACAGGAGTTTGTTGCGCGTTCAGTTGCGGCGACAAAAGTTGCGGTGCCGCCAGCGTCAGGGTCACGGTAAACGGAATGGTTTTGAAGGTCGAGCCGATCAAATGCCCGTCAATGGTTTGCACCGAAAACCAATAATTGCCCGTTTTCAAATTGCGCAAGGTAAAACTTCGGCCCGAAGGCACGTTCCCATTGGAAAACAGCAGCCTCCGTCCGCTCGTATCGGAGTCGCAAGCCACGATGTCGCCCCAGCCGGGCGACGTTCCAACCCGGACATTGTACCGGAGCGAAGCAATCGGCGTGTGTTCGTCAAAACCTGCCGTCCATTGAAAACGGATCACCCCGTTCTGCACTTCATAGGTCGGTGTTCCCGGAGGCTTGGGAGGTTTGGAAATATTCGGAAAGTGGTTGGAATAAATCTCAATGCCTGATACGTGATTGTTGAAATCATCGGTTAAGACGTTGAAATCCAGTTTGTTGTCGTGGTTGTAATCGGCCAGGGTCATGCTATAGCCCTTGCCGAGATGAATTTTATCCAGCAACTGCCAGGTCCCTGCGACCTGCGTGAGGAAGCGGGTCGAATCGGAGAACAGGATGTCGCGTGTACCATTGTTGTCTATGTCGGCGATTCTTAAATTATGGACAGAAGTGACCTGGCTGGGCATCACAATTTTGGTGGATTGCTGGGGACTGAAGCCGCCTGTACCGTTGTTCCAATAGATTTGGACCACCTTCTCCCCCTGCCACCAGGGAGCGTACGAATTAAAAACACCACCGATCACCAAGTCGGCAAAGCCGTCGTTGTTGAGGTCGCCGCTGAGCACTTCACAGCCGCCCGTTCCTACAATAGAGGCGTTGGGGTCTTTCACGTACAGGTTGTTCTGGTTGCGGTAAAAAACGGTTTTTTGCGCGTAGGACGGCGCGGGTTCGTAGCCTGTCATGACAAGATCCAGATCGCCGTCGTTTTCCATGTCCATCAATGTAAAATGCGGGACATTCAGCGGATCGAAACTGCTGCTCGAAGGTTGATACACGCCGTTTTTGAACTGGTACAATTTGGTAAAACTGGGCATGGACGCGTAGTTGTCGCCTGTAGTGAAAATGTCCAGGTCGCCGTCGCGGTCAAAGTCAAGCCATTTGATCTGGGCGATGTCCGGCACTTGCACATTGAACAATTGACTGGCAATTTCAAGATTGTCGGCATTGGCCCGCAGGATATACGTGCGCCGCTGCCCGTCGTAAAGTCCCGAATGCAGCATGTCTATTTTCGAATCTCCGTCAAAATCAGCCAGGTCGTAGGGATTGAAATTGGAATACGGAAGGTTGGAATACACTGTTTGGAAGGCCGTATCCGCCGAATTGTGCAGCCAGACCGGCTTGGTAAAAGTCCCCACAAAATCCATGAAACCGTCGTTGTCGAGGTCCACGCAAGTCGGGTCGCCCATGGTGACTGGAATGGACATGAGGAGGTTCTGAGAAAAGAGCGGTGTGCTGACAACCTGTAGTGCAGCGAACCATAACAAAGTGCTGAATTTAAGATAGGGGGGCATCATTGAAAAAGGAAGGTTTTTGCAGGCTTAAACCGGGTTGCTCTTCGGAGCGATCCGGGCATTCTATCATCCCAAATTGGTTCAAAATCTTACCCAAATACTTCCAGTTTATGTTGGAAGCATCGCCGAGGGGCATTTCGATGCGCTTCAGCACTCTTAGGAACGCGGCACCAATAACTTAGTCATTTGATGCCACCCTTTGTTCCATCATACGGCCGCTATTTTTCTTTAAATAGCCCCACTATTCGCAGAAAAATAGTGTTGTCTGATGAAAAAATGGTTGACCTAAAATGACTAAGTTATTGGTGCCGCTTTCCTTATATCCACGAGGGCGCGGTTTTGTTACCGTTGATTCGCCGACCATTTGAAAAAAATGTATGCGCAGCCCTACCCTCTCAACAGGTATAGTTGCGTGGCACGGCAGGAGGTTACCGCTCAGGGTGTTTTTGTTTGGAAAAAGTTTTGTTTGCCGGGTAGGAGGGGCTCGGGGGGCTGCCACCTGACACGGCAATGGTTGCGTTGTCTTATTCGCAAGTCGGAGACTTGCAGACAGCACGTATCGGGTCAAAGACCCTCACGAGCACCTACGTACGGTCAAAGACCCTCACGAGCGAGCGTTGCGCTTGGCTTTTGTGATTGCTGAACACTTGTGGCCAGTAGATTATGCATACTTCGCGTCCAGCGGGGAAGGCCCTCCTGAACGCCCTCATCGCACTTTCAAGTCCCCGGCACATACCCGACCCATGACCTTGGCAAATCCACCACTGCGATGTCCAGCAGACCCGCCTCTGTCGCATAGTTTGACGCGCTGCTATATGGGTAATGCTCGGCTTCCTGCACCCAGCCTTCTTTCACGGGGTTCTCATGGATATACCGGATTTTCTGAGCAATAACAGGCAGGGTGTAGAGGTCAATCGGGTGGTTATCGGACTGCCAGAACTGATATTGGCGGTTGCCCGAAGCCTGATGGCCGCGATAGGCGAAGCGATGCAGCATCCATTCTTTGCGGCTTTCATAGCCGCCCTGTTCGATTTCGCGTAAGATGGTTTTGGCGGTGAACTTTTTGAAGTCGCGCAGGATGTCGGAGAGCGGGATTTCTGGGCTACTGGCTTCTACAATCAGGTGGAGGTGGCTGCTCATGATTACATACGCATACACAAGCAAGCCTTTTTCTTTTTGGCAATGCCGAAGGCTCTCCAAGAGTATGTCTTTGTACTGCTTTCGGATGAATACGTCCACCCAGTCCACGACGGTGATGGTGACGAAGTTGAGGCCGTGTTGATCAAAGATTTTGTAGTGGCTCATGGTGTGGGCGGTTGTTTTTTTGAGTTCGTGTGTGTATGCTCGTGAGGAGCACAAAGTTTCAATTTATTACTAATATTTATTCGTAGTACAAAGCTGACGAGCGAGCGTTGCGCTTGGCATTGTAGTTGTCGAACACGTTTGGTCAACGGTTGCTTTTTGTTCACTTATTTGATTGCTCATGCTCGGGTGTGCTCGTGAGGGTCTTTGACCCGACACGTTGTGTCCGCAAGTCTCTGACTTGCATGGGTTTGCGTTTGTTGCTTTATTCGCAAGTCGGAGACTTGCAGACAGCACGTATCGGGTCGCAGACCCTCACGAGCGAGCGTTGCGCTTGGCTTTTGTGATTGCCGAACACTGTTTATTCTTGAGTATCTGACCCCCCATGTGGATAAGTACGTCATAAGTTGGGCTTTAAGGAACGCGGCACCAATAACTTAGTCATTTGATGCCACCCTTTGTTCCATCATACGGCCCCTATTTTTCTTTAAATAGCCCCACTATTCGCAGAAAAATAGTGTTGTCTGATGAAAA
>Ga0335394_10005429_pt1 | contig 14417 bp, 11 predicted proteins | sample MAT03_FD_205741 | JGI IMG/M metagenome (GOLD analysis project Ga0335394, IMG submission 205741) | Freshwater microbial communities from Lake Fryxell liftoff mats and glacier meltwater in Antarctica - MAT-03 (spades assembly) (version 2) ...
TCACGCAGGACCACCAGGGTTGGTTCGGGCTAACGCCGATCATTGGCGCGAGCTGGGAGTTCTGAAGCGCCTTAAACCACCGCAGGGTCTCCCGTCTTTGGCCCCCTGCACTTGCTTGTGAGCGGAAAGCACATGCCGAAGCTACTCCACCACCAGTTTCGTCCCGCTCCCGCGAGTGTTCCGCATTTCGCTGCCGCGGATCTCCATATCCGTGGCTCTGCGTTCAACCCGGTTTCTCCAAAGTCCATATTCCGCGCGATCTCCCGATCGCCTCTCTCCATAGCGACCCAAAAGCAACATACCGGGTTTTTCCGCATAGTCCCTCGCACTCGAATAAAGGTAGTGGTGTGGTTTCTCCACTAAGCCCTCTGCAACGGGGTTCTTGATCTGGAGATCCGCAGTAGCCAAGGATACTCACCCTCAAACCCCCGTCGTCGGGTTCCGCATGCGCCGCAGCGAGATATCCCTGGCTTTCTGGATCACCAGCGGCACCTGTTCCACCACGGTCACGTTCGGGTCCAGACCCAGCGCTTCGCGATCGCTAAGGCCGATCCGTTTCAGGGCGTAGTAAGCATCGAGCACCAGGTCGTCACGCAAGCTGAACTCGTTCTCCACAGAAAGCATGCGATCGGTGAGGACGTAGCAGATGTCGGTGTGGAAATCGCCCTTCTTGATGCTTTCGTACTTGTTGCGGAACTCCAATTCGTGGTCGGCCTCCAATTCCTGCAGGATGTGTTTGAAGAGCATGTTCACCCGGGGTTGCACGCGGAAGCCCAGGTCGAAGTCCACGCGGATCACCTTGTCATCGATCAATTCCTGCACGCGGTAATCCTTGGTGTAGGGCTCGTCGGTATAGTTCACGTGTACGAACCAATAGATGTCCGCGCGTTTCACCTTGCGCGCCAGTATGCTGTCGATGATGTGTTTCTCCACATTGCGCGGGCTGTCCGCCTTGGTGAGGTACACCAGGTGCGTGGCGTACTTGGGGATCTCGGTGTCGTTGCTCAGGTCGCGCAAGGCCTGTGCGTAGTCCTTGAGCCGCACGAAATCAAGGAAGCGGTTGGTGATCTTGCGCGCGCGGAACCAGAGGAACATGACGCCGAACAAGAGGAGAACGGCCACTAGGAGGTAGGGGCGGTGGATGATCTTCACCGCGTTAGCGATGAAGTTGGCGATCTCCAAGGTGAAGAACAGCCCCATGACAGCCACCACCAGCAGCATATGCCAGCGACGCACGTACTTGAGGTAGCCATAGAGGAGCACAGTGGTCATGAGCATGGCCACCACGATGAAGAACCCGTAGGCCGCTTCCATCTCCGTGCCGGAGCGGAAGTAGAGCATCACACCCAGGCACCCGGCCCAGAGCAGCCAATTCACGCTGGGGATGTAGATCTGCCCGCGCACCTCGGTGGGGAACTTCACCCGCACGCGGGGCCAGAAGTTGAGGGTGATGGCCTCATTGATCAGCGTGAACGATCCGCTGATCACCGCCTGGCAGGCCACCACGGCAGCGACTGTGGCAAGGCCCACACCCACCAGCAGAAATCCCTGCGGCATCATCTCGTAGAACGGGTTGCGTCCGGCGAGCAGCTCGCCCTCGTGGTGCAGCAACCAGGCGCCCTGCCCCATATAGTTAAGGACGAGCGCCGTTTTCACAAAGATCCAGGTGGCCTGTATGTTCTTCCGCCCGCAATGCCCCATGTCGTTGTACAATCCTTCGGCACCGGTGGTGCAGAGGAAGACGGCGCCTAGGAGCCAGAACCCGCCGGGGTATTTGGTGAGCAGGTCATAGGCATAGGCAGGGTTGATGCACGCCAGCACATGCGGCATGTGGATGACCTGCGAAAGGCCCAGCACAAGCAGCGTACTGAACCAGACGAGCATGATGGGGCCGAACGCGAAGCCCACCACCTTGGTGCCGAAGCGCTGGAAAAAGAAGAGCAGGCTGATGATGCCCATCACAACGAGCACGGTGGTGTTGTTGCCGGGAACGATGATGCCTTCGAAGGCCTCGACCCCGCCCAAGCCTTCGATGGCGGACGCGACGGAAATGGGAGGTGTGAGGATGCCATCGGCGAGCAGTGTGGCCGCACCGATCATGGCGGGCAGATAGACCCATTTGCCATAGCGCCGCACCAAGGTGTACAGCGAGAACACGCCGCCCTCCCCCTTGTTGTCCGCCCGCAAGGTGACCAGTATGTACTTGAAGGTGGTCTGGAGGGTGAGCGTCCAGAAGATACAGCTGAGCGCACCCAGCACCAGTTCCTCCGTGATGGGGTGCTCCTCACCGACAATGGCCTTGAACACATAGAGCGGCGAGGTGCCGATGTCGCCGAAGACGATACCCAGCGTAACGAGCATGCCCGCCCATGTGAGCGGATGCACGTGGCTCGCTGAAAGTGGACTAGGCTTCGGGTCGGCTGCCTTCTTCGGGGTACTCATGCCACGCCTGACCGCTCAGGGATCGGAGGGCAAAGGAAGCACCTTTTCACTCCAGCCTAGGCGAAAAAGTGGCGTTGCCCATCGCTTTCAGGTCCGTGGGACATAGGTAGCCGTGGGCGGAACACCTGCTCTAACCGGGAATGTCAATGAAAGCGGATGGCGAGGCTGGTGGTGAAGAAGGTATTTCTCCCGGTGGCCTTACCATCCGCTTCGGCGAAGACACGTTGGTCGCGACCCAGTGGTCGAAGTTCAGCCGCACGGGCGGCGAGGTAGCTCTTCCCTCCCCACTTGATACGGGGAATGAGAACAGGCGACATCCATATAGTGGTGCTGTCACCACGGGCTACTTTTTTCCTGGCCGATGTCGAAAGCGAGTGTCAAACCGAACCGCTCGCGATGCAGGAATGGAAGTGCGGCATCCCCTTGGTCCCTAGCGGTCCTCACCGAGTGTTCCCGCCAGTGGACACCATAGAATGACTGGCCAAGCACAGCGAGCTCCAAGGTCACTGCTCCGAGGTGTACGACCGTGCGCAAGATGGACGTGGGGGCCACTGGAGCGCTTACCTGCCAAGCCGGCTACCGGCGGATCCAAAAGTGCAATGGCAGGGACGTAGACGAGCACCGAAGAAGTTCCGGAGCTTCATAGCAGGGTCAGAAGTGCGCCACTCGTTCCAAACGTTGCTTGTCCACGATCCGGATATCGCGGCCCTCGTTCGCGATCAGGCCTTCTTCCTTGAGGTCGGTGATGCAGCGGATCAACGATTCCGTCGCGGTGCCCACGATCGTAGCGAGGTCCTCACGACTGATCTTGACACCAAGGCCGCTGCCTTCCTGCGCGAAACGTGCATGCAATCGCAGCAGCGCCTGGGCGACCCGTTGCCGCACACTGGCATAGGCCATCTGCAACAGGTGCTGCTCCTTGTCCTTGATGTCGTGCGCCAGCATCTTGATGAAGCGGATGCTCACGTCCCGATCGCGGTAGAGCAAGGCAAGCAGATCTTCACGCGGGATCAAGGCCACTTCGCACTCTTCCATGGTCTCGGCGGTCTCCATCGCGCGCCCGTTCTCCAGCAGACCCATGTAGCCGATGAAATCGCCTTCGCCGTGGAGGCCGGTGACGAACTCCTTGCCGTCGTTGTTGATCTTGAAGGTGCGCACCTTTCCATGGATGAGGTAGGGCACGTGGCGCAGTTCATCCCCTTCGTGGAAGAGGACTTCCTTCTTGCCCGCCTTGCGGATCTTGCGGTCCTTGTTCAGGTCCCTCAACGCATCCAGGCCACGTGCCTGTTCCAGGAAATTGTTCAGGCCGGCGAATCCATTGTCGAATCCCTTTCGGAACAGATCGCTGCGCTTCAAACGACCTTCCACGGCATTGAGCAGCTCGCTTTCCTCGAAGGGCTTGGTGAGGTAATCGTCGGCGCCGAGCTCCATGCCTTTGCGCACATCGCCGCGCTCGGCTTTCGCACTTAGGAAGATGAAAGGTAGCTCCGCAGTATCGGGGTTCTTGCCGAGCAAATGCAGCACGCTGTATCCATCGAGCTCGGGCATCATGATGTCACAGAGCACGAGATCGGGTTTCTCCTTGCGGGCGATCTCCACACCGCGCCGACCGTTCTCCGCTTTCAGTACGCGGTAGCTGGCCAGCTCGAGGATCTCCGCCGTGTTCTCACGCATGTCCTCGTTGTCTTCGATCAGCAGGATGGTCTTCATGGCCGTGTACGCATGATCATTGTTCGATCGAAAGATGTTGCGGAAGTGCCACGGTGAACTCGGTGTTGCCCGGCGCGCTCGTGAAACTGATGGTGCCTCCGAGCAGGTCGAGGTAGCGCACTACGATGTTCAGCCCTAGACCGGTGCCTTGGATGTTGGTGGTGTTGCCACCGCGGAAGAAGCGTTCGAAGAGATGTTGCTGGTCTTCTTCAGGTATGCCGATGCCCCGGTCCTTCACGGTAATGGTGAGCTTACCGTCGGCGATGCTCGTGCGTAGCTCGGCGGCCTGTCCTTCTTTGGAGTACTTGAGGGCGTTGGTCACCAAATTGGTGATCACGTTGCTCAACATCTGGCGGTCCAGAAGCACGGTGCGTTCCTCGCCTTGGTGATCATAGTCGATGGTCTGTCCGGGTTTCGCCAGCGGGCGCAGCTCCTCCATCAGTTCGATGCAGAGATGAACGATATCGATCTCCGCGGGTGAACAAAGGATCTGTCCCTGTTCGATCTTCTCCAACGAGAGGAACTCGTTGAGCATGGCGGTCATTTCGCGCACTTTTGTGCGTATGCGGGCCACGTGCTTCGTCACTTTCTCGTCGGCTGCTTCTTCAGTGTAGCGGCCTATGAGGTCCACACTGCTCATGATGGTGCTGAGCGGCGTGCGGAACTCATGGCTGGCCATAGACACGAAACGGCCTTTGAGCCCGTGCAGTTCCTTTTCCTTTTCCAAGGCTTCGCGAACACTGTGTTCCGCCGCCCTCAACTCCGCTGTGCGTTGTTCCACACGCTGTTCCAGTTCCTGATTGGTGCGCTGGAGATCCTCTTCGGCCTTACGTCGCAATGTGATGTCCGTCACAAGCCCCATCACGAATCGTTCGCCGTTCACCTCGAAGTGGTTCAGGCTCACTTCCACAGGGAACACGCTGCCATCCTTGCGCTTGCCCCAGAGGTCCATGCCTATGCCCATGCTGCGTTGCACCGGTTTCTTGTCATAAGCCTCGCGGTGGGCGGTATGCCGGGAGCGTACCGCATCGGGCAGGAGCACTTCGATAGGCTTGCCCAGCAACGCGCCATCAGTATAACCGAACATGGCGTTGAGCCTCGGGTTGTGCATGAGGATGTCGCCCTTCATGGCCACCACCACCAAGCCTTCGGCGGCCGTGGCGAACAATAACTGGCCGATCCGTTCCAGGTCCTTCGGCTCGAACGATGACCCCGCGTTGTTCATCATTGCCGCAAGGTAGCCTTGGGTGGTGGAGGTACTTATCATCGCGGAGGGCCGGGCGATGTTATGGTGGTGGCGCCAGTATGCTCGTCGTACACCCGCCATTTGCTCATGGGCTTTGCGTAAAGGTTCACGGTTACCGCACGGCCCGGACCCACATTCGTGAAACGGCGGATGGCTATGCCTTCGCTTATGCGGTCCACCTCGCCGGGATGTCGGTGTACCTCGCTCGTTCGCCGGATCCCATTCCCCGGGATCAACGCAAAGCGCTCCTCCACCACTTCACCCATCACCGGGTGGATCCACGCCATCTGGCTGTCGTAGTCGTGTAAGCTGGTGCGCTGCCCCGGTTCGTAGCAGATCACCAGCAGCTCGAACTCCTCGTTCCGATGGATGCAGGTACGCGTGTAGTGGCGAGTGTTCCAGCGGAAGTAGGTCTCCAGATCATACGTGGGTACGGCGTAGCGCAGGAGGATGGCGCCGTACGCTTCGGGATCCCGATGGCGCAGGAGTTCCTGCAAGAGTTCACGGATCGAGGTGATGGGCGTGGAATGCATGTGCCGGTCAACAGGCTTGTTCACCTCGCGAACGTACCCTGACTGTTCAGCGCCGTACCTGACGAAAGTCAGGATGGCCATGGACGGTTCTCATTTCAGTCCACCGGTGCTTGAATTTGTTTAGTGCCAAACCCATAACGATGGCAACCCTCCTTCTCCATGTGGACAATTTGAAAAGTGTCGGTTGCGCGAACACAATTCGGCATCGAGTACAGGAACTACTTGGCGCTGGCGCGGTGATCGTGGATCCAGAAGTGGGAACAGTGCGGGTGGTGCAGGATGGCTCCGTTGAACACAGCCAGGTGACAACGTTGCTGCACCGGCTTGGTTATCCGGAGCATGGCGCTGGCGGTATCAAGGAGGCGGCGATCTCTTACTTCACTTGCGCGATGGGACGATTTCAAGGGGAGGACTGATCGTAAAGTCTGGTGAACGCTTGTGGGGCTTACCCTCTGCCACGTGACCATCCGCACCGCGACACCATTGGTGCGATCGGATCAGGGAACGACCTGTCTTGAAGTTCAGCGAACGGGCACGAGTTCCAATAAGGCTTGAACTGACCAATATCAGGTCGCCGCTGGTATAGCTCTAGTAGCATTGTATGATCGAACGAACCCGCACATCATGGAACAGATCTTTCTGCTTACCGACCTCAGCGATGATGCTTTTCACGCAGCGCGCTACGCGATCCAATTGCGCGGTACGGATGGTCCAAGATATACCGTGGTGCATGCCCATTCGGCCGCCTATACCGGCGATCCGATGATGCCGACGTCAAGCATGGCGCCGGAGCTTCTGCGCATAGCGGAGGAAGGACTGCGGGAATGGTCGGCTCGCTTGCGGAAGGCCACGGGTGTCCATGCTTTGGAGGAACACTTTGGCATTGGCGGGGTTGTGGCCGTGTTGAACGAACTGGTGCATGATCAACAATTGGATCTCGTGGTCGTCGGCCGTTCTGGTAAGGGCGGATCGGCCTTCTTCGGCAGCACAGCGGTGGATGTGATGAAGAGAAGCCGAATGCCGGTCCTCGTGGTGCCGGCCGGAACACCGATCGTCGATCCCACATCGATCCTGCTCGCCGATGACCACGACGATGTGGGAGTTCGCGACCTTGCGATGCTTCGCACCATCGCAGCACGCGCCGGGGCCAATGTCATTGTTGCCCATGCGGAGATGGGCGTACCCGAGGGTTCGCCGCATTGGAGCCATGGCTTGTACGAGATCGGCTTGAAGGGCATCCAGTACAAGTTTATGAGCGCATATGGTGAGGATGTGGTGGACGGCCTGTTGCGGCTCGCGCGAAAGGAGCATGTGCAAATGGTGGCCATCCTTCATCGCCACCTCGATCTCGTTACGCGCCTGTTCCATCCGAGCATTGCCAAGGATCTGGTGCTGCAGGGTGATCGGCCCGTGCTCGTGCTGGAGCAGTCATGAACGTGATGATCATCACCGGCACTTGACGACCAGGGACGCACATCCGCACCATGGATCTGAAAGGAACCAAGCTGTACAGCGTCGTGCGCTTCAAATGCCCGCAGTGCCATGAGGGGGCGTTCTTCCTGGCCCATCCATACAACCTGATCAAAGTGGGCGACACGCATGCGCAATGCCCGGTCTGTGGGCTCAAGTACGAGAAGGAGCCGGGGTTCTACACCGGGGCCATGTACGTTTCCTACGCCATCGGGGTGGCCGTGTCGGCAAGCACATGGGTAGCGTTGCTGGTACTTTTCCCTGGCCTTGGACCCCTTCAGCAGATCATCTCCATATCCGCCGTCATGCTTTTTGGGAGCCCCTACTTCTACGCCCTCAGCAAGATCATGTGGGCCAATATGTTCTTCAGTTTCAAAAGGCCCGGTCACACTACAGCGTAGTGCTCGCGCAGCTTGGTGATGATCCTCACCGGGCGAACTGGTCGGGTCCCATTCCTTCGTGCGCATTAACCTCCGCGCATCATGGCCAAGCACTTCGACGTCCTCGTCATCGGTGGCGGCAACGCCGGACTCTCCGCCGCCGCGCTCCTGCTGCTGAAGAACAACAAGCTCCGCGTGGGCATTGTGGAACCTTCTGATAAGCACTTCTACCAACCCGCCTGGACGCTGGTCGGCGGAGGGGCCTTCAACATCAAGGACACCGAGCGAAACGAGCAGGATCTCATTCCGAAAGGTGCCGATTGGATCAAGCACAAAGCGGTTTCCTTCCAACCCGAAGCGAACACGGTAACAATAGGCAGTGGCGATCGGATCACCTACGATCAATTGCTCGTGTGCCCCGGCATCCAGTTGGACTGGAGCGCCGTGAAGGGACTACCGGAAAGCCTAGGCAAGAACGGCGTGTGCTCTAACTACAGCTTCCAGTGCGCTCCTTACACGTGGGAGTGCATCAAGGGCCTGAAGAAGGGCAAGGCCATCTTCCACAATCCACATACGCCCGTGAAATGTGGAGGTGCCCCGCACAAGATCATGTACCTCGCCGCCGATCATTGGCGCAGGCAGGGCGTGCTGAAGGACATGGACATCCAGTACTGGAGCGGAGGCACCAGGCTGTTCGCCGTGCCCCGGTACGAGAAGACCTTGTTGAAGGTGGTGGAACGCGGCGGGATCAAGCTCAACTTCTTCTGGCGGTTGGAGGAGATCGATGGGCCAAGCAAACGCGCGCGCTTCGTGGGCTTCGGCGAAAAGAACAAGGACGAGGTGAAGTGGGTGGACTACGACATGATGCACGTAACGCCGCCGCAAAGCGCACCGGACTTCATCAAGCAAAGTCCCCTGGCCAATACCGCCGGGTGGGTGGATGTGGACAAGCACAGTCTGCAACACCTGAAGTACAAGAACGTTTGGAGCATCGGCGATGCGGCCGGATTGCCCACGTCGAAGACCGGGGCGGCCATTCGCAAGCAAACGCCCACGGTGGTGGCGAACATACTCTCGGCCATGGCCAACAAGCCCTTGCCTGCCGATTACAACGGCTATACCTCCTGTCCGCTGATCACGGGTTACGGCAAACTGGTGCTCGCCGAATTCGACTACAACAACACCCCCCAGGAGACATTCCCCTTCGACCAGAGCAAGGAGCGATGGAGCATGTACCAGCTCAAGCGCCAAGTGCTGCCAAGGCTCTATTGGAACTTCATTCTGCGCGGCAGGGCGCAAGGTTGAAATGAACAACGCAAACCCCATATCATGATCCGACATTTCGCTCTTGCTGCTTTGGTCGCCCCTTTCCTACTCCAAGCTCAGGATGTGGGCACGCGGGAGGTCGTTCTGCAGGAGATCACCGTTCCCGGCATTCCCGGCCTGCACTCCTTCGCTTGGGGCCAATACGATGGCCAATGGTTCCTGATCGGTGGGCGAACCGATGGCTTGCACCGGCGCCAACCGCCCTTCGCCTTCCTAGCCGCAGATAACAACACCAGCGCCTACGTGGTGGATCCGGTGACCTTGCAGGTCTGGTCGGCAGCGGTCTCTTCGTTGCCGCAATCCATGGTGGAACAGTTGCAGAGCACCAACATGGAGTTCGAACAGCGCGGGAACACACTCTACTGCGTTGGTGGCTACGGTTATTCGCCTACCGCTGCGGACCACATCACCTATCCGAACCTCACCGCCATCGACCTGCCCGGGGTGATGGATGCCATCCGCAATGCACAACCCATCACTTCCTTCTTCCGGCAGATCACCGACAGTCGGCTGGAAGTGACCGGAGGGCAGATGCGACTGGTCGGCGACCGGTTCTACCTCGTGGGCGGGCAACGTTTCATCGGGCGATACAACCCGCAGGGGCCTGACTTCGGTCCGGGGTTCATCCAAGCGTACAGCAATTCTATACGCCGATTCGACATTGACGACGACGGCGTGAACCTCTCGCTCACTGACTATTGGACCCATGTGGATACCGTGAACCTGCATCGCAGGGACTACAACATGCTTCCGCAGGTCTTCCCCGATGGCAGTGAAGGTCTCACCGTGTTCAGTGGCGTTTTCCAATACGCATCCGACGTACCATGGCTCAACACCGTGGACATCGTGGATACGAACTACACGGTGGTGCCCGGTTTCGAGCAACTGCTGAACCAGTACCACAGCGCGCATGCCGCGTTGTACGACAGTGCCGCCAATACCATGCACTCGCTGTTCTTCGGCGGCATTGGCCGTTACTATTTCAATGGCAACACATTGATGGACGATGCCAACGTGCCGTTCGTGAGCACCATCAGCCACATTGCCCGCGATGGCAGCGGCGCGATGGAAGAAACCGCCATCGGTAACATGCCCGCTCTGCTCGGTGCCGGTGCGGAATTCCTGCCTTGGCCTGCCGCACCGCAACTGGTCAATGGGATCCTGCGGTTTGACCAGTTCAGTGGGGATACGGTGGTGGCCGGCCATATCGTCGGTGGAATCCAGAGCACCGCCGCGAACATCTTCTTCACCAACACCGGCACACAGAGTGATGCCACGCCACGGGTTTTCCGCGTGCTCTTGGTGGAAACGTCATCCACCGGAGTTCAGCAGTTGGAGCCGATGGCCATGACCTTGGCAGTGATCGTTCAGGGTGATCAGCTCGCCATCAACTGCCATTTGCCTGCCGAAGGGGCCGGTTCGATCCGGCTGCTCGATACGACCGGGCGCGTTCTGAGGACCGTGGTCGATACGCGCCTTCTCGCTGGTGATCGTTCATACACCGTCGAACTGAACGATCTGGCAAGGGGCGCATATACCGTTGAACTGCGTAGCGGTGATCATTCCGTTGTTCAGCGCTTCATTCGGTGAGAGCAAGCATGGCGCACTTCTACTACTGCCATTGGATCGCTACGTACCGGCATGATCGCTTGATCGCGGCCTGGGAGGGCTCGCGCCCGTGCTCACGCTATCATCTTACGGTGAAGCGTCATCTACAACCAGCTCTTGAATGGCAACTCGTAACAGCACCCCGATCGCGTGCGGTTCCACGTCCAGTACGTTCAACAAACGAAACATAACCTCTTAAACATGCGCATTCTGTTGACCATTGCCGCCGCCGTTGCCTTGCTGGCCACTGCCACGGCCCAAGACTCCAATACCGGGAAGAAGGTTCGTAAAGTGAGCAAGGCCGAAGCGGTGACCGTAGCACCCGACGCAGCCCCCAAAGCCGCTTGCTGCGCTGCCAAGGCCGGAGCCTCGACCGGTGCCTCTTGCGCGGACAAGGCCCGCGCGGCCACCGAAGCCGCACCGGCCCTAGGAGCTACGACCGAGGCCACCTCGGAGGCTGCCCCCAAAGCGGGTGGTTGCTGCGCAGGGAAGTCCGGCGCGGGCAAGGCCACCTGCCACGACAGCGCAGAAATGCACGAGCACACCAGTGAACCGAAAGTTGAAGAGACCCCAGTGGCGCAGCCTGAACAGTAAGGTATACCCAAAGTGTTAAGAACGGCCCGGATCGCTCCGGGCCGTCTTCTTTTCACGAGGCGTTCCGTTCCGTGACGAACATCACCTTCCAACAAGCGCGCATGTCGTCACTTTGTTCCGTCATCAAACGAAAACGTCATCATGGAACAAACGAACATGCCCCGTATCGGCGACCAAGCTCCCGACTTCGAGGCCCTCACTACCACCGGTCCGCTGAAGTTCAGTGAATACATCAAAGGCAGCTGGGCCATCCTGTTCTCGCACCCCGCTGATTTCACCCCGGTATGCACCACCGAACTGAGCGGCTTCGCGCAGAACAAGGAGTGGTTCGCCGCACGCAACACCAAGCTCATCGGCGAGAGTATCGATAGCATCCACAGCCATATCGCATGGGTGCAGGCCGTGCGCGAAAAGACCGGCGTGTACATGGACTTCCCCATCATCGCCGACATCGACATGAAGGTGGCGAAGCTCTACGGTATGCTGCATGAGAACGCCAGCAACACCGCAGCGGTACGCGCCGTGTTCTTCATCGATACCAAGGGCATCATCCGTCTGGTGATGTACTACCCGCTGAACGTGGGTCGCAACATGGAGGAGATCATGCGTGTGCTCGAAGCCATGCAGACCGCGGATGCCAACGGCTGTGCCATGCCATTGAACTGGAAGAAAGGGGACAAGGTGATCGTGCCGCCCCCGAAGACTTTGGAGGCGTTGGATGCGCGCCTCAACGAGAAGGGCATCGAGTTGATCGACTTCTATCTCGCGAAGCGGGAGCTGGAGCCGGCCTGAAGCGATGCCTGTGGTGGATGTTGGAGGCTCCTTCGGGGGCCTTCGTCATGAATGGCCGTTGGTGATGATCATCACACCAGCGCTGCATACATGACGATCATCACCAACGACCCGTCCTGCTGATGGGATCTTTGCAGCATCGATCACGTACGGGTCGATCATGATCGACCCCAAAACCCAACATAACCATGACCCTCAAACAGATCTACACCGGCTGCATCGCGCATGCCGCGTACTACGTGGAGAGCAACGGCGAAGCGGCCATCTTCGATCCGCTGCGTGAAGTGCAACCCTACATCGATCGCGCGAAGGCCGATGGTGCCACCATCAAATACGTCTTCGAAACGCACTTCCACGCCGACTTCGTGAGCGGCCACTTGGACCTTGCCGCCAAGACGGGTGCCACCATCGTGTACGGGCCCACGGCGAAGCCCGGTTTCGCCGCGCACGTGGCCACCGACGGTGAAGTGTTCAACATCGGCAAGGCCCAGGTGAAGGCGATCCACACGCCCGGCCACACCATGGAGAGCACCACCTACCTCGTGATCGACGAGAACGGCAAGGAGCACGGCATCATCACCGGGGATACGCTGTTCATTGGTGATGTTGGTCGCCCGGACCTGGCGCAGCACGTGATCGCTGAGCTCACCGAGGACATGCTCGCGGGGCACCTGTTCGATTCGCTGCGCAACAAGATCATGCCCTTGAGCGACGACCTGATCGTGTACCCGAACCACGGCGCTGGCAGTGCGTGCGGCAAGAACATGAGCAAGGAGACCACCGACACGCTGGGCCACCAGAAGCAAGTGAACTACGCACTCGACCCGGCGCTCACCAAGGAGGAGTTCAAGAAGGTGCTGCTCGCCGGGCTTACCCCGCCACCAGGCTACTTCCCCAAGAACGTGCTGATGAACATCCAGGGCTACGAGAGCCTCGACAAGGTCATGGAGCGCGGGAAGCGCCCATTGAGCGTGCGCGACTTCGAAGTGGTGGCCAACGAAGAGCGCCCACTGGTGCTGGACACACGACCAGCCGCCGTTTTCGCGAAGGGCTTCATCCCCAACAGCGTGAGCATCGGACTCGACAGCAACTTCGCGATGTGGGTTGGCGAAATGATCCCCGACATCAAACAGACGATCCTGCTCGTTGCCGAGCCGGGCATGGAGGAGGAGAGCATCATCCGCTTGAGCCGCGTGGGCTACGACAATGCTATCGGTTACCTCGATGGCGGATTCAACGCGTGGAAGAAAGCCGGTAAGGAAGTGGATGCCGTGTCACGCATCACTGCGGAAGAATTCGCGAAGCGCCACCAGACCCAGCCGCTGGTGTTCGACGTGCGCAAGAAGAGCGAGTTCGACAGCGAGCATGTGGAAGGCGCGATCAACGTCCCGCTGAACGTGATCAGCCAGCACCTTGCTGAATTCCCGAAGGACAAGCCCTTTATCGTGCACTGCGCGGGCGGATACCGCAGCATGATCGCGGCCAGCATACTGAAGCAGCGCGGCTGGGAGAACTTCGTGGATGTGGAAGGCGGCTTCGACGCGATCAAGAGGACCGATGTGAAGCGCACCGAGTATGTGTGCCCCACGACCTTGCTCTGATCCAGCTGATACCCGTCGAACACGGAGGCTCGAACACAAGGGACGTTACGCCCATTCAGGAACTCACGGGTCTGATGGGCTCGATGCGACGGGGGCGATCCGTGCCGCATGACCAACCCTTGGCGCGACATCAGCCCGGCGCAAGCCCCGCAACGCGTCAACGCCAGCATCAAGATCCCCAAGTACAGCAAGGGTAAGTACGAGCTGCCCGAGGAGAGCGGTTTGCTCCTATCGCGCTCTTCAGCGCCGAGGCTGAACCGGCCAACTATGGCAGCTGCCCGTTGCGCACATTGGTCGGCACGGTGCCACCAACGGTCACCAGTATCGGATCACGATCGTTGTTGGACCCTGTGTACTTCACGATGCCGTCCATGGTCACATCCTCCGGGAAGTAGCCGTTCACCGTATTGGTAGGAATGACCCCACCGATGCGCACCAGTATGGGGTCGCGATCGTTGTTGGTGCCGGTGTATTTCACTTGCTGGTTGAAGGTGACATCGCCGGCCCACAGTACGCGCCAGTTTCCGATCGCCTTCCGTGCATCGGTGCCGTAGGTGACTGTGCCGGCCACGGTGAAGTCGATGCTGGTCGCCGTGCCGCTGAGCGATATGGCCGAGGCGCTCATGCATCCGAGATGGTTCCTGTGCGATATGGCCAGGAAGTAATTGCCAGCAGGCGCTGAGAAGGCTATCGCGCTCGTGCCGTCCATGTCCAC
>Ga0335394_10005431_pt1 | contig 14416 bp, 12 predicted proteins | sample MAT03_FD_205741 | JGI IMG/M metagenome (GOLD analysis project Ga0335394, IMG submission 205741) | Freshwater microbial communities from Lake Fryxell liftoff mats and glacier meltwater in Antarctica - MAT-03 (spades assembly) (version 2) ...
CGTTGGCACCAAATTCAGGGGACTGTGAAAGCAATCCAAAGAGGACAAGAACGTCTCAGAAATGAGCTACTGAAGCTCCACTTTCAATTCCTCAGACCCCGAATCAGGAACTTCGACCATGATTCCAGACGTTTCGGGATTGGAATACTTCGGATCTATCTCTACTGTCGGCGGTGGCGGCGACGTGAATTCCGTCATGCCTTCATTAGGATCGGTGCTAGGAGGGCCAACCCAGTTTACAGCCACTTTATGAGTACCAACCATCGCGCCATCATCGGTGCCGTTGGTTCCCAGGACAAATTTTCCATCAGCGCCTGTGATGCCAGCGGCTGGTCGCCCATCAGTTGGGAAGAACAAGACCTGATAGAACTCCAGAGGAGCACCGTTCAGAGTTAGCTTTCCACTGGCAGAAACGGTTGCCATAACATCACCAGTAGGCTGTGATGGAGAACACGCCGGCAAAATCAACAGGCCCAAACACGCCAAGTATCGAAGCTTCATCACTGAATGGGCTCAATTCTGTGTAAGAATGCAGAGGGAATAACTGCAATGTTCGTAAAATTTTTCGGGGACTTAGACATCGGGTGGCAGCCTGTCAGCACTGCGACCCGAAGCCTCACTAACATCGTTTCAAAGCAAAACGATCAGAATTCTCCGACCACTTCGCCACCCGAGACTGAACCCACAGCTCTCCAAACGTTGCCATCCACATTTTCGCTGGCAAATCGAACGGAACCATCAGCAAGCGCGATCTGCGCGCCTCCGACGTGGTAACTTCTGGCGGCCATATGCCCCTGCCACAGCGATGATGTGATGCAATCGCGGCGTTTGGCATTTGGTGTTAATGTGTGATTGTAGTAGGTCGCTACGAGAAGACCGCGATAGTACTGCAGACCGCGATAGGCCCATGCATTTGTCGCACGGTTTTCACATGCAGCGGGAGGACTGAGTTGATCGTTGCCAGTCCACGGACCTGTTCCATTCGTGGCGACTTGAAAGTCTCTTTGATCGCCAGCAGCTATTACGAGGAAAGACGACGTGTTGTTCGGACCTTTCTTGATTTCGCCGAACAAGGCCGTGTTACTTGTACCGTCAGTGATGTCGCCAAATCGCATCCTGGAGTTTCGCGAGAACATGCCATGTAGTGCCGTGCGTGGCGTTGCCACGCCGGTTATTGCAGGTACGACATAGCCAGCATGGTCTGAATGTGAACCCAGACATTGCATGTAGTTTGTGCTGGCAGCATTAATCACATTTGCGACAAGGTATCGACTCTGGCCGGGATCTGAAGGACAGTGATAGGACGAAATGAATTGAATTCGGGCCTGAGCGTTGGCCGCATTGCCATTCACCTGAAGGTTGAAGTTGAAGGTCCCATAGTTATTGGTGCCTTCCAGATAAGGCAAAATGTAGGCGTGCACAGACGCTTGGGGGACTTCTCCAGCACCGTAGTTGACCGAGCAGTCTCCCATGGGAAACGTGGAAAACGTCGATTCGTAGTTGTGAAGTGCAAGACCAATCTGCTTCAAATTGTTCTTGCACTGAGTCCGCCGAGCGGCCTCACGTGCCTGTTGAACCGCTGGCAGCAGCAATGCAATCAAAATGGCAATGATTGCAATAACAACCAACAGTTCGATCAACGTGAACGCCGTTCGACGGGCTTTCAACTCGATTCGATTAACCATGAACATGACTCCTTAGCAGCACATTTAGCAACAAAAAAATAAGAGACTCTTGGTTATATCCCGTGCTCAGCATCGCGTCAAACTTCTTCATACCGGAACCAACTTGATTCTCGTCAAATGAAAACCCTCGCCTTGCCAAAAATGTAAACGTGTTGTTCGCACTGTCAAAGGAGTTTGGGTAGACCTAAGGAAATCACGTTCACTGCGGAAAAAAAAGGGTGCCATGCTCGTCGAAGGCCCACCTTGAAGGGCCATTTTATTGCACCATGAACGCCAGTTTCGCGAAAGGCCCAGTCAGAGGTTCCTCGCACCTTGAATCCACGAATCTGCCTGAAACGCTTCATCCCCGACGACGAAGTAACAACAAATCACAGGTTCGCAGATCCTATCGACGGTCGATCTTTGCGATTACGGTTTGGCGAAGACAAGATCGTCATCGACAGCGTTGGTGCGAACGGGATTGACGAGAGTGGAGTGCTTTCAAACGAAAAAACCAATCAAGGCGACTTTGGATATGCGGTTGAAAAGTAGCGGGAGCGCTCCCACTTCGAAGTATCGATCGTCACTCCGCAAATGAGGAATACCAATTCGCATCACCCCTTGTGAAAGAACTAAAAACGCGGGTGCTATATATCCAGGTACCATGCATGCACCTTGTAAAGATCTCATGGTAAAGATCTCATGAGATCTCCGTCACCTGAGATCTCGGCCAAGTCCCAGTGATCCTCCAGGACTGCGCACAACTAAACTTGCGCGAAGTTAGACAGGTGCCATGCACCTTGAAACCATGCACCTTGAAACCCTTCTTTTGAAGTCGGGTTTCTTCATTGGCGGAGGGACAATAAACGCCGGTGCCATTCAATTTGAAAGAGTTCATTGAGTTTTGGAGAGCGAATTGCGTAGAAAGGACAGGTTCTGTAGAAGTAGTATTCTTTCCGCATTCTTTTAACCAAACGACACAATCATGTCATATATGAGGGGTGCATTTGTTCATATTCCCAGCGATTGTTTGGATTTTTGTAGTGAACTGCGACGATTTGAGATTTGAAATATGGCACTACGTGAATTCCAAATCAATACTAGCCGAGCGGTGACGTAAATGTGTGCAGTTGCCGTTAGTTGAGGTAAAACAGTGAGAACAATTAGCCCCAAAAAATCTGTCTTTGAAGTACAGTTCTTTCCGATTCTCGAACACGCATTGGTTGAAGCCGAGGCAGTAAAAGCACGCACACGTAATTCATTTCCTGACTGGGCTAAAAACCCGAGTACCGTTATCTTGATGAATAAGGAACGGCGTGAAAGGATGATTTTCGAAAGCGGAAAGATCTCATTGGATCTTGATAGATTTATGTCACATGATGACCGGACTCCCGATTTGATTGCATCAATGTTGGATGCGTTCGCAAATCTAAAGTCAGAAAAGCTGTTGCGTGTTGGACTACGTGAATGGTTTGCTATTGAGGTAGATGGATTGTCAGAACAAAAGATCTTTCAAAAATTGCGCAATCGCCTCTTTCAGAAAGACACTCTTGAGCTTGGATTAGGATCACTACCTGAGGACATGGCAATCGTTCTTGAATGGGATAGCTGTAAATCTTGGTATCACAGACGTATAGAGTTCGGTGCAATGCTAAAACTCGAGTGGTCTCGGAGAGTTCAGTACTTTGATTTGACGATCGAGAAGAATGATCATGTTGAAAAGAAGTGGAAGGATGGACTCGAAGAATCGCTTCCAGATGCGTTTCTCTTCATGGATGTTGATACATATTGGTTGTCGAACCCTCCGCAGGGCTCGCGACCTGAAAAAGAGATTGATATGAAAGAGTTCTTTAGCCACATTGAAAGGCTAAACGTTGATGTCACAAAGCGACTTTTCGAGATTGTTAGAAACTGAGGTATTCGTATGACTCTTTTGAATTGTTCAACAATTGATGTCGATGCGGCTGATCGTGAATCGCAGAGTCCGAAGTACCGCAACTCGACATTGAATCAGGTAGGTTCTAGCATTCCATCTACCTCTGCTGGGGGGTACAGAAGTGATCGGGCTGGGCGAACGGAGCTTAAAACAAATTCCATAGATTTCGAGGACATCGAAGTAGTTGGAATAAGGGATGACGACTATCGAACAGTAGTTGTCGATGCACAAAATACTGATCGGCACGTTCTTGAGCATTTCCTCGGACAAGTGACGGCAATTGATGGGAATCTAGCGTACGTCACGTTAATCGACCCAAATGGAATAGAGATCTATGGAAGTCGCGATGCTGCAACATTCAGCGGCAAAGGTATCTTGCTAGGCGATTGGTTCGACTGTGATACTGTGAAAGTTGGTTTGCAAGTAATTGTTGAGATAAGTAGACGACATCGCATTCCGCTCCCCGAGCAAATGAAGCAGCGAATGGCCGATGAGTTGTCAAAAGGACTTGAGGGGCTAGATTAAAAAGTGAGCAAACCAACGCCCGCCTACATTGAAGTACACGTATTTGGCGGTGAAACTGAAGGCGAGTGCATCGTCTTGAAGATGCCCGATGGTTCGTTTGGCGTAGTAGACAGTTGTCTGGAAAAGAGTGCCGACGGGGAACGAATAAATCCAGCTATTGCTTTTCTGCAGTCACGCGGCGTATCAACCCTCGCTTTTCTATGTCTTACGCACCCCCACAAGGATCACTACCTTGGCATGCTTTCACTATTTCAAGAGTTCCATCCTCGTCAATTTTGGCACCCTGCAGCGGTATCAAAGAAATTCCTTCAAAACATCATTCAACGGACAAAGCTTCCTGCTCTTGAGGCAGGTGCGTTTGCTGCGATAGACGCAGCCGATGAGCTTCAGGAAATATACTTTGCAGTCGTGAAACGCCTTAATGATTCAAAAAAGAAGAACGGCAAACCGTTTCAGCTAGTACGCGTAACCATGGATTTGACTAAGTCTGAAGGCCACGCAACGATCAGAGCGATTGCGCCACACGGAAACGATGTTGAAAGTTTTGAGTCACAATTGGCAACTGCATTTACTTCCGATGGAGTCCTCAAATCTCAGCTTCCCGCAGAAGAATTTAACAGGATCTCTGTAGCACTACTCGTTATATGCAAGCAGTTCAGAATCCTACTCGGCGGAGATGTTGAAAATGGAAGCTGGAAATTGATCCGACGAGATTGTGATGAACAAGACTGGCGTTCGCGTCTTTATAAGGTAAGTCACCACGGGTCATCTGGCGCGTACTGCAGCGAATTGGAAGCAGCCGTATTCTTAAGCGACAAAGGGACAGAAGCAGTTGTGACTGGATATCGTAAAAGTAGCCTTCCCACGCAGGAGGTTCTGGAAGTGATAAAAACGCTTTCAAACAGCTTAGCAATTACCCATTCGCGACACCTAAAACCGAAATCAATTGCGAATCCCGATGAAAGCAGAACGGCTCTGGCAGAAGCTTTTTCACTCGCTGTGGAAAATACGACGGAAAGTCGAACGGTCCTGAATGCTGTGTTTAGCCTTGACGCCAAGAGGCAATCTGCCTCTGTTGGGCAATGTTCTTACTACTTCAATAAACGTGGAGAACTGATTAGTTCTGAGGTTGTTTCCCCGGCTTGTTGGGTTAAATAAGGCGCACAAAAGGTACCATGCATCTCGAAAGAATGCGTTGTCGTCACGCAGCCGAACGAATCGGACTCAGAAAGATTTTCAATAATTCCGCAAGTTGTTCCCCACCTCGATGATTGCAGAAAAATCAGCTTTGCGTTGCCGTTGAAATCACAGCCGCAGATAGATTCGCTGCCGATGCAGCCAATACAGGAACAACCAGAACACCACGAACGTTCCAGTGGTAAGTGTGATCGGAGCATACCATTCAGGATCCAACGCCTTCGGGCCGAAGACGTTTTCGATCAGGCCCGCCAGATGAACTTTGATCAAGCTGTTCTTTGTCCAGCCCCCGACGGTTTGCCCAAGCATGTACATCAGGATCGAATTCATACCCACGACGACTAATGGATAGGCCAGAATCCTAAGCGGAGCAATGTCGAAGACCAGGTAGAACAACGCCAGCATGCCGATGACGTAGCCTCCGCTGAACAACACCCAGCTCGGCGTCCAGATTCGCTTAACAATCGGGCACACGGTCATGTCTGCCAGAATGCCAAGGCCCAGGCAAACTCCTGCGGCAACAATGAGAATTCCCAATTTCCTCCAGTGAGAAAAGCCACCTGCCAGCAGCAATTGTCCGCACAACATTCCCAGAATGGTCGTGCCGATTGACGGAACGAAATTCAATGTCGCATAGCCACCAGTATTCGGTTTCCAGGGAACATCGTTGTGCAGAAACGCCCGTCGAAACCAACCGGGGCCGACAGGTGCTGGAGGCTCCTGGACTGCTGCCAGCGTTTCTTCTGTTTCTGGCGTTGGCTGCAGTTCTGTAGATGCTTCCTGCGTCGAGGTTGCAGGAAGCGTCGAATTTGCGGCTGGCTCAGCAAACAGCGAAGTTGCGTCAGTCGGAGCACCATCGGTTTGCTTGGCTTTTTCATCAGCTCGCGGCGTCACCACAACTGGCGTCACCACAACTGGCGTCACCACAACTGGCGTCCAATCGGAAGATTGCATCCGCCGTACGGAAGCATCTGGGGACGCCTCCTCCGATTCAGGAATCGTTCGCAGTTGCGGCAGTAACCAGCGATCGAAATAGAATGCCGCGTTTGCATTTTTCGACCAGGCGGCAAACCTGCCTTCGAAGACTTCGCTGTCGTCTTTGTTGTTGTCTTTTCTAGCCGAGACGCTTGTGTAGTCATAGTCGGCAGGCGGCGGGTTGAAGTAGAACAAGCCCCAGTATCCGACAAGAATCACAACGAGCGCAACGACCTGAACTAGCGGTCTGAAGTTCAGCAGGCACCATGCGAAGAAATAGCCAAGGCCGATCTGACACAACACATTTGGAAATTCCCACGTCGTATGTTCACGGCCGTTCGATTGCAGAAACACTCCGATCAGAATGAGTGCTACGGATCGCATCAATGCATGCAGTGCCAGATGAAATGTTGAATGCTGTTGTTGCTGTGATCGCCGAGCGTACGAGAACGGCATTGCGACGCCGACCATGAACATGAATGCTGGCTGGATCAGATCCCAGAACGAAACCTTGTAATAATCAAACGCACTTCGCCACGCCGGATGTTCGAAGCTGAACGAGACATTCTTCCAGTACTCATGATTGTGAACCTGCCACGCCGGTGACGAATCCTCGATCGCCGCAAATCCTGCCATACCAAATCCCGTGGCCGCCAGCATGATCATGATGAACCCACGGAACGCATCGAGCGACACCAATCGTCCCGGTGGCTTTGCCCGGGACTTGCCTGATTTCTCTGCATCGACTGATGTATTACGATCTTTGGACTGCAACGCTGCCCCGGCCGCCGCAGATGCTGTTCCCTGAGCAATCGGCGGCGAAACAGATTTGGCCTGCTCCGCCAGTTTATATGTGTCGTCTTTAGGAGTTACTTTGGGGGGAACAGGTTTACCAACCATTGCTGGCCTCAATCTCAGGACGTGTGCAGAATGTTCAACTACGTTGAGTGTAATGCGTTTGAGTTTGAAAACACAGGCAAATGCCACAGTAGGATGGGACTCCAGTCCCGTCCGAATTTTTGGCTTCGCACGGCAAGGACTGAGGCCGCAATCGGCGAGCGGGGGATGTCAATCCCCTGATTGGTCGCGCGGACTCCGCTGAAATCAAGGGACTCACGTCCCCCGCTCGCCAACGGATCTACCGCTTCGCCATCGTCGCTCGCAATTCGCCCAGAACCGACGCGGGATCAGCAGACGATGCAACACACGCGGTCACGGCAACTCGACAGCCACCGGCATGAACAACTTCAGACAGGTTCTTCCCGTTGATGCCACCGATCGCAAAAGCGGGAAGCTGAACGTTCGCAAACACCTGCCTCACAAGTTCCAAACCGGGGTACTCTTCGAACGATTTCGTTATCGAAGGAAATGTTGGTCCCACACCGATGTAATCCGCTCCGTCGCTTTGAGCTGCGTTTGCCTGCTGCAATGAATGTGTTGAAACGCCAATGATCTGATCCGAATGCAACACAGCACGGACATCTGCAACAGCGAATTCGTCTTGCCCGACATGCACGCCATCCGCATTTGCAGCAACTGCGATGTCAGGGCGATCATTCATGATGGACAAACGATCTGCGTTGCGACACGCATCCGCAATCCATCGAGCTCGACGCAGCAGCTCGCGATCATTCAGATGCTTCTCGCGCAACTGCAAAACATCCGCGCCGCCACGCAGACTGGCTTCCACCACCTGCTGCCATGGAAGCTGACAAGTAGATTCGGTGATCAAGACATACACCACCGCGTTGTGCAACTTCTGGATTCGCTCGTCGCGTGGGCTGCGCGACGCTCCGGCTGCAGGCATCGCAAGCTGCTGTTGGAGTGTGTAGCTGCGATAGCGAATCTGCTTGATTGTGGCAGCGAACCTGGGCGAAACGAGCTTACCGAATTCTTCCAGCGAACGGAGTGACTCCTGAACTCGGCGACTATTCGCAATCACGACATCCGACATGTCGCTGCGGACATTTTCAGCGAGCGTGGATAGCTGCGTGCCGACGTCGTGTGCAGTATCACGAGACATTAAAAGAGGACTGGTGCCGAGTTCGCTGGAACTCAATTCGTCAGCAAATCGTTTCGGCAGCAACTTTTCGGCTGCGACCAGTTCGTGCCGCAGATTCTTCAATCGTCCGCTCAGGCTCCCGTCGTTTCGTACAAAGCGAGCGTAGTCTTCCAGTACGCGAAAGCCTTCGCGGCTGCGGTTGAGGTTTGCGTCGATAATTCGCCATGCGTCGTCTGCCGATTCGGTCGGTTTGGTTAGCTTGATCGGATTCAACGATGGAGAGCTACTGTCACCTGGCAAATTCAGATCGAAATCGATAGGGAGCGCCGGGCCAGTGACGATCGTCTCCAAATTTAATTCCGAGATGATCGTTTGTCGATCCACACCAGACTCCAGCAGCTGCCGTTGCAGCACATCGTTTGTTTCAAATATTGCGACGAGCAAATGCGCGCTGGAAACTCCTGTCGAATTGGCTTCCCGGCGAGCGAGTGCGGAGGCGCGGTCGAGGATCTGAATGAACTCCAGTGGATCATCCAGCTCAACGACAGAGCCCGCGTTTGGATTGCAATCTGTTTCGAAATTGTCCGTATCGCAATTTAAGTGCGTTGCCGCGTGTTCCAGAGTTTGCGATGAATGCCGTGCTCTCAGCAGTGACTCAACGGAAACCCCAAGTCGCTGCAATGCTGCTGCCGCGAGTGATTCCTGTTGCAGCAACGCGAATATCAGAAAATCACACCACGTTTGAGACGCAACGGTGCCAGTTGCCATTCGTCGACATGATGCGACTGTTCGTAGAGCTGCGGGTGTTAGTGATGCTTGCATGATGATTCTTATGGCGTGATCTGATGCGGAGGCTTGGCAGCATTCGGCTACTTTTATTTCGTTTTTACTGGCGTCACTTCACCACGTGCGATCGGCAGAATTCCGGCCAACAGTCCCTGGATAATCTTTGTCATATGCGGAATGTTGAGTTTAGCAACCTCATCGCTTGGCTGATGATAATCGCTGTGCAGCGACCCTGCGGAAAAGCTGTGTGCGATGACTCCTTTCGGAAGAAACGACGCGTTGTCGCTGCGAGCGTACAGCATTTCACTGAATTGCTCATGATGAAAAATTGTGACTCCAACTCGCGTGGCACCCGCAGCCATCAGTGGGCCAAGGGTAGAATGAGGCCACCCGGTGCCCCACGCTTTGCCGTCCGCGTTTTCTTCCGGACGGCCAATCATCTCCAGGTTGACATCACAGATAAGGTCGTCGAGTTTCCAAAGTGGATTATCGGCAAAGTACTTTGAACCCAGCAGACCTTTTTCTTCACCCCAGAACGTGATGAAGATCACGGAACGCTCCGGCCGAGTCTTCAATGCCGCGAACGCATCGGCCAGAGTCAACACGGCCGTCACACCGGACGCATTATCGTCGGCACCATTGTTGACTTTGTCGTCGCCGCGTTGTGCCGCGCCGATGTGATCCAGATGTGCGGAAACCATCACGGCCTTGTTTGCTTGATCCGCATCACTTCCCCGAAGAACACCGATCACATTGTGAACAGGAGAGCCTTCCTTGATGTTGGGCGGAATCTCCAACGCAATGTCGCCGCTCAACGCTTGATTCTTGGTCACCAGCACGATCGCACACTGCGGCTCAAACTGGCCCGGTATAGCAATCCGCTGTTGCTGAAACGCCTCCACAACATCGAACAACGCACTGTCATCCGCAACTCGTACCAGCACGACCTTCGCCCCTCTGCGAACCAGCGGAGCGGTCGTTCGCACATACATCACCAGAGCGGCGAGCGGATTATCTCGAGCTTGCGGCGAGAGCGACTGTTCATCCATGATGAAGATTTCTGATTTGCTGTCATCCGGATCAGGCGTTTCTGTGACTTCGCGGATTGCTCCCTGTAGCTTCAATACTTCATTGAACCCGGTAAATACTGTCAGCTGGATGTCATCATGGGCAGCAGTTGATGCGATGGCTTTTGTCGCCGGGGCCGACGTGCGAAACAGTTCGACGGTCTGGAAGAATGATCCTTCTGCGCCAAGTCCTTCAAGTCCTGCTTTGCGAAATCGATCGGCGACATATTCCGCCGCAATGATAAGTTCTTTGGACGGCGTATCGCGTCCGTTCATTTCGTCGGAGGCCAGAAACGAGACGGTTTCCAATACCTGCTTTTGCTGAATCGAATTGATCACGGATTGTTCATCGTCCGTCAACGTTGGGACGGTGAATTCTTCGGCGAAGGCGCTGGCAGATAAAACTGCGAATGCGGCAAAGAGAAATGTGTGAGGGGCACAATTTTTCATAAGTGGTGTCACAGCCAGTCCGGCGGTCTGCCATTCTGGAAGTTTTCGATCAAAAATGTTGGGCAGCATAAACAATCCGGGACAATGGAATGGGGATGCTCCGGACCCGTGAATTATTGACTGGCAGGGTTGGATTGGCAACTCGCAAAGGTTTCGTGGCGAGGCTGGTAATTTATTCCAGCTGCAACGGTTGTGAAGCCGATGCAGATGATACGGCACTGTTTCGGTGACGCTGACATCGACAAAGACCGGCAGTTATTGCCGATTCGCGATTCGTGACCCGACAGTATGAACAAGAAACCGCCGCCCGGTTTGATTCGGCAACGCTATGACACTCGCAGAATATCGCATCGACACAGGGTTCTTCGCAGGTCCACTCGACCTGATGCTGTACCTTGTGCGCAAGACTGAGATCGATATCTGCACCGTGTCATTATCGACGATTACCAAAGATTTTGTCGCCTACATTGACGTTTTGGATTTCCTGGACTTCGACCTGATCGGCGACTTCGTCGTCACTGCCAGCACACTGCTGGAAATCAAAAGTCGCGAAGTTCTGCCGACACAAACTGAAACCGTCGCAGACACAGATGATCCGGAAGAATCTGGCAGCGATTTGATCGCGCGACTGATGGAATATCGTCGCTACAAAGAAGCATCCAAGTTGCTCGACGACCGTGCCTCGGAATGGCTTGAACGCTACCCACGACTCAGCAGCGATCGGCCGAACATCAAACGCGATCACTCCGAAGACCGCATTAAAGAAGTCGAACTTTGGGACCTTGTCAGTGCTTTGGCACGCATCATCCGCATGCCTGACATAGAACGCGAAGTCGCCATCCGGATGGATGAGACACCAATGAGCGTCTTCCAGGAACAGATCCGCGAACGCATCGCCATCGAAGGTCGAGTCGCATTCAGTTCACTCTTCGACGGTGAAAAGATCCAGTCTCGGATCGTCGGCATTTTCCTGGCGATCCTGGAACTGATTCGTCACGAGCATTATCGCTCGGAGCAGCCAATCGACTTCGGCGATATCTGGATCCTCGCACCCCGCGAAGGTGCGTTTGTTGCATAGCCTGTATTTTCGAAGTTTCGAGTGACGTCTTGGTGGAAAGTGAGTCCTGAAATATTAACATCTAGGGAGAGAGTTGCACATTTCAACGACTAGCAACCTCCACTGAAAGATCATCGTTATGGATGTTCAATTTCCGTCGCCGCAAGACCTACATCTCGATTCCGCAACGCTGGATCTGTGCCAGGACGTCGCAAATATGGCGTTGGTGATCAACGACTTTCGCCCACTTGCAGAGCCGGTCGTTGCAGAAATCCGTAAACGGATGCTTGAAGATGGCGTCTATAACAGTAATGCGATCGAAGGAAACACGCTTAGCCTGCAGGAGACCCAGATGATTCTGGAAACCGGAGCAGTCGTGGATGTAGGACGTGGAAGGGAGGCCACAGAAGTCCTGAACCTCGGAGCTGCAATCCGGGAAATCCAATCGTTTGTTCATGATCGCACGCGGTGGAGTGATCATAAATCGTTTCTATCGGTACATGGGATCCTGATGAAAAAAATCGGTGATTCTTTTGCAGGAATCGTGCGAAACGAAAGCGTCATGATTCGCGCCGCGAAACATCAACCGCCAGGCCCTGAGAAGCTCGCGGAGTTGCTTGCGTGGCTATGGAGTACGTTGCAAGAATCTAAAGACTGCGAACCCATTCGACTGGCGACATGGACACATTGGTCTATTGCTCGAATCCATCCATTCATTGATGGTAATGGTAGAATGGCACGCTTGTGGCAGGATCTGATACTCTTCGGGAACCGCTATTCGGCGGCCATCATCCGAGCCACAAATCGAAGGGAGTACTACCACGCGCTCACATCTGCAGACGATGGCCGATTTGACAGATTGGCACAACTGATTGGTCTGGGAGTTGCTACTAATCTGCAGGGCTACCTGGATGCGTGCAGAGAAACGGATGAACTCAAGGGTTGGGCGCAGGAGATTGTCGGTGAAGCTCACGCGGCAGTCGAGGAACGAAGACGTGCTGAATATCTGCGTTGGTGCAGAGGAATGTTGCAGCTAAAAGATGCCTTTGTCAGGTGTGCGGCGCAAATCACGTACGTTTCGGATGGCACGATTGACGTTGAATTTCGACCATTTGACATTATCGAGCAACCCACATGGGAAAGTCTTCGATCAGGGCCTGGTGCATCGAAAACATGGTTCTTCTGGTTGAACATTCGAAAAGGTGACAGCCGTATCCAGTACTGTTTCTTTTTCGCCAAGCACTTTTTTCACGAGGCGGGCGAAGTTGTGGCAGGACTTGAAGCCCAGACATCTCTCTTGGTAAGTGAACAGCAGGGAAACGATTCAGCCCGTCGATTGGACCAAATCCCAAATCTTCCATTGCGGCTTCGTGAGATATTAATCAAGGACGGCGAGCTATTGACGCGATGCATGGAACCGGCGACAGGCAGGGAACTCTACGAGAAACCCAAGAGTCATGTCTCAGTAGCTCAAGAGTTTATCAGTCAGGCGATCCTGCATCGCATGCGATAGGCCGCTTCGTGCTTCGCCGATACCAAGCAGTATCACGTCCGTTTCCTATTGCCTATACTTAAAGATGCAGCCACGCCGAAGGACTCCGACCTGGGACAGGTTGGACTACGCAGGGAGAGCTGTCCTCAGTTCTGCATCCTTCAGCATTGTCGATGGCAAGCGGCAGCCTGCCCAGCAAAGTCGCCAATGGTAACACCTATTTCGTCATACTCGTCTTCTGCGGAACTTGTTGTTGCTGCTGCTGAGCTTGTTTGCCGACCATGACTTCGGTGAAGCCTTTCAGATCCGTCCAGAAGGTACCTTCACCGGCGTAGAGCATGTTGAGTTGCACGTCTTCGGGCAGGCCAGTGGCAAAGGTCCATTGGTTGTAAGCGGAGCCTGAACCGAATGCTGACACCGCCAGCGTGAACAATTCAGACTTTGCTTCGGCCTCAATTTGTTTTGCTCCGGCTTTGGCCTTTCCAAGAGTCACACTGGCTTCGGCTTCCAGTTCGGCCGTCTTGCGAGCAATCACTGCTGACAATTTGATTGTTTCGGCTTTGGTTTCTTCCGCTTCTTTATCGCCTTCCGCTTCAGCTTGGGCGACCAGCTTTTTGGTCTCCGCTTTGATGCGTTCTTTTTCCAAATCGACCTTCTTTTCAGCTTCGCGAAGAGTCGCCTCAGTACCTGCCGTCAGCAATTCCTGATCACGAGTCAGTTTTAATTCATCAGCGACGAATTTTTGCTGAATCGGTTCACGGACTTCCAGCGGGATGTGAATATTGCGCACAAATCCGTGCAGTAGTTTCAGGTCTTTGTCTTTCAGGATCTTCTCAAAAGCATCCGACACTTCATGCTGAAACTTGCGACGTGTATCGCCGACGAGAAGATCGACCGCTCCCAGTGACGAACCCTGATTTCGGCAGATACTTTCAATTTGAGGCACGACAACTTTGGCTTCCACGGCATCCAACGTACCAAACTTTCGAATCACGTCCGCAGCCTGTTCGGGCATGATGCCCCACACGGCCGTGAAGTCCATATGGATACGAAAGCCGTCATTCGACGGAAATGAAATTCCGCTTTCGTCATCGACAACCGTGGGTTCTCCACTTTCATCCAGAATCGGCACGTTGTCGATGCTCTTAAGGTTGGTCTTGACCGATTTTTCCGCGTAGCCGACACCAACGATATCGACATGTTGTTCGTTCGGATTGACGGGGTACAAACCGGGCTGCAGAACATTGTCCTGAATGCCTGGCACG
>Ga0335394_10005432_pt1 | contig 14414 bp, 8 predicted proteins | sample MAT03_FD_205741 | JGI IMG/M metagenome (GOLD analysis project Ga0335394, IMG submission 205741) | Freshwater microbial communities from Lake Fryxell liftoff mats and glacier meltwater in Antarctica - MAT-03 (spades assembly) (version 2) ...
TTGTTTGGCAGATATTCCATTGACACAGGGTAGACGTTGCAGTTGAAGTAATATCTCTTTGCGTGCCATATAACTTTGTTCCGTCGGGAGAAAACTCTACACCATAGGCCAGGGCTCTATTTCCCAGCAGTAAGGGATTGGAGACGGTACCAGTCGATGCATCGAAATCGTAAAGATAAAACCCACAAGGTGAAACGGTATGAGATACACCTGTCGAAAGCGTCGCCCATCCGATTTTTGTTCCGTCGGGCGATGCTTTCATTTCACCCGCTGAAGCATAACCTATGCCGCCAAACACAATGCCAGTGGAAGAAATAACTGGCGATGGGTTCAGGCCATTGCTCTTTAAGAGGTAAGAGCGGAAATTGTTATTATTAGCTTCGTGGTTGACGATCCAAATGTCCTTTCCATTACAGTGTCTGATCGCAATTTGTTTTTCAATGTTGGGGCCAAATAAAAAACTATTCTTGGTAGTAACCGAGCCCATTCCAGCGGCAAGACTCATATCTACCACTGAGTAATAGGCACCCTGATTACTTGCATTTCCCTCATCCAATGTAAACACATAGTAGATAGTGTTATTGCCGGGCTGTTTTACAATGAGGGCGGATTGGGTAGTGGAAATGTGTCCGATCAGACCTGAGCCATTGGCCATGGTGCTGTGAGAGGCATTGTTAATGGTAACGCCATTGGAATAAAACAACAAATTACCTTGTGCATCGCAAATACTCGCAACTCCCTCAAAAACAATGAGTGAAAATCCTCCAATAGAAGAAGGTGGATTAGTTGCAAAGTCTATACCCGTTTCCTGGCTTATGAACCATTTGCTGAATTCCTGTTGTGCTGATAGCGTAAAATTTAAAATCAGGAGAAATAAGAATAGAATTTTAATTTTTTTCATAATATAAATTTAATAGAATAGTGTTCATTTTTTTTATTTCTAACAACTAATAACAGGCGGGCATTCACGTTTTTTCTCTGTTCGCACTTTTTTTAAAAAAGCACTGTTTCTGCTGTCATAAGGTATAGATCTATTTTCCTATTAAACATGGCAAATCAATCCAGTTTAATTATTTTTTTATGGATCACATTTTTATCGTTAGAATGTATTTCCAGAAAATAAACTCCTGCTGGTAAGGCTGTTAAATTTAGTTCGGCCTCATGGGCATTCGCAGATAAAACATCCATCAGCAGCTTACCTGTTAAATCACGCACACTCACTTTAAATTTACCTTCAGAATTAGGCATAGTTACAAATACCGTGCCTTTTGTTGGATTCGGATAAATTTGTATGACAGTGCTTTTTTCATCTTTGGCTTCATCTAAAGCTGTCGGTGTAGTACTTCGCCAGGAGGGTGGGCTAGGGTAAGGACTGAAAACCATACAATCTGCGAATGTATTGATGGTGACCGGAATAACTGTTGGACCATTTGAGTATACGGGATTAAGTGCGGGAAAAAAACCATGGATAGTAGGTTCAAATACCGCAGAGAGCGAATAAACATACAGCGGCGAAAAATTAGGGTCGCTGTTCTCACAATAGGTCTGCCAGTTGCCTAATGGTGCGACTCCGGGTGCCCAGGTACAAGCGTTCCGCCATAAATTGCTGTTGCCTCCCCAGAGGCCACCCTGATTCCCGATAATGCCGTTATTAGTTAAGGCCAGGCCGGCAAAATGATTACACATTTCATTTTCGCGCCAAACGGTATTTGGGTTCATGCCGCTAAATTCAAAGCCAAACTTACTGTCTAACACCAGGTTGCAGCTCACCACAGGGGACATAACACCATAATTATTTTTGCATAAAATTGCTGACACTTCGTTAAACGGCATTAGCCCTGATCCTTGCACCGTGTTATTTGCAATCGCCATATTGTCCATGTTATTTTCGACTTTTACCCCCCAGGCAAAATCGGGCGGCCCATAAATATAGTCATCCTCTAAAAGGAATTCATTTCCCCCGATAAACATAGGATGATCGCTCATGCCATTGATGTGAACGCCCCTGTAAATACGATTAAACTTGTTGCTGGAAATGTAAGAAGCAGTGGTGTTATTTTGCCAGCCGCTTGTGAGCGGGGTTTGCACTACAATGGCATCGCTCATATATTCGATAGGAATAGGCACAGCGCTCGAAACCTGCGAACCGAAATAATTTTGCTGAACGTTAAAGCCCTGAGCAAAAATACCGGTCTGCACATTACTACCCGTCATATCGAATTGTTGCGGGAAGGACGGGGTGTTGAATGCAATCCCCTGTCTCACATTATTAAATTCACTTGCCTGCACATTAAAATCAAAACGGTTCGTTGTGCATTCTATGCCAATATCACCTTGCGTTAAGCCGAGCAAGAAGTAAGGATCGGGCGAAAACCGGGAATGGTCACTTCTAAAAATTGCATGGTTTAGCCTGAGTTCAAATACATTTAGCGCTTCCACGCCTTTATGACAATTCCAGAACTGATTTCCATCACTTGTATTCGATAAAGAAGTTAATTTCAGGCGTGCGTTTCTAATTCCGGTGATTTCGTGACGTATGCCGTCGCCACCAAATGAACTTGTGAATAAGGGAGGTAAAAGGTACTGCTGCGAATTTTGAAAAACGTTATTAGCAGCAGTAAGACTCGCATCGGTTACATCAATACCATTCCCAAGTCCGTCAAACAAGTTAAAGTCGGGACTTATCCAACTCAGGTAGGTGATTCCAAACTGAACGCCTGGTGTCGCATTAAAGCCATTGGGATCACCAATCTTTTCGATCTTTATCCCAATATGTCCGGGCAGAAAGTTGTGAGGGAACTTGAGATTGGCCTGGCTGTACCCATTCATGCTGTAAGGCGATACCAGCCCGGTAGTGGGCGATCCTGCAAACCTTAGACCGCCGCTAAAGATCGAATTGGAAGCACTCGGCCAAACCAATGCATTAGGGGCTGATGAAAAAGGCATGTCTCGGCTGGAAAAAACGCATCCGGTAATGCCAAGCGCTAGAGAATCCAGCATCGGATCGCTGTTGCTGACGCGTATACCGATATAGTTTTTGTTAAAGATTACACGACTGATATTAATAGCCGGTTGGCCAGCCATTACATTGGCTGAATTAATACCGTCTAGTTCTATAGCAACCTCTGCATCTTCAATCATGGTGTTGCTAAACCTTGTATTGGAGGTAGTAATTTGCCCACCGTCTAAAATTTTAATGCCTTGCCACATATTAATACCGCAGGCAAAAATATGGGTATTTTCCAGATCAAGCACTCTGCCGGCGGGTACGGTTAGCTGAACCCCCGGTGTAACCCATACCTCCGAATTTACAAAATACGTGTTTCCCATTAAGCCTTGGGTATTATCCAACAAATACGAGTTGTTGGAATAGGTGCCATTGATATTGGTTAACGGGATAAGTGTAGGAGGCGGATTAGGGCAGCAGTTTCCGGTAGTGTAAGTTACAGACACTACAACGCTGGAAGGACAAGTGCCGCTTGCCGGCGATGTGGCGTAAATAGTATACTGGCTGGAAGCGGTTGGACAAACGCTGATAGAAGAACCATTTTGATTCACAGGCTGCCAGTTAAAATTCGCAGATGGTAAACTCGATGTAGCATTTAGCGTCAAACAGGGACCGCCGTTAGTACAAAGCGTAAGATTAGGCGTAGTATGTTCTTCACCGAAGATCATTTTTTCTGCCACAAATCCGCCGAGGGTGATAATGATATCTTTCCTCAGGGTGTCATTGGTAGTAGCGCCTTCCGGTAAGTTTACCATGCAAAAGCCTTCGCAATTATCGCCTGCCGTTTTAGAAACGATCAGTGATGGCAAAATTCTGAAAGTAAGTGCAGCCAGCACAGCATGTCCCGCCTCATGTACCGCCGTATATGCTTGTGTATTACGATTCGTTGTTTTTCGGAGACTGTCAATTTTTAATTCGATTTTCTCTTCGTAAATATTCAAAATGGTGTTACTCGCATCTTTATAAACAAATACATATTTCTCTAAATAGTAATTCCATTCTACCGTTGCAACCGGCATGTTTTTTTCAAGGGCTGCAACTACTATTTTACTAACCCATGCCTCAATGAGATTTTTAACGGTTGTTAAAACCGGACGTGTTCCTTGTGCAGGAAAAACTCCTTCCCGGTAAACCACATCGTGCACCGAAGCATCGTAAACCAATGAGAAGTCAAATTGCAATTTCACGAAGTCATTTACCCGCTGTAGTTCTCGTTTTATGAGTTCTTTAAAATGTGCGTTTGTAAAAGAAGTGTAGATCACATGGTTGTTTCCAAATCTTGCAATTTGCTCGTTACGAAATCTTTTTTTTAACGCACCCTTGATGTGTGAAATATTTATTTTTGAACTAGCTTCATAAAGTTCGTCAGCACTGATGTCAGGATTCCGACTATTGCTCATGTAATAAGCCTCGTCGAGGTTACCGAGCACAAAGATCAAGGCGCCGGAAAGATCGAGCTGTTTCACACCTGTTCTTGTTTTTACACCGTCCATGATCAGCTCTATGATTTCTTCGAGGTCTGCCATTTTTACTTTTTCATCAATGAGCTCACGTGTCATATTTTCATCGTCGTATAAATAGTAAAGACCACTACGAAAATCTTTGGATAAAAAGTAATTGGCATCCAGTGCCACACCATCACGCTCGTCGCTGTTAAAATAGAATCCTTTAAACAGGTCTAAAAAAGCCGAGATGTTTTTGATGATTACTCCATTTTCGATGCAAACGCCTGCATCCTTTGCTTTTATTAAGTTTAGTAAAGCAAGATCGGAACGGCGCAACATAAAGGTATTGCCTCCGGGGATATAATTTATTTTTCCACTATCAAGCAAATCCCAGATCACACGCAATTTGTCTTTGCCGAGTTCACGTCCATTATCGATGGTTTTTGCAAACTGAAATTCATCGAGACAAATAATGCCAGGCTGCTGGTGAAAATATTCCAACTCATCGGTGAAAGTCGACTTGATCCACGAGGCAGAGTCTGATTCAAATTCTCCCATATCCATTTGGGCATAAAGTTTTTTATGAGCGAGTAGCTCCACTAGCTTTTGTATAAGAGCAGTTTTACCTGAACCGGTCATTCCCCAGAGGTTTATCACGGTAGGGCGTAATTGCGCCTTTGGAAAAATGTACCAGGCACTTACCAGATTCAGCACTTCGTCAATGACTCCGTCAAGGCCAATAAAGGTTTTCTTTAAGGCTATACTTATTTCGTCCAGCTTTTCTTTTTTCTGAAGAATTTCTTTATGTATATTTTCTTTTTCCTTTTTCTTTTTTTTTTAGGCTTGAACTACTTCCTGATTTCGCTTTGGCGCGAAGTAGACTACGTTTATCTTGATTCTTTCCTGAAATGTTCGCCACGGTAAATCTTCTTAGGATTTCCACGACTACGGTTAGTATTGTTTTCATAAGTGTCTCCATGACCTTCTTCTGTTAGTTTTGTTTGTTGCCACAAATCGTATTTTCCATTCACACGTCTGATAGCCTCATGTTTGTTTTGTAACTGTGAGCGATAAGAATCACAACTGGCGCATAGCCCACTTGCTTTGTGAATGGCCTTTACCGCCGTTTCAGTTTTGTTTACATTCTGACCACCTGGCCCTGAGGAACTCATGGTCTGGAAGCTGAGTTCACTTTCATCCAGTTTTCTTAACACAGAACTACTAATCTCATTAACACCAATGAACCAATTTTTTCGTTTGTGAAATTTTCGGTACGGGCTTTGTGAGATCCATAATAAAACACCGGCCCAGAAAGTTAGAAACGCTTCTGCATCTTTACCTTCTAATTTTAAGGTGGCAGACTGTAGTGTCTTATTTGTTTCCCCCGGTGTACGTGAAATTACTTCGTGTTCAAGTCCGGCTTCTTTAGCTTCACAGATCATTTCTTTTAACGCGAGTGCTACTACAAGGCAACACTCCGCCGGTCCTTTTCCAGATGTGATATGTATTAATTTTGTTTTCATTTTGTTTGTTTAAAGAGACCCGTGATCTTTGAGTGAAAGCCCATTTGGTTTCGCTTGGGAAACTAAGTCTATGTTTTCCTCTTAGACTTTCCGGGTCTCTATTTTTTTAATGTCGCATCGTCCGTACTGGAGATGCTAACTTTTATTCATTCTTACAATTTTTGGAAGGAAATTTCCTTCAATCTTTACTAGGTCTTGCTGGCAGCTAATTACAGCCTCTATGTCTTTGTAGGCATAGGGTGACTCCTCAACACCTCCGCCGATGAGCTTTATTTTTGAATCTGCAAGTTGCTGGTTCATGAAAGATTTGTTAATGCTTTCACGCGCTTCTTTCCGCGACATTTTTCTTCCCGCTCCATGTGAGGCAGAGTTTAATGAATTGGAATTCCCCAGTCCGCTAACAATAAAACCTCTCGTCGTCATGCTTCCGGGAATTATGCCTAACTCTCCTTTAGCTGCAGGTGTAGCGCCTTTGCGGTGAACGATCATTTCTTTGCCATCGTGAATTTCTTTCCACGCAAAGTTGTGATGGTTTTCAATTTTGCAAAGTGTGCTAAGTCCCATTACTCGAGCCATATTTTTGTGGATCACGTCATGACAGGCTGTTGCGTAGTCACCCGCAAGGTTCATCGAGAGCCAGTATTCCTGACCTGCTTCTGCGTCCATGCTCAGCCATGCCAACGACTGCGCTTCTTTTGGCAATCGGCATTTTTGGGCGGCGATCTTTGTGTACATGGCTGCTATTGCTGCACCCATGCCTCTTGAGCCGCTGTGTGTGAGAAGTCCGGCGTACTTCCCAGGATTTAACCCTAGTGTATTGCCTTCTTCAATGGTCACTTCGCCAAACTCCACAAAGTGATTTCCTGTTCCGGATGTTCCCAGTTGAAACCAGGCTTTGTTGTGTAGTCGGTTAAGCAGGGCAGTAGCCTTAAATTCAGGCCTCTCCAGAATCTCATGGTCAACATCAAAATCCAGCGCCCCTTCGTTTCCAAAATGTGTATAGCGCCTGAGTGCTTTCTGAAGTTCATATTCTTTCCTGCTGATAAAGTCAGATGGAATTTCGTATATGCTAAGAGCCATTCTGCAACCAATGTCGAGCCCCACACCGAAAGGGATTACCGCATTTTCTACTGCGAGCACTCCGCCGATTGGTAAGCCATAACCATGATGTGCATCAGGCATCAATGCGCCTTTCACCGCTATGGGTAAACGCATCGCATCTTCCATTTGTTTGTAAGCGTTTTGCTGAATGTGCCTTTCTCCAAAAACATGAAAGTCACCTTCTTTTTTGAGCAGGTGGACTTCGTAATCTGTTTTTAGTTTCGGCTTTCCAACTAGCACTGTCGCCAACGGTTCCCAGGTTTCATGTTGTAAATGACTTTCAGGATCTGAAAGAACGTTTTTTAGTATTTCTAGTTTTTCTTGTAACGGAACATGCTTGTAGTGTTTCGTCATTATATTAATAGCTAAACTTTTAGCTATATCCGAAGGAAAATCAACCTTATGCAGGTGCTTTCCCTTCATGCTGTTTTTTCCCATGATGGTAAATTTTTTGCAGGCATAGTCCGTCCACGCAGATTAATAATAAATCTGCTGGCAACTGCTTGCGGTTTTTTTAATAAATTGGATTGTATCCGAGAATTTTGAAAATAAAAAAAGCCCGGCTTAGACCGGGCTGTAATATAGAATTACCGGGATCGGCTAAGGTTTTGTATATGTTAATTCGACCATCATTGTTCTGTCCTCCGTAGTTTGATTGTTATACTTTATTGGATAAGATGATGCAAATGTAAATGTTTTTTTTCATCTACAAAGAATTGTTTTTTTTAAGCGGGTAAAATTTAAACAAATGTCGAAACTATGCACCTCTGTGTCTCTTTATTGGTAGGTGTTGTAAGGCCTTGTGTAGAATGATTATAAAAAGCGTAGATTCCGTTTACACTGAGGGAATAATCTTTTTTAATTAGTGGAGCAAATTTGAATCGTAGAACGCGATTTAACCGACTCCATACATGTAAGTAATTTGACATTCGGGTTCTTTTGTTCTTCCAAATATTTGCGTTTATATTCAGTAAATTAAAATCAGCGAAATAATACTAAGATTATTCTATTTATTTCTGTGAAATCTGTGAAGTGAGTGCCAAGGGCCATTGTATAGCAGATCCGGTGGGTGGGAAGCTATCGGGTTATCCTACCAATTTCCGAAAAATCTTACATGTGAAATACTTGCAGGGCAAAAGTAAAAATGCGCAGAAAGTTCTGCTCTAAATTTGACCCCCGTAATCAGACCCTCTAAAAATTAATTATTTAAAAACAGAAAAAATGAAAATCATTACCACATTTATCTGCATCATGGGATTTCAATATATCGCATCATGCCAAACCGCTGCCGCGCCGGCACTAACACAAAACACAACTACTATAACTTGTTCAGTAATTTATTCAGAAGGCACTGAATATCTTTTACACAGCCAAGAAGGACCAATTAAAAGCAGAGAGATCCACATCAGTAGTATTCCTCCGGCTTCGTATTCTGTTACCCCCCTTAAAATTGAATTTGGCATGACCGGTACTTTTACATTTAAAAAGGATAGCGAGCTAAAAGTCTACGAAAATATTGACGTTTATATTGAGGATATGCTGACAGGGAAAATTTTCGATCTTAAAACAGCTGAGTCTTACACTTTTAACGTTAACCGTCGTTTTCCAGACAGGTTTGTACTTCACATGGATAAGATGCTTGTCCGTTACGACGTTTCATTGCGATAATCTAGTCAATGCAATAATTTATTAACTCAAAAAACAAATAGTATGAAAATCATTTTTACATTTCTATCAATTTTAGGATTTCAATTTAGCGCTAGCTCTCAGATCTATGTATCAGGTCAGGTTTTAAACGTAGGAAAAGAACAAACAAAAATAGGTTATGTTGTTTCGCGTTCAGAAGAAAAAAGCAGCAGAGCAAGATTCACACCTTCTAATCAAGACAAGGAAATTGTGATTACCAGTCTGCCGACACTTTCGGCTTATGCACTCACTTCTGTCGAGATCACTCTTGAAACTCTTGGCTCTTTTACTTTTAAAAAAGATCCTTCACTCATGATCCCATTCAAGTGCGAAGTGTTTATTGAAGATAAAGTTTCCGGCAAGATATTCAACCTGAAAACATCAGGTGCTTATACTTTTGAGGTGGAACAGCACGCGGAAAACAGATTTGTAATGCACATCTTGGATAAAACAAGCACTGAATTGTTCGTGACTTCAAGCATTAAAAAAGGGAGTGAAACAAAAAACTAGAGTTAGTTTTTTTGAGCTACTAGTTTTTTCCCGTCAATGAGGTTCACTTTTAAAACGTTCTTTTCATAGGCGGTACGCGTGATCTTCCCGGTGAGGTATTTTTCTATCATCAGGCTCACAATAGGTGCAGCGAAGGACCCACCCGTGCCGGCATTTTCAACAATACATGCAATGGCTATTTTCGGCTGCTCGCGAGGCGCAAATGCCTGAAACACCGCATGATCATTCCCATGTGGATTTTGTGCCGTCCCCGTTTTGCCGCACATGCGGATGCCTTTAATCTTTGCTCCCGGCGCAGTGCCTCCGGGCTGCATCGTTTCTTCCATACCATCGATCACATTCAGATAGTAGTGTTCTTTCTGAACAACAGCAAAATGTTTCTCCTTAAATTTTTTATCCAGTTCTTTTTCTTTTCCAATTCCCTGAATACAATGTGGAATGTAATAGAATCCTCTATTCGCAATAATGGCAACTACATTGGCCATTTGCAAAGGCACAAGTAATAATTCCGATTGACCAATGCCCAGGGATACAACTGTATTACTTCTCCAATGTCCTTTACCAAAAATCTTATTGTAATAATTTACTGACGGAACATTTCCCGGCTTGTCGAAAGGAAGATCTGATCCAAGACTTGTTCCCGGACCAAACGTTTTTACTAAGTCGCGCCAATGATTATAGCCATCAATAAAGTTTGGGTATTTTTTCTGATCCACTATAGCTCTAAAAACGAAACTGTAATAGGAGTTGCAGGAAGTTGCCACACTTCTTGTTAGATCTGCACCACCGCCATGACTGTGGCATTTTGGTTTTCCGCCACCCAGTGGGTATCCGTTTTGGCAGGGAAAGCGGGTAGAACGGTCAATCAATCCGTCATGCTGTGCAATAAGGGCATCAATCAGTTTAAATGTAGAACCCGGTGGGTACATAGCCGTTAGTGCTCGGTTAAAAAGTGGACGCGTGATGGTCTCTGCCCCAAGCTTTGCATAGTTCTTAGAGCGCTCTTTTCCGCCTACCAATAAATTTGGATCGTAGCTGGGACTGGACACTAAACATAAAATTTCTCCTGTAGATGGGTCAATAGCAACAACGGCACCTTTTTTTCCCCGCATCAACAGTTCGCCGTATTCCTGCAAACTAGCGTCTATACTGGAATAAAGGGCTTTTCCACTAATGGCAAGCGTATCGAATTTTCCTTCCATGTAACGTCCGATTTCCCTGTTGTGAACGTCTTTTATAACAATGCGGGTTCCTTTTTTGCCGCGCAATGCGTTTTCATAGCTTCTTTCAAGGCCACTGATGCCAATATAATCGCCCTCATGATAATAATTATCTTTCAGCGGTTTCTCTTGCTGACTTCATTCACGTATCCCAATAAGTGCGCGGCAATAGGCATAGGATATTTTCTAACGGTTCTGCCCTGCACGTAAAAGCCTCTTAGCCTGTATAGTTTTTCAAGGACTGCTGCATAAACCTTTGGCGACATTTGTTTTTCAAACACACTTTGTTTTCGTGGAGAGTTTGGCGCAAGACATGCCTTTTTAATCCGCTTTAGAAATTCGTCTTTGGAAATCTGAAGTACATCACACAAAGCTGTCGTATCGCAGCCTTTTACCAGCTTTGGCGTCACCATTAGGTCATAAGACGCCTCATTATAAACCATTAGTTTTCCGGTGCGATCATAAACGCAACCTCTTGGTGGATGCTCGGTCAGGTATTGAAACGCATTGTTGTTGGCGTAAATTTTGTAATTGTCATCTACCAGCTGAATGTAAAATAGGCGAAAGAGGTAAATGATAACGATTAGCGAAAAAAATCCACCGATGATAAATTTTCGTTGTCCCAAGTAACTCCCTTTACTCATTTTGCTAATGCGAATGTACTACTATCAGACATATGAAAGCGACATGGCCGAAAATTTATTTTAAAAAGAAGGGAAGGCCATGCTCACCTTCCCTTCGATGGAGCAAATTGTTATACGCCTGTTAAAGAATAAAGGGAATCAAAATCATTAATGTAAATACTCTTCCCGTCGGTGCGAATAAAATTTTTATTCTTGAAATCTTTCAGAGTTCTCACAAGATTTTCTAACGAAGTACCCGTGTAACTGGCTAGGTCGCTACGATTGACCTTAATCTCTGCTGCGTCTGCTACCTGCCCGGGTAATTTATATTTGTGGTTCAGGATTAGCAAAAAGTAAGCGAGCCTTTCCTTAATACTTTTCTGTGCAAAGATGTTAATGCGGTTCACAAGTACTGTAAACTCATGACTCACGCTTTGTAGGAAAAGATTTGATAAGCGTGGTGAACTTTCAAGTACACGCATGAAATGGTCTTTTTCTACAAAAAGAAATTCACAGTCTTCCAACGCAACTGCAGTTACAGGATGTTTGCCATTGCACAAAAGTGGTCTGTGCCCGAAAAGATCTCCCGTGGAATAAATGAAAAATATTTGTACTGAACCATCTACATTAAGTTGCGAAACTTTAATTTTTCCGCTTAACAAAACGTAAATTCCTTTTGGCGCTTCACCTTCTGTGTAGAGTACAGATTTCCTGCTCACCTTTATCGATTTCGCCTGCGATTCAAGTTCAAGCCTTTCATTTTCAGGAATAGAATCCATCCGCATGCCGCTGTAGAAATGAAAATTGATCAGGTTATCTGTTATTTTGTTTTTTGTAAGTGCATTCATGGTAGCGTATTAGTGTGTATATAATTTTAGGTGGTTCGGTATCTCTACATAAGAGTAGAAAGGGAAATAACTATTGTTTAAAAAAATGGGGGTGAATTATACAGCTGCTAATCAAATGTGTTTTCAGGCAATGAATTGGCCATGAAAAAAAATTAAGAAAGCTGTTAATTTAACCCAGACGTGAAGGAGGACCCCTTTTGCCATGAGAATAATCAAGCGAAAGGGAATAACTACCCTTTACTGCGCTGAGTGTTAAATCAGAATAGTCGTGAAATTTGTGAAAGGCATCATCCAAAACACTGGGAACAATTACATTGACGCCTTTCGGTTTCTTAGATCTTTTTAGTTTACTGAGTTTGAAGTCCGGAGCCTTTATGACATCCTGATATTTTTCTATTTTGTTTAACCGACTTTCATTGCGTGCAATAGTCCCCGGCGAAGTATTTAAAGGCGAATCTACAGCCTTTACGAAAAAAGAAAAGCACAGGAGAAGAAATATAAATTTAAAACCTTTCAAATAAAATAAATTTCAAAAGTAAATATATGTATAAATGAATGATAAAAGTCAAAGTAAAACCATTTTAACAGGCGCAATGTTTATAAAATCCCTTTTTTAACGTTTTAGTCCAAAAGTCAGATCAAGCCGAACGGGAGTTTTTATTTATCAAATCTTGTGCAAGAGTTTCCAGTTTGGGAGAATAGAATTATACGGAAGGTACTAAGTGAATTTAAACCAGGATTTAGCTAAATGCGCCTTTTTGTGATTTTCGATTCTTAGCATTAAGCATCTATTTCTTAATGATATTCAAACCTTCCCAGGTTAATCCTTTGTCATTAAATACCTGTTTGTCCATATCCGTTTCTTCCTTATATCTTTTTTCAAGAGGAACTTCTGTCGCGTCATTGGTTTTTAATTCAGTAACCGTAAAAAATTGTTCGATCTCGAAAAGTGATCGCTCATCTTTCTTAAATAAATGATTATTGGTTAAGATGACATCAATGTTGTTTTGGATGTTCTTTGGATACCATTTTCCATTTACCTGCTGGAACTCAGAAGTCTTTACATAAGTAGGATTTTTTACTCCAATGCTCATTAAGAAAAGAAAAGGCTTCAAAATAGCAGGAATAACGAATTTGCCAGCACACTCTATCTTTACTATGGCCAGGCTGTTCGCGTCAAGATATATTCGCCCGCTTTCCCGTTTGTAATTGACCTTACCTTTTGACACAAAATCTATCACCAATAATTCAGTTGTATTGTAAGAAGAAGATTTTGCAAAAGTGTATTTGTAATTCTTAAATTCCAGACTGTCCAAAAAATCTTCTGATTTTTTACTAATGTCACTACCTTTTAAAATTTGGGCCGGACCTCCAAACGATTTGCCTACGTCAATCGCAGATTCTGATTCCTTGCCATCTTTTGTTTTTAAGGAGTCTTGTTGTTTTTTCTTTTTCAGTTGTCTGCTCATAAAGGCTATTCCTTGAGCGTTTTCAGCTCGCCTAAAAATCATGAGTTGATGCAGGTTTTTTACGGTATCAATATAACTTGGGTAAAACGTTTTAAAAACGCCTTCATCAGATTTTATAAGATTTTTGTTTTCAAGAATTTTTTCCCGGTAATAAGCGTCCGTCTGAAAAGGGGCTTTTGGATAATTTTCTGCGATTCTGCGCGTAGCCATCCGGATATAGTGTTCGGGCATTAGTGGTCTCACTACAATTTCTTCCAGTTCCACAACCGTTTCTTCGAGCTTAATTGTGATCGGATCTTTTATTTCAGCAATATCCATTAAAAAATGTTTATAGCCGAGGTAGTTCACCAGCAAAGTGTCCGCTAAAATCTCCGCTGGCAAATATAGGTCGAACTTACCTTCTTCGTTGGTTACAACACCAATAAGCTTTTTCTTGAGCGACACCGTTACAAATGGCAAAGTCGCTTTAGTCGCCACGTCAATAACGCTGCCAGTAATGAGACGTTTTTGCTGAGCAATCAAAGAAGCCTGGCCGGCAAGCAGCACAACCAGGAAAAGCATGAATTTTCTGTAAATACTCATAAACTATGTATTAAGTGTAAAACGATTCGTGCGACCCATGGACTAGAATCAATCAAATATAAAATAAAAATGCTGCGGTTGTTATTTAGCGTCTGTCCGAAAATGGAGTTTTCGGCCAAACACTATTTAGAAGCCTAACCAAGTATCAGCGGTTTAAGGATTGGAAAGTCGGTAAAAAGCACGAGCCTAATACTACCGCAGGTATATAAACGCATTATCCATAAAAACTTGATAATAATCAAACTTTTAGTTGTCAATGAGAGAAACGTTATTTAGTGTTTGGCCGAAAACTCCATTTTCGTCGTTGTGTCAAAAAAAAATAATCGTTCATTTACCCCAGTAAACCTCACAATCATTTTTTTTAACACGCCTCGAAACTGAATTTTTCCATCCAAACACC
>Ga0335394_10005441_pt1 | contig 14400 bp, 11 predicted proteins | sample MAT03_FD_205741 | JGI IMG/M metagenome (GOLD analysis project Ga0335394, IMG submission 205741) | Freshwater microbial communities from Lake Fryxell liftoff mats and glacier meltwater in Antarctica - MAT-03 (spades assembly) (version 2) ...
GTACTGCTCTTCAATGCCGCGAAGATCCGGTCCATTGTCGCTTGATTGCCAGAATGGTCGCGCGAAAAGGACCGGAGATAGTCGGCTGCTTTCACAGTATCTTCGTCTACGGGTTTCGTCCCGGTCGGTGCCTGACTTAGTCGGCGTTCGGCCCAGGCCAGAATAGGCTCGATCGCTTCGACATTGTCACGCTGAACGAAGTGCCTGTGCTGCCACAATCGATTTCGCCAGTTTTCATCGGCAGTCTCAAACTGGCTGACCCAGAGTGCGGAAAATGCAGGCCCCGGATTTGCCTTCCTCAAGACACCGTAGGCTTCGTCGTCAAGCGTGGTTGATGAAGTCTGGTCAGTTCGTGGGGTAAGAATCAGGGCTCCGTCCAGGCCAGGAAGTAGGCTGAGCAACGTCTGGGTGATTCGACCGGACGTTTCCGGTGAAGTCAGCGCACGGCAGGCTCCGAACGCGGATTTGAGCCCTGTAGCACTTCGCTCTCGACCGAGCATTTCCAGCCACTCGCTCAGCGTCTTGCCTTCGTAGAGTAGTTCGTTGGGGGCTTTTGCTGCTGTCTCATTCTGTAGCTCCGCGCTGGCGATTGGCGTCGTTGCAGAATCAAGTGGTCGATTCAGACGAATTCTGGCGATCACCGTCGCACCGTTCTGAAGCGTGAACTGATTGTTGTCGATTGTCAGTCCGTCGCTCGGACCGTCAATGACGATTTCGTACTTGTCAGCACGCAGGCGAGTTGCGGTGGCTCCCTGGTGAATGGAAAGTCCACTGACAGGTTTACCGTCATGGATGATCTGGACTTTGACGTTGGCCACGTCGGATTCAATGACAATCTGGCCCTTTTCCATTTCCAGCTTGATGAAGACTCCAGCAATGAGCAGTAATGGGAATCCAATGGCAGCGATGATCCAGCGTCGGATACTTCTGCGTCCACCGGAATCGGCAACCACGACAGGTACGTGAGCCATTGCGGGCATAAAGTCGCGGTGCTTGCGTTCCGACGCGATCGGTTCTGGCGCCAGAGCCTCCTTCTCTTTCGCGCGTTTCAGCAAGCTCACGAGATCCGTTGATTCAGTGAACGCCGCAAGTTGCTCGGCCACATGAGCGGCACTGGCGGGACGATCCTGCGGATTTCGCGCCAGCATCGATCCAACCAAAGCCACCAGTTCTGCCGGTGCCTCAGGACACAGTGTGTCCAGCTTCGGCGGCTGATGATTGGCCAGCATCCGCAATTTTTCCAGAGGCGACTGGTTCGGAGCGGCGGCGAGCGGTGGACGACCGCAGAGTAAGCGAAACAGCGTGGCTCCCATCGCATACAGGTCGGCTCGATAATCCACGCCACCACTGAGTTCTGCCTGCTCCGGAGCCATATAATCCAGTGTTCCCATCAGCTGGCCGACCGTCGTGAGATCCACACTCGCTTCATCCCGGACACTCAACTGCGCCAGCCCAAAGTCCAGTATTCGGATGCGGCCGGTTTCGTCCAGCATCAGATTGGACGGCTTCACATCGCGATGTACAACGCCTTCGGCATGAGCACATGACAATCCCAATGCCACCTGCCGCATCAATTCACACGCATCGACGATCGGCAGCTTGCCCAGCAGCCGAGCGAGGCGACTCAGATCCAGCCCCGGTACATATTCCATCACCAGAAACTGCGTGCCATCGATCTCGCCGGCATCGGTTGCCGCCACGATTGACGGATGATTCAATCGGCCAACAACGCGGATCTCACGCTGAAATCGAGCCCGCACGTCTGAGTCTTCTGCAGACATCACCGGCAACAATTTGATCGCAACCTGCTTTTTCAATTGCCGATGTGTCGCCAGGTAGACGGCTCCCATGCCGCCGCGTCCCAACGGTCTCTGTAATTCGTAAACGCCAAGCTCACGATTCGCAGGCTGCCATGTCGCCCGTAACTGGTCAGCAGCGGACGATTCGACCGGGGAGTCCATTAGCCGTCGCGCTCTTGCCAATGCGGCATCGACAGGCTGATCAGCGGCCACCGATGGTGCGACGTCGTCGTTTGTATATGCCTTCTCAACCGCCGTGCTTTGCAACGACTGCAGCAGCGTGTCTGGCTTGATGTCCAGTTCCCTCAACGCCTGTTCGCAAGCCGGACAAGACGCCAGATGAATTTCGATGCGTGCAGCCTGGGCGTCATCGCACCAGCCTGACAGGTATTGTTTGAGTTCATCAGGTGAGACGCACGTCGCCAGATCCGGCGAAGATCCAGCCGATGTGTCAGAGGCTACGGTGGAATGAGTCATAGTCATCGTTTGAACCTTCTGCCAAATCTGTTCAGCGCAAATTGTCCGGCATGGTGTGCAGATCGAGAGATAAATATCATCCAATTCGTGCGATTTCTGTAGCTTGGACATTCATGTCCGAGTCTTCACCGGAAAGCGTTCCGTGGACGAAAGATTTTGATGTACAGTAGCAGTCACTCCAACAGTATTTCCTCGCGATACGACGGACATGAATGTCCATCCTACATAGGAACACTGTCCCGAGATTTACGCAAAAATCGAAAACCCGATGACAGACGGACATGAATGTCCATCCTACACGGGAACACTGCCTGCTGGAAACACTTGAGCGATGTCGTTACAAATCCCGACACTCACCAGAACGTTTCGTGCGTGACACCATTTTTGAAACATTTTTGAATTCAGGCGATAACCCTGTGCTTACGGACCAATCCAGCAATGCGACCCGATCCAGCCTGCTGCAGCGTGCATCGCAGCGGGATGCTCAGGCGTGGCGGGAACTGGTGGATTTGTACGGGCCGCTTGTCGCACACTGGTGCCGTCGAGGTCAACTCGATTCTCATTCAACTGCCGATTGCGTTCAGGAAGTCTTCGCATCGGTCGCCGTGGCACTGGAACAATTTTCACCTCAGCAAACGTCGGGATCATTTCGAGCATGGCTGTGGACAATCACCCGCAACAAGTTGCGGGATCTTTTTCGTCGAAACTCCAGGTCTCCCAAGGCATCTGGCGGCTCCACGGCAATGGGCCTGATGCAGCAGGTGATCGATCCGCTGCCGATCCTTGACGACGAACCCACCGGCGATCTTCAACTTCAACAACTGACATCCCGCGCGTTGGCACAGGTGCAGAGCGAATTTGAATCACGCACATGGCAGGCGTTCTGGCGTTCTGTTGTGGATGGCATTGCTACAAGTGAAGTGGCACAGGAATTGAATATGTCCGAAGCGACGGTCCGCCAGTCTCGCAGCCGCATCCTGCGTCGGTTGAGGCAACAGTTAGGTGATGTCGTTTAACCGCGTGCCCATCGGGCCGCGCTCAGTCCCGCACCCAGCCCGGAGCGCGGCCCGCTGGGCACGCGGTTAAACAAATTGTTTTTGCAAGAATAGAGTCTGAACGAGAACCGAGATCCAGAATGTCAACTCCTGTACCGGATCAGAATCACTTGATCGAATCACGCCTTGAGCGGATCGAATCGGCGCTGGCACATTTGCAGCATGATGTTGACAGTCTGAATTCAGCGTTGCTGGGCTACTTTGGCAGGTTGCAGGAACTGGACAGCCGATTTGTACGGCTCGAACATGAGCTGCATTCGTCCAATGATCCAACCGACCGCACAGACGCTGAAACTGAACGACCCCCGCACTATTGAAACCGGTCGACTCTGAAATCTCAGCAGCAGGCAGTTTCAAGATGTCCTCAATGTGGATATGATGGTTTCCCCTGCAACTCGTCAGCATGATTGAAAATCCCGTCATCGGACGCAGCTCATGTCCCGCCGAAACATCCATCGCAATTCCTCCTCGTCATCCGATCTGACGCGGCGCTCGTTCGCCAACACGTCGTGCCTCGGTTTTTCGGGTCTCGTTGCGACCGCGATGATGGCTCAGGAAGATCGAACGGCGGCTGATCATCCTTTGGAATGGCAGGCTCCGGACGGATTTCCGCATCGCACTCCAAAGGCGAAGAGCGTCGTATGGTTGTTCATGAACGGCGGCGTTTCGCAGGCGGAGTCCTTCGATCCCAAGCCGATGCTGACTCAATACGCAGGCAAGTCCATCAATGAGACACCGTTTGCGGACGTCCAGAATCCCGAAAAACTGAAGCTCGCGCGGGTGACTGTGGTCAATGACGCCAACGGGCAACAGCGGAACAAGCTGTATCCGCTGCAGGTTGGTTTCCGAAAATATGGTCAGTCGGGAATTGCATTGAGCGACTGGGTTCCGCATGTCGGCAACTGCATTGATGACATCGCAGTGATTCGCTCAATGTACACGACAGACGACAACCACGGCGCGCAGACACAGTTTCATTCAGGGCGACACATGCTGGACGGGGAGTTCCCGACACTGGGGGCATGGGTAGACTATGGACTGGGTACGCTCAACGACAATCTGCCGCAGTTTATCTCGATGGGCAAACGCGAATACTGGAATGCGAAAGATGGCCATTATCTTGGACCAGCACATGACGCCGTGCCGATTCAGGTCGATCCGTCGAATCCACTGGACTATGGCAAGTCAGCGGCCGGCCTGACGCACGCGGAACAGAAACTGGCATTTGATCTGGTCGGGCGGTTGAATCGATTGAAGGGAGAACAGTATCCGAACGACGCCTCCCTGGCGGCACGGATCAAAGCGTATGAGCTGGCGTTTCGGATGCAATCGTCGGTTCCTGAGTCGCTGGATTTCAGTTCGGAGACTCAGGCGACGCAGGACAGCTATGGACTTAGCGATCCGGAGACGCGGGATTTCGGCATGCAGATGCTGGCGACGCGCCGATTCATTGAACGCGGAGTACGTTTTATCCAGGTTCAGCACGGGGCAGGGGGGGCTGGCGTCTGGGATGCTCACAGTGCATTGAAGTCAAATCACGAAAAGAATTTCAAGGCCGTCGATCAACCGGTCGCAGCACTGCTGAAAGATTTGAAGCAACGGGGCCTGCTGGACTCGACGATCGTCGTGTTCGCGAGCGAGTTTGGACGCACACCGGGGACACAGGGAGCTGACGGTCGCGATCATCACATCTACGGATTTTCCGTCTGGATGGCCGGTGGCGGCATCAAGGGTGGCATCGCGCACGGCGTCACGGACGAAATCGGTTTCCATGCGGTGGAAGACCGACATTACGTCACCGACGTACATGCCACAATTCTGCATCAACTCGGGCTCGATTCACGCCGCCTGGAACTCCCTGACCGCAAGCGACTGGACATCGATCACGGACAGCCGATTCTGGCGATCGTGTAGGATGGCGAGCCGGGCGGCATCAGTCGCACCTGTTGAGCGACTCCGTAGGATGGACATTCATGTCCGTCGCGCCATGGAAAGCCTGGCCGTTCGGCAGGATAGTGATGAGCGAAAGACTCTCCGACCAGTCTCGGACAAGAATGTCCAAGCTACATAAGGAACGACAACTCAATCGCGGCGACCGAAGCGCCATTGGTGATAGTTGGCGAGACCCTGACCAGCGCGTCCGCCAGGCCAGTTGGAGCGGTTCCATTGGCCGGTCTGGTCATCGGGACGTTCGCTGTTGTAAAACGACAGGTGATCGGCGGACGACCAGCCGCCGTCTCCCGGACCCTCGACTTTCCTGGGTGCGAAGCCGAACAATCGCTTCACTAGCTGGATCAGTTGCAGACATACGACCAGCGACACAAACATCAATAGTCCCATGAAAGGCACGAATGGACCCATGTCAAAGATTCGCTCGGCCAATGGCCACAGAAATGGCCAGCCGAGGATCATGGCCAATGTCGCGAGGCTGAGCCAGGGGCCATAGGGAATCTCGCGATCTCGCTGAGTGATCCACGCCAGCAGCGCGGCAAAAATTGCGAGCACCGGAGCCAGAAAGAACACAGCCGTGACGGGTTGCCACCCGATCACACTGCCAATCATCGCCATCAGGACTACGTCGCCGAAGCCCATCGCTTCCTGCCGCAGCACCCAGGCACCAGCCAGGCGCACCATCCAGACCATTCCGCCACCGACAATTAATCCGGCAACGCTCACCAGAAACCCGTGGACATGCGGATGTTCAATTGCAAACGGCAGACATTCCCATGAAAACAGGAGTGGCCGCAGCCATTCCGGTGAAATCGAACGAAGCGTCGATGCAACGCTCGGATCCTGAAACCAAAGCGGCACGATGAATGTCTGGCCGCAGATCGTTGACACAAGAATCGCGAAGAGCATCATCGGGACCGTGGAGCCATCGGGGATGATCTTCAGTTCAAAGTCGATAAAGGTGGCCACGATCAGGCAACAGATCATGGCGATGTGCAGCAGGTAGCGAATGTGCAGCCACACTGCAGGAGACCACAGCGTGGTGATATTCTGCGGGCCATCAGGGCTTTGCAATCCCGCTTCACTGATCGAACCCCAGAAATTTGTCGGCATCTCAATCTGGTACACGACAACAAACAGGATTCCGGTAAGCAACTCAACCAGTGGATAGCGCGGGGAAATACGCCGTCGACAGCTGCGACATTTTCCGAAAAGCAACAGCCACCCGATCAACGGAACATTGTCACGCCATTTGATCGACGCCGCGCAGCGCGGACAGCCTGAGCCGTGGCTGGTGAGTGCTCGCAATTGATCCCGTAATCTCAGCTTCGACGGAAAGCGATGAATGCAGACGTTCAGAAAACTGCCAATGCAGCAGCCAAGAATAAACAAGCACGGCAGTACGAACAGCCGAGGCAAATCAAAGTAGTTCACCGATCGCCTCCATCGCTTGCGGGACCCGGGAATCGGTCACCCGGCTGCGCGTCAATCTGTCGCGCGATCCTGCGTGCAACCTGTTCCGGCCATTCGCGTTCAGAATCCACAATGAGCGTGGCACATTCGCGGTACAGCGGCTCCCGGACCGCCATCACTTCGGCAACTTCTTCAGCGATCGGCCGACCTGTCAAGCTTGGGCGATTCTCGCCCGCTGATCGATCGCGGCTGAGTCGCTTTGCAAGGGCTTCGTTGGATGCATGAAGCCACACGACCGGGCCGGCTGCTTTCATCCGGACGCGATTTTCTTCCGCCAGAATCGCACCACCACCGCTGGCCAGAACCAAATGATCCTGCTGCAACAGCTCCGCCAGAACTTCCGACTCACGCTGTCGGAAACCTGCTTCTCCTTCGGCTTCAAAGATCTGCCGAATCGAGCACGCCGCCCGTTCTTCAATCACCCGGTCGCTGTCGATCCAGCTCCATTCCAGACGCCGAGCGAGGCGAGGAGCGATACTCGACTTTCCACAGCCTCGATATCCGATGAGTGTGATAACCATATTGGGAAACTGGGGGGTCAGTTTTCGATTTTCAGTCGTGCTTCTTAATCGTAATCTTAATCATAATCTTAATCGATTGGCATTGTCGTTGTGCTTTGCGTGGGTGAACTTGATCTGCTTTTCGCTTGACGGTGAGCTGCAGGAGTGGAGCGACTCATTGCATTTCCACCGACGGAGCGGCAGAAGAACTACGGTGGCAAATCGATTATGATTAAGATTAAGATTAAGATTAAGAAGAGTCGCAAACCCAATCACGCATTTTTTTCCGAATCCAAAACAAAACGAGACAGGCTTTCACCTGTCTCGCTGTCTATTGACAATGACTTCGTCCGACACCGCTTGCTACTCTGCAGCTTGATCGGCGACAATCTGAATGCCGGGCACCGTGATGGTCTTGATCTGCACGCGGGTGTGCTTTTGACGATGGCCTGTGTGGCGTCGGGAATTCTTGCGTTTTCGAAGCTTCTGAATTTCCAGCTTGAGTCCCTTTTCCTGTGCGATAATCACTTCAGCGACTACCGAGGCACCAGAAATTGTAGGAGTACCGATGACACTGGCACCGCCGCCATTGGCGAGCAACACCTGGTCAAACGTGATCGAAGCGCCCGCTTCGATCTCGCTTCGATAATCCACAGACAGGAAAGAACCTTCCTGAACACGATGCTGACGATTACCGTCTACGATCACAGCAAACATCGAAAAATCACCTTTAACCAACGTCGTCAACGAAAATTCGAATCACAGGAGACTGACTTCCTGTGTCTGTACAGGATTACAGATCCCACAGCCCGTTTTTATTGGAATCGCGAAGTGTAACGATCAAATTCAGAATGTTCGAGTCGGAAATGCCGCAAGTTTCCGACTTGGGAACAGGAAATTGAAATTTGGCGGTCTCGGAGAGCGACGTCACGCAGAAACTTAGCCAAAATGCTTGTCCTTCAGCGCGATTACCCTATGTTGACTTCCCGACCGTTGGCATCCTCGGCGCGGAAGCTCATGTGTTCAAGGCACACATCGGATTTGGCCACGATCACGATCTCGACTTCGTGTTCGTCTTCGATCCGAATGAGTTCCTTGCGTTTGCGGTTGTTAAGATAGTTACCGACGCGATCATGGACTTCGATCACAATCCGCGTGACTTGTTCATGTGCGGATGAAGACATGACCATCCGCATGACTTCGATTGACAGACTCTCCGCCGTCTTGACCTGTCCGACTCCGTTACACGCCGGGCAGTTTTCATACACACTGCGACGGAGAGATGGACGAATTCGCTGTCGGGTCATTTCGATCAGCCCGAACGGACTGATGCGGAGTACTCGGGTGCGGGCGCGGTCACGTTCGACAGCCTCCCGAAGTGCATGTTCCACCCCGCGCCGATGCCGTTCATCGCGCATGTCAATGAAGTCGTTCACGATAACGCCTCCCAGATCACGCAGCCGAATCTGACGAGCGATCGCATCGGCCGCTTTCAGGTTCATCTGATAGGCACTGCGTTCCGGATCGTTGTCGGCCCGGAAACTTCCGCTGTTTACATCGATTGCCACCAGCGCTTCCGTCTGATCAATGACCAGTGAACCGCCGCCTGGCAGCGGCACATGTCGGTCCTGAATGCGGGCGATTTCTTCTTCGATGCCGTACTTATTAAACAGCGGCTCCGTACCTTCATATCGCTGCACACGATTGACGTGCGTCGGCATCACGATCTTCATGAACTCCCGAGCTCGTTCAAAGGCACCGTCTTCGTCGATCAGCACAGTGTCAATTTCATTCGTGTAGATGTCACGAATCGTGCGAATAATCATGTCGCTTTCTGCGTAAATATCTGTCGGCGCGGCAGTCTTCTTCAGCCGCAGCACAATGGTCTCCCAAAGTCGCAGCAGATAATTCAGGTCGCGCTTCAGATCCGATTCTTCGCGATCGATTCCGGCCGTGCGGATGATGAACCCCAGACCTTCCGGCGGCTGAATGGCCTTCATCGTCTGTCGCAACTGGCGGCGAGTTTTTTCGTCATCAATTTTGCGACTGACCCCCACTCGCTGCAGCCCCGGCATCAGAACCAGATAGCGACCAGGGATCGAAATGTACGTGGAAAGCGTCGGGCCTTTATTGCCGATACCTTCCTTGATCACCTGCACCAGCACTTCACTTCCACGCTGAAAAATCCGCTGAATCGGAGGTTTGTTTCGCGCATTGCGTTCGTTCAGATGCTTCGGCGGACGACCACCGCGACCAGGCTCAGTTTCTTCACGATCGTCCCCTGGCTCGTCCTTCACGAGTTGTTTGTAGTATTGATACTCCACGTCGCTGACGTGCAGGAATCCGTTACGTCCGACACCGAAATCGACAAACGCCGCCTGAATACTGGGCTCGATATTAACGACTCGACCCTTATAAATGTTCCCCACGTAGTTTTCCGCACTGCTGCGTTCGACATACAGTTCCTCCAGCACGCCATCTTCCACAATGGCGATACGGCTCTCCTCCGGTTGGAGGACGTTGATCAGCATTTCTTTTTTCATTGACGCAATATTCGTTCTATGGCCGGCACGAAGGCTGGCGTTCCATGTTTTCAGTGGGCCGACGAACGCCGTCGACCTCGGTTCGTGTATCGATATCGTTTGGGTTTTGAAAAAGTGGTCAGGAACCAATAGTGCGAAGCACCCTTTGGGCCATTTGGCTATTGGTTCCCGACCCCTTTTTCAAAACCTGCCCCCATTTTCAAAACCCTGACCCTTTTTCAACCTAAAACCCGACACTATCAACAAGATCGGGACAAAGTCGGGAGAGTTCCCCCTGCAAATAGTGTTCAACGTCTCGAGCCAGATCCAGCGAAGATGCGTGTTGAGAAATACGTACAGCTTCGGAGATCGAAAGGTTTCTGACGACTTCTTTCAACCGCGGAATGGCCTGTGGTGTTGCACTCAGACTTCGCAATCCCATACCCAGCAACAGCGGAATAAACCGCGGTTCAGAACTCATTTGCCCACAGACAGTCACGGGTTTCCCGTGTTTTTCTGCGGCGCGGAGCACCATCTGGATGAGTCGCAGGATTGACGGATCGCCTGAACGATAAAGGTTGGCCACCGCTGGATCCGAACGATCACAGGCGAGAGTGTATTGAATCAGATCGTTTGTACCAATCGAGAAGAAGTCGACTTCTCGCGCGAATTCTTCCGCCAGAATCACGGCGGACGGGACTTCCACCATCATTCCAATCGGGATATTCCGCTGAAACGGGATGCCTTCGTCTTCCAGATCTTCCATGACGTCCATCAGAATCATTTTCGCCTGACGGAACTCAAGAAGCGTGGAAATCAAAGGAAACATGACGCGCACATTGCCATGCACCGATGCCCGCAGGATGGCTCGCAGTTGCCGTTTGAACATCGGTGTGTTGAGCAAACTCAGACGAATGCTGCGCAGCCCCAACATCGGATTCTGCGATTTTGAGAACTGACTTTCCAGCAACTGTGGCACTTTATCAGCGCCAATATCGAGAGTTCTGATCACAACGGGCAAATCGCCGCAGGCTTCCACAACGCGACAATATGCTTCGTAATGATCAGATTCTGAAGGTTCACGGTTTCCGCTCAGAAAGAGGAATTCCGTACGATAAAGTCCAACACCGTCCGCCCCGCGTTTAATGCAGTGACGCACCTCTTCGGGAAATTCGATGTTGCCACAGATTGTGACGCGCTGGCCGTCCTCAGTTTCCGCTGGCAGGGCTTCCATCAGACCCAGCCGTGTGCGGATTTTTTCGCTGCGGATCTGCATGTCCTGCACGCGCGCGACCGTTTCGCTGTCCGGATCAATGATGACGCGTCCGTTGTCACCATCCAGAATTACAGTCTCGCCACCGGACACGCCGGCAAGGCATCTGCCAAGCCCGACGATCGCCGGGATTTCCAGCGCACCTGCAAGAATCGCCGTGTGACTTGTCCGGCCACCAACTTCGGTTGCGAATCCCAGTACAAATTTTGTGTCAAGCGTTGCGGTTTCGCTGGGCGTCAGATCGTGAGCGAGGACGATGACGGGTTCCGTCAAATTTTTCAGCTCTTCGCGGCTTTCGCCGAGCAACTGTCGAAGCAGTCGCTTTTCCAGATCAAAAATATCCAGCGCGCGTTCTGACAGATAGCGGTCACCCATCTTTTCGAGCTGTTCTGCATAACTGCGGAGGACTCGACTTACTGCGAATTCCGGTGAGCGCGTTTGTTCACGAATCAGGGCTTCCACTTCACGGATCAGGCGCGGATCCTGGGCCATCTGTAAATGGGCCGAGAAAATCGCTCCGTACTGAGCTCCCAACTGCTCTGACACAAGCTGTTCGTTGCTCTTGATATCCCGACACACATCTTCGAGTGCAGCATGGAAACGATGGAGTTCATCGTCGATCGCATCGCGGTTGACGTATTTTCGCGGAATGCGGAAGTTCTCCGACCCCAGCACCAGGACTGGGCCAGAGACGACTCCTGGAGAAACCGCGATTCCTGTGTAAACCTTCATTGCGGCAGTTTAAAGAGATCCCAGGCGCCTCACAACTCAACGGATCTCAGAGCCAGATATCGAAAAACCTGTCTCAAATAATTCAGTGATCGCGTCTGCAGCGGCGGCCGCATCCGAACCCGACGTTTCCAGGCTGAGCAGGGCACCCATAGGTGCCGCCAACAACATCAGGTCAAATGCTGATTTCACATCAGCCCGGCGACCATCAAACGTCAGGGTAATTGAGGAGGAAAACGTCAATGCCTTGCGCACAAGCAACTGCAGGGGGCGCAGGTGCAACCCATCTTCGGGGGTCACTCGCACTTGCCTGCAAACTACTCCTTCCGGCTCCACGTTTCGTCTCCCTTCAGACAGGCTCTAAAAAAGGGGTCAGGAACCAATAGCCAAATGGCCTGGAGGGTGCTCCGCACGATTGGTTCCTGACCCTTTTTTTTAAAGCGTCAACTTAAAGATTCAACGTTGACAAAGTACTAGGCATCACGATCGCCATCGTCTGCTTCCGTCAGCAGATCCCAGATATCAGTCGTTGTTGAAGACTGCTTGAGAAAGTTACAGAAGTCCTGACTGCGGAGGTGCCTGGAAATATTTTCCAGCCCGCGAAGATGATCTCCCGGACGATCCGGCGGTGATACCAGCAGAAACAAAATGAAAACATCTTCCCCATCCAGACTGGAAAAATCGACGCCCGTGCGGGAGATCGCCACCATCGCTGACAGCTTATCCACAGACGCATGTTTCGTATGCGGTACGGCCACGCCGTTACCGATCCCGGTCGAACCCAGTTCTTCACGTTTCAGGATAGCAGCGACCACGGCTTCTTCGTCGGCTGCTTTCAATGCACCGGCAGCTTTCAAATGCGTCACCATTTCGCGAATCACTTCTTCCTTAGACGTCGCTTTCAGGTTCGGAAGAATTGCATTCTGGATCACAAACTCAGTCAATTTCATTTTGTCTCTCACAATTTTCAAATCAGCAACAGCCGGAATGTATGATCAGAAATGATCAACACGGGAAAAGAGTCTGTTGCCTTAATAAACTGGTCCGGCACAGCCCCTCAATGAATAAGTCTCCATCGGAACTGTAACAGACGGCATACGCACGACCGCAGTGCCAGATAAAGCGATCCTGAGGGAAAACTGTAACCGAGAAACGACTTCTGCAGATCGCTCATTCGGCCTTCCGGGCTTCGTCGGTCTCAATCGCTTTTTCCACCTGTTCAGTGGCGTCCGCGACTGACGTTTTGTGCCTGTGATCGCGGTGCTTCTCTTTGTGCTTGTGGACCTGCTGCTCCATCTTGTGGAGCGTTTTGTCGAACGCAGCGCCAGCGTCCTCACCTTCGACATGTGCCACAATTGTGTGATAGCCGTCGATTTCGACCAGCATTTCGACAGCGACACGCGGCCCTTCAAATTCGATCGTGACGTCAATTTCACTGACGGTGTCGAGATACTTGACGAGCTTTTCCGCTTTGCGAGTGATGTATTCTCGCAGTTCCGGTCGGATGCTGCCGTGACGACAGGTAATTGCAACCTGCATTCGATTTTCCTTGTATCCAGTAAAACAAACCATGCCACTTGAAGCTGGCCAGGATCGCGTATCCTAGTGGCCACGTCCTGCCAAGAAAAGCACGACGTGCCGGTTCTTTGCCCGAAGAAGCAATCAAGTTCAACAAATAGCAACCTGCGACAAACCTGGACGCCAACCCCCTGATCGCCGATTTCCGCGAGAATATCGACTTGCACCGACAATCTGGCGTGGTTCCTTGCAACTGAAGCCGCAGTTCGGACAATTCCGAAGCTTGCAATTCCCGGACTCCCACTGATCAGGATACCCCACAATGGCTGAACCAAAGGCTTCCGCCGCCCCGGAAGAAATCTACTCGCCTCAGCCCGGCACCGCCCACATGCCGGCATGGACGGTTGGTGAACTCCCTGATGCCCCGAGGTTTCGCTGGTCGCAACTTGCATTGATGCTTGGCCCCGGCCTCGTGATGGGGGGCGCAGCAATCGGTGGCGGTGAATGGCTGACGGGGCCGGTCGTCACGGCCCGCTACGGTGGAGCGCTGCTGTGGCTGGCGACGCTGAGCATTGTGTTTCAGGTGATCTACAACGTCGAGATCAGTCGCTACACGTTGTACAGCGGTGAGCCGATTTTTACCGGCAAGTTCCGAATTGCACCCCATCCCCTGTTCTGGCTCGCGCTGTACCTGATTCTGGATTTTGGCTCGATTCTGCCTTATCTGGCTTCGAACGCAGCAATCCCGCTGGCGGCTATGATTCGTGGAAAGATTCCCGATCCATCGCTGCCAGCAGACATGTCGCTGCTGAAAGTGTTGTCCTGCGGCATCTTTCTGTCCGTTTTCATACCGCTGTGTGTCGGTGGCCGGGTCTACCACTCGATCAAGATCATGATGACGATCAAGCTGGTGATCGTATTGGGATTTTTGACGCTGCTGGCGGTTTGCTTTTCCACGCGGGAGAACTGGAAGGAAATCGGCAGTGGATTCTTCCAGTTCGGCAATGTGCCCATCATTCCGGCAGAAGATCTGAACAAGGACGGCATTCAGGACGAAGGAGAAGCAAAACACGGCCCACGCACCGACAATGTGTTTTCTGCTCT
>Ga0335394_10005448_pt1 | contig 14392 bp, 9 predicted proteins | sample MAT03_FD_205741 | JGI IMG/M metagenome (GOLD analysis project Ga0335394, IMG submission 205741) | Freshwater microbial communities from Lake Fryxell liftoff mats and glacier meltwater in Antarctica - MAT-03 (spades assembly) (version 2) ...
AACGTGTCCATCCCCATCGGCAACTGGTGGAAGGCTATGCCGGATTCGAAGCCTGACCCACGCCGGAAACGCGGTTAGAGTCTATCCGGGAAGTTGGGGATGTCGGGAGTGGTGACGGGCATTACTGTTGTGTCCATCCCCGAACCCACGGATGGGTCTGCGATGGACAAGGTGTACCCGACCGACCTGACCGACGAGCAGTGGACCTCATCGAGCCCCTGATCCCGCCCGCGAAGTCGGGGGGCCGGCCCCGGACGGTGGACCTCCGGTTGGTCCTGAACACGATCTTCTACCTGGCCAAGGCCGGGTGCCAGTGGGCCATGCTCCCGACCGACCTGGCGAAGCGGTCGACCGCCCACGACGACCTGACCCGGTGGAAGGCGGACGGCACCTGGCAGGCGATCCAGGACGGGCTGCGGCGGGCGATCCGGACGAGCCTCGGGCGGGAGCCGGAGCCGTCGAAGGCGGCGATCGACTCGCAGACGGTCAAGGGGTCCGAGGCGGGCGGCCCGCGGGGGTACGACGGGGGCAAGAAGGTCAACGGGCGGAAGCGGCACCTGGTGGTGGATTCCCTGGGGTTGCTGCTGGTCGTGGTGGTGACGGCGGCGAACCTGGACGACGGCACCCACGCCCCGAAGGTGCTGGCCGAGTTGACCGCGGCCCACCTCAGTCGGCGGGACGAGATCCGCGGGGACTCGAAGTACAACAACCGGGCGTTGGACCGGTACCTGCGGGAGTCGGGGGCGCGGTACAAGGTGACGGTGGTGGAGCGGCCGCCGGGGGCGACCGGGTTGGTGCTGCTGCCGTACCGCTGGGTGGTCGAGCGGACGAACGCCTGGACGGGGAAGTACCGGCGGAACAGCAAGGACGACGAGCGGACCACGGCGTCGGCCGAGGCGATGGTCCAGGCGGGCATGATCCACCTCATGCTCCACCGCCTGGCGCCCGACACCCGGAACACTCGGCCGGCCTTCCGATACACGCGAAAACCCATGCAAAAGGCCGCCTGACGTCACGGATAGACTCTAACTCCGCCCGCCGGTCCGCCAGCTCGCGGATGTGGCGGATCAGCTTGCCCCGCACCACCTCCGGCGGGTCTTCCGGCGGCACGGCCGGGGGCGGCGGCGGCACCGGCCGATACCACCACCCGGCCGCCCCGCCCGCAGCCAGAATCACCATCAGTACGGCGACCACCCGCCAGCGGCGGGGCGCCCGTGTCGTACCCATCACGTCTCCCGGTTGAGGTTCGGAAACGCCACTCCGGCGCGGGCCGGCGGCCCTACGCCTCCTGCTTGAGCAACTCCGCCGGCGGCACCCCGGCCGCCGACCGGGCGGGGAACACGGCCGCAGCCACCGACACGCCCACGGCCATCAGCAGGCCGCCGCCGACCAGCCACCACGGCACCGCCGTCGCCAGCGGCCGCGCCAGCACCCCGGCCGGGAGCTGGAACGCCGACCGGGCCGCGTGGGTGAGGACCGGCTCGGCCGCCGCCGCCACCGCGAACCCGGCGGCGAACCCGGCCAGGCCCAGCAGCGCCCCCTGCAGGCCGAACAGGCTGACCACGTCCCACCGGGTCAGGCCGAGCGACCGGTACAGGGCGATCTGCCACCGCCGGGCCTGGATGCTCAGCGTGGTCGTCCCCCACACGGTCAGGAACGCCAGCCCGACGAAGCCGACCTGGAAGACGGCCACCACGAACGCCAGCACCCGCCCGAGCTGCTGCAGCCCGCGGACCGTGTCCAGGCGGTGCGTCACCCGGTACCCGGCAGCGTCCAGCGCCTGGGCCAGCGGCTCCACCTCGTCCACGGTCGCGGCATAAGCCACGGCCCGGGCGTGCCCGGCGCGGGCGTAGATCTCGGCCGGCGTCTCGAACCGCCGGCGGGCGGCGTTATACACCACCCGGTCGTCCTGCCAGAGGCGGAGCTGGTCGATCAGCCCGGCCGGGGCGTAGGCGTCGCCGCCGTCGGCCAGGCCGACCACGGTCAGCGTCAGGGTCAGGTCCGGCTCCCGCGTCGCGTGGGTGGATTCGCGGCGGAAGCGCACCTCCACCGCCATCCCGACCCAGCCGGCCGGCGGCCGCGTCGGGTCGAGCCGCCGGGCCACCTCGACCGGCAGCACCAGGTCCGTCGGCCCGGCGCCCGGCCACCGACCGCGGACCATCCCCGCCGCCGCCCGCCGCGGGTCGTCCGGGGAGGTGCCGACGAGCGTCAGGTCGGCGGACCCGACCCGGGCCGTCTGGCGCAGGTCCGGCAGGGCCGCCTCGAGCGCCGGCCGGGACAGCGCGAGCGCGGCCGGCACGGCCGACGCCACCCCGGGGTGGTCCGGGCCGGCCGGCGTCAGCCGGTACACCGTCCATTCGGCGGCCGCGGGCTCGCCCCCGACCGCCGCCAGCGTCAGCCCGTCCCGCGCGAACCACTCCCGCGCCCGCGGGTAAATCCCGCCCGGCACCCGCACGGTCACCTCCTCCACCCCGGCCGGCGGGATGGCGCCGGCGGCCCGTGCGGCGTGGAAGGCGGCCAGGCGGAACGCCTCGGGGTCCACCCGAACCAAGCCCGGGTCGCCGTCCACGCCGGCGGCCAGCTCGACGGCCAGCTTCGCCGCCCCGACCTCGGCCGCCCCGCCGGCGGCGCCGCGCGGCGCCACCCCCCGCCCGGCCGAGAGGCCGGGGTCCGGCGCCACCCGGGCGGCGATCACCTGGTTCCCGACCTGCACCTTCGCGGCCACGGTCGCCACCCGGCGGACGGCCGTCCGCCGCCGCCCCGCCGCGACCCGCTGCACCGCGTCGTAGGCCGAGCCCGGCAGCACCGCGGCGACCGACCACGGGTCCGGGCTGGAGAATTCCTCGACGGCGCGGCTGGCGGCGGCGAACCGCTGAACCTCACCCCACTCGCCGCGCACCACGACGCCGACGAACTGCTGGACCGCCCCGGGTGGCAGGTCCGACAGCCGCTCCACCCCCGCCGCCCGGGTCGCGCGGACCCAGTCGTCGTCGGCGTAGTAGCCCGTCCGCAGGGTCAGGCCGAACGGCAGGAGGCCGGCGGGGGCGTTCCGCCCGACCAGTCGGCCGGCCGACGACCCGAACCGAGAGCGAGCGGTGGCGAGGAGCCGGTGCGGGTCGGCCGGAGCCACGAGCGCGGCCCACCCGTCGGGCGGGTCGGCCGCCGTCACCGCCCCGGGAAGCCCGGCCAGCTCGCGGCCGACGGCCGCGTCCGTCGTCAGCACCACCACCCGGTCCTCGACCAGGTCGGGCACCCGAGCCGGGTCGAAGTCCAGGAGGGCGACCGTGTCCGGGGTGCCGGCCGCGTCGCCGAGCGGCCCGAGGCCCGGCACCTCCGCGGCCGGCAGCAGGGTGCCCAGCGGCGGCGCCCGGCGGGCCGCGGTCGTCGCCCAGCGGGGGTCTTCGGGCGGCAGTTCCACGACCGTCATCTCGCCCCCGCGGCCGGGGCGCCGGCTCAGCCGCACCGGGTGGACCGTCCCCTCCGGCCCGGCCGCGAACACCGCCGCCAACCGGGCCGCGTCCGGCGCCCGGTCGGGCGCCCGCACCACCGCCCACACGTCGCCCGGCGGCGGGACGGCCAGCGTCCCCACGGGCGCGACGGTCAACTGGTACGGCGCCGCCTCGGCCGCGACCCGGGCGGCGTGCGCGGCCGGGCCGAACGCCAGCAGCTCGCGGTACCGGACCGGCGGGAGCGGCGCCCGGCCGTCGGCCCCCGGTTCGCCGCTCGCCTTCCCACTGGTCCACAGGTCGATGAACTCGGCCAGCGGGTGCGGGACGAACACCTTCTCCTCGGCCGGGCGGCGGGCCACCCCGGCCACCCGCAGTGCGAGCGTCACCGTCTCGTCGCGGCCGTCGAACTTCCGCCGCAGCTCGACCGCCAGGGTGGCCGGCTCCGGGCCGCGGCGCGTCAACGTCCCGCCGAGCTTGGCGAACAGCGGCTCCGGCACCACAACCTCGCGCGCCCCCGGGTCGGTCGATACGCCGCCCCCCCACGCCATCCGGCCCGGGGCGAACCGCGGGTCGGTCGGCCAGGTGCTCTCGGACGGGGTCAGCACCACCGGCCCGGCCGCGGCCCGCACCGTCACGTTCTGCGTCAGCACCGGGTGGAAGGCGACGCCCAGGCGGCCGGTCAGCTCGGCCCGCTTGGCGTCGGTCAGCCGCAGCGCGGCGTCGTTCGGGTCGCGCGGCTCGATGCCGACGCCGCACGTCTCCACGTCGTCCACGCCGGCCTCGTGGAAGGCGTAGACGGCGTGGTCGGTGGTCAGCGGGAACGTCCGGGTTACCGACTTCTCGCCGTTGGCCTCGAAGTACAGCCCGTCGACATAATCTCGGTAGAGGACCACGCTGAAGGCGATGTCGCAGCCCTCGCCGGCGGTCGAGGCGAGCTGCGCCGCGATGCCCTTCACGGCGTCCTTGATCCCGGCCAGGAACGGCCCCGTCGATGCCGTATTATCAACAACTAACACGCAATCGAGCTTGCGAACGCCCGCGCGGATCGCCGCAATCTGCGCCTCCGGGAGGCGATTCGGGTTGCCGCCGGGCACGTCGCTGGGGCGGTCCGCCAGGTTCGCGCCGATCGGCAGTTCCGCGAGAAAGAGGATTTTCAGCACGCGGACCGACTGCCCGCCGACGTTCACTTCCGCTTCCTCCGCTACCGGCCATGGCATCCAGGGGGCCGGGCTCTGCGGGGCGGCGCGGGAGATCGGCTCGGCGGACGTGCGGCCGGTGGCGGCGAGTTCGGCGGCGGACTGCTTGTCGGCGTACACCAGCAAGGGAATTTGCGACGCGTACACCACGCCGACGCGGGTGTCCCAGCGCTCCGCCGCCGTCTTGCCGACCGGCACCCAGCCGACGACGCTCTCCCGCCGGGTGGTGGTGCCGACCCGCACGTGCGTCGGAGCGTCCGGGGTGGGATGGAAGTCGAAGACGTAGTAGGGGTGGTAGAACTTAACTTCCGTCCCGTCGGCCTTGCCGCCCGGCTCGGCGGCGGCCCGCATCCCGCGGGCGGCGATGACGACCTTGCAGGGGATGTTGTGCTCGTTGAGCTTGCAGTCGGCGGCGACCTTCGGGGTCTCCGGGGGCTGCGGCGGGGGCTCCGACTCGGGCGACTTCGCACCGGTCCCGGTGCAACCGACCGCCGTGACGGCGATCGCGGCGGCCAGGAGGAGCGGGTACGCGAACGGGGGCTTCATGGCGGTCCGTCGGTGTGGGGAATTGGTGGGTGACGGGCGAACGCCCGGGGGTGGTTCCCCCCGGGCGCGGGAGGGGGTTTATTCCGGCCGGCGGGTCGTGTTGCGGTTGCCGCCGCCGTCGAGGAAGGTGCGGACGCTCTGGCTCAGGTCCTGCGGGGTGTTCCAGTCGATCGGCGCGGTACCCGTGCGTACCGCCCCGCGGCCGGCGTTCACCTCGGCGGTGGCGACGCGGTCGCGCAGCTCGTCCATCGCCTTGGCCAGGTCGCTGTCGGGGCCGAGCGGGAGGGTCTGCGTGGCCGCCTCGATCGCGGCCACGGCCTCCTGGTCGCGGGCCGAGGCCAACCGGACCTTCAACTCATCGAGTTCGTGGACGAGCTGGTCACGCACCTTCTCGGCGCGGGCGATCGTGAGCTTCCCCTCCTGAACCCCCGCCCGGCGGTCGGCGGCGATTTTGCTGTGGGCGGTGTGCTTGGCGTCGAGCGCCTTGCACCGCTCGAGGCGGAAGGCCACGTCGGCCTGGAGCTGTTCGCGGCTGACGGGGCGACCGTTGACCACCGCCGGCACGCGGTCGATCTTCTCCAGCATGTCGTTGCCGCGCGACAGCTTGGTCTTCTCGTCGTCGAGCTCGGCGCGGACGCTCTGGGCGTGGACCTCGGCCTCGGCGGCGGCGCGGGCGAGGCGGTCCAGCTTGCCGCGCTGCAGCTGGATCTGCTCGTCCACGTTCTTCAGATTGAGCCTGGCGACCTCGATCGCCTGGGAGTCGGGCTGGGCGCCGACGACCCACTTCTTCACGGTGGACCCCGTCGCGGCGACGTGGGTGCGGACGGTGGGGCTGAGGAGGCTCAGCACGGAGGCGGCCGCGACGGCGGCAACCCCCTTGGTCATGAGGGACATGGGAGTACCTGAAGTGCCCACACCCGGCCCCGCGGGTCTAACGCGTGGCCGATCGGCGCGAGCACGTCCCGTTCTAACGCGTTACCTGGCGATAATGCGGAGCGTACCCGATGGAGGGGTTGCGCGTTCGGGGTGAAGTGGGTCGATCGGGCCGGAATTTCCAACGGATACGGCCGGGTCGAAATCTCGCCTTGCAAAATTCGCGGAATTCCTAACCGACCCGAAACGGGTAACGTCTGGGGTAACGCCGTTACCCCAGACGGGCTTCGGCCCTGACATAACGGTGGGCACGAGCGTGGACGGTCGGCCCGCGTGCTGCGCGTGACGCCGAACAGTCCCCAGGGGTCATACGATCGCGTCGGGATTACGAATCATCGTGACGGGCGGTGGGGTACTGCGGTCTGGCCCCAGTCGAGGGCATCGGGCACGGTTCTAGCCCCGACAGCGGCGGCTGAGTTCGTCCGACGTGCAGAGCAGGAGGTGCGTCTTGAACGTCAGCTTGTACCCGTTGTCGGATTTCTCCAGGACTTCGCCCCGGGCCACTCCCGCAGCTCCGGCCAGTAGGGCGTTGAGATCGTACCGCATCTTGCGGAACGCTTCGGAGAGCTCGCTCCCGACCGCCGGCTTCGGCCGGGCTGGGCGCTTCCGCCTCGGGAGGCGGTCGAAGACCTCCTGGGAGACGAACGGGGCGCCGTCGAAAACGGCCGCGAGCGCGGCGGCGAGTAGGAACCCGAACCTGACCAGAGCCTTCTTGTTCTCGAGCTTCGCGATCCGGGTCAGCCGGCCGTCCCCGGCGGAGACCGCCACGACGCGGCCCGACGGCTCGTAGCCGTCGACCAGCGGCCGGTCCCAGAATTCCCCCGAGAAACGGGCGGGGGGCGCGACGTAGCGGTGGAATTCGGACCACGGGTCGTCTGGGAGAACGTGCTTCTGGTAGGCGAAGCCGACGTAAAGAGCCTGGGTCGCGGCCGCCGACCGCCGTTGGGTTTCGAGCAGGTGCTGCTCGATCCGCCGGAATACGTTGGCGTACGACTTCGGCTCCGGCGCCCCCCGCATCCACAGGGTGTATTGGAAGCGCAGTTCGAACTTGTTGATGTACAGCCCGCCGATCGCGTTGTACTCCTTCACCCGTTTAAGAGACTCTTTTGCGGTATCGGGTGCCCCCTCGTGGTGTTGCCCCCCGACGCCCCGCCCGGCGACCGGGGGGCCGTCGGAACCCGACTCGGGCTCCGCGCGCGCGGTGACGAACACGATGTCGGTCGGGCGGTCGACGGTTTGGGCGACCAACTCGGCCACCTCCTTGCCGGTCTCGGCCAGATCCCCGTTCCTCCCGTCCGGGAGTAGGACATCAACGATCACCAGACGGATCGACGGGCGGTCGACGAACAGGGACGTGGCTTCAACCAGGGTCGTCGCCCGCGCGATCGACCCGGGCGGGACGCCCGCCGCCGCGAGCAGCTCGGCGTGCATCGCGTAGTCCGCGTCGTCGTCCTCGACGACGAGAACCATCGGTCCGTCGGTCATCGCGCCGTCTCCGTGGGGTCGCCCGCCGGGGGTGGGTCGCCGACCAGCTCGCCGGACCGCCCGGCGAACCGGCACCAGTCCTCGAACAGGCGGAGGAGGAGATCGGCCTCGTCGGGGGGCGGCGGCCCGTCGTGGTTTCGCGCCAGCCACTCGGCCACGTGACGGTTCACCGCCCCCCGCTCCCCGCCGGCGTCCACCCGGTCGTGGCTGGCGTACGGTGCCCGACGGCAGAGCTGACGGGCCCGGTGCATCACCCGGGCGTGCCGGTCGGGCCACGGCCGACCGGCGGCAGCCAGCCCGGCCAGCGCCCGGCGGACCGGCCCGCGAAAGAACCGGTCGGCCGCCGACAACTGATACCGGAAAAGCCGCCAGCAGTCGGGCGGGATCGGACCCGCGCCCGCGAGTCGGGGGAGCAGATCGACGACCCGGGCCCCTTCCGGCCAGACCGCGTGAGCCGGCGGGTGCCAACGCAGGAAGTGCCGCCGGGTGCGGAGGTGGCGGCCGTCGTCACCCGGCCCCGCGAGTACGAGGGCCGGGCCGCGGAACCCGGCCCGCCGGGCGGCGAGCAACCGCCCCGCGAACCGGCCGGCGACGACGACCAACGCCGCGGTGGGAATGCGGCCCGCGGAAGGGTCGGGCGGGGGTAGCGATTGGGCACCGAGCACGGTCGCCGCCACCCGCGTCACGGCCGTCGCCACCACGTCATCGGCATAGCAGACCACATGCCGGATGGCGTACGCAGGCGGGCCGGGCGACGGGGGGCGTGTCATCGGGTCGAGACCGAAGGTTGGGAGGACGTGCGCACCGGACCGGGGGCGGCGAGCGGTGAATTCCTGGCCGCCGACTCGACGCCGCGCGGGGCCGGCGATCCGCGCGGGCTTCGGACCCGGTTCACCGGGACCTGGGGTACGAGCGGCCGCGGTCCAATGAGCCTATCCCAAAACCTACGCGCGTAGTGAATAATACCAATGTAGGCATTCGCCCGTAAGGAGGTGCGTGATGCCCGGCGGTGGTCAAGCGGGAACGTCCGGGTTGCCCCTGAGCTGGCCGGCCACGGGCCGGACATCCGGTTTCTGCTGGTCGAAGGGCGGGGCCGGACAGACGGGCTGGCATGGCTCCCGCTCGAGGTCGCCCCAGGCGCGAACGTCGACCGCATCCCCCGGCCGCCCGGCCGGCGGAGTTCTACGCCCGGTCGCGGGTGGTACTGGTGCCGTCGCGGTGTGAGGAGACGTTCGGTCGGGCGGCGGCGGAGGCTACCTCGAACGGATTGCCGGTGCTGGCGAGCCGGCGGGGGCACTCCCCGAGACGCTCGGCGGGGCCGGGCTGCTATTCGATATACCTGACCGGTACACGGGTGCGACGGCGGACGTGCCGACGGCGTCCGAGGTGGGAGTGTGGGTGGCGACGATCGAGCGTCTGTTTGACGACGAAGCGTTCTACCCGGAGCCCCGGTGGCGGGCGCTGGAGCGAGCGGCGGTGTGGGATCCGGCCCGGTTACGACCGGATGTCGAGGCGTACTTCCGGCGGATCGCCTGCGGCCTGGTGTAGGCGATCGAGCGCGGAGTTCGCAACCTGTTCGCCCGCCACCCCCACCAACGCCCACGTACTCCCATGCTCTTGCCCCCGCTCAACCGACCGAGCATTCGCACCTCCCTTCGCCGCAACTACCCGCGGTGAAATCTCGCGCCGATCTCGCGCGCGAACCCCCTCGGACGGGCGGTTGTAACCTGTTCGCCCAGGGGAGCTTGAGAGTCGGTTGCGAACTCGCGCCGACCCTGCAGTTAACTGGCGGGTTGCATCTCGAAGGCGGAAATGGGCCGATTCACCTTCTCGTAGATCGGGACGACATTCCGGCGAATAACAAAACAGCGACGTGGCCGGCGAGCGAACGAAGCCGGCCCCGGGGCGTTACCCACGCATGAAAGCGCCCGGGACGGACGACCGACAGCAGATACGAAGCGGCGGGGCCAGGCCGGACACAGCGGTCGCGGAGGTGCTCGGTAACCACGGCCACGCCGGGTCGGCCCGCGTACACCCCGTCGGCCAGCACCGCCCCACCAAGCGGGTCGAGGTCGGCGAACGCGATCGACTTCCCGCCCGTGGTGAAGTCCTTGCCGCGAATGCGCCGCACCCGGCGTGACGGGTTGTGTACCGCCCGGTCGCGCGTCACAATCTCCGTCGCCGCCACGTCACGCCGACCACGTCGGCGGGATCGGCGTACCGAGGGCAAGTGATGTCGAGGTCGCCCCACATTTGGGTCGTCGCGTTCCTCAGCCTCGTGCGGGCGGACGGAGCCCGGGCGGGTGACGCCCCGCGCCCGTGGCCGGCCCGCATCCCCGCGCCGCCGGGGATGGAAAAGTCCCCCGGCCCGTGGGCCGACCCGGCCGACCCGACGGCCTGGCCGAACACCACCAGCCGCGCCAACTCCGACGAGTGGCTGGCAAAGAATCATGACAGCCTCAAGGTCATGCGCCCGCGGCTGCTGCTGGTGAACTTCTCCAACGAGCACGCGCGGGACCACCTCGACCGGCTGGCGAAGCGGATCACCGACGCGCTCGCCGACTCCACCCGCTACCACGGGTACGAGAACCCGGCGGCGCCGGCGTTCCTCCGGTACGAGGTGTTCAAGTTCGTGGACCTCCGCGACGCCGACCGCACGACCGGCAACAGCCGGCTCGTCCCGGTCAAGAACCCGGCCGCGACGACCGGGTTCAACATGAAGTACCGCGACTACTTCTCCGACGCCTTCGCCAAACTCGTCGGCGTGCCCGACCCGCGCGACCCGACGCGGTTCCTCCGCCTCGACGAGCTGCTCGACGGCGGGTACGTCCACGAGGTCTGGTTCTTCGAGTCGGGGAACGTGAAGGCGGTGCCGCACGTCGGGTCGTACGAGGTGGTGGAGGAGAAGCCGCGGTACACCGAGGCGTTCGCCCGCAAGGGGGCCGAGTGGGTGCAGGCCGGCAACGGCGGCGACCCGGACCAGCCGTGGACCGGCCGCAGCGTGCGCATCGGCTGCGTCAACGCCTCGCGCGGCCCCGGGTGCTTCCTGGAGAGCCTGGCGCACGGGATGGAGCGGACGGCGACCAGCGGGGCGGTCCCGTACTTCACCAAGTACTTTCACGAGTACGCCGACTTCAACCTGAACGCCCGCTACAAGCTCCCGTTCCGCGACCTGTACGGGGTGAACTACGCGGCGAAGCAGGTCCAGTACCCGGACGAGAAGACCGCGGTGCTCTCGCACGGCGGGAAGGAGTACCGGGTGGAGAACTACGTGCCGGTCGGCGGGTCGGCGCACTTCCCGCCGAACGCCCGCGGGCACTACGACCTGGACAACGACCGGCCCGTGCTCTGCACGATGGCCGACTGGCGGATCGGCAGCGGCCCGGGGGGGAAAGACGTGGCCCGGCCGTACACCCGCGACACGATCCGCAACAACCGCGACCTGTACCCGGACTGCATGGGTCCGTGGCTCGTTTACTGGCGGCAGAACATGCCCGGCCTCGGCAACCGCCAGAAGGCCGACGGCGGCGCCCCGATGAAGAACTGGTGGCCGTTCCTCTTCTACTGACCCCGCCGCCGGGCCTGTGGGGGTGGTTAGCCCGACGCGCCAGCGAGGACCGCGCACCGGACGCTCGCGGGCGCGTCGGGCTATTGGTCCGCAGGTTGTCGGGGTTGTGTGCGCAAGGTTGGACTCCGTCGTGCGTGGTTAACCCCCTCACCCCGCGTGCTTCGCCGCGACCCTCTCCCCCGAGGGGAGAGGGTGGGCGCGCCAGACCCCCATCACGGGCGGGCATCGACCCGCGGACGCCGGCGCGTGGTTGCCCGCCCGAGATGGGAACCGGCCGCCTCGTCACCCTCTCCCCTCGGGGGAGAGGGTCGCGGCGAAGCACGCGGGGTGAGGGGGTTAACCACGCACGACGGGAATCAGCCCCATGCACCCCGAACAACCTGCGGCTCCGTAACCACCCCCCACACCGTCGTGAAACGCGCTCTATGCTCGGGACGCGAGTGCCCGGTGCTACCGCGTGCAGGGGGAGGGGGTCCGGTGGAACAACTCTACTCGATCGGCGGACTCGCCGGCGCACGGCTGCCGGCCGTCACGGCGGCCTCGCGCGGCCTGCGCGCGGAGGAGGTCCAGTCCGCCCTCGCGTACACCGGGTACGCGCCCCCCGCCGCGTGGGTCAGCGAGGCCGACGGCCCGCTCCCGGTGCGCCTGGCCCTGCTGCAAACCCCGTCCGCGGGGCGAATGCTGGCGCACGTCGCCCCGAACGGCGGGACGTACTTCGCCCACGCTCTGCTCAACGTCCCCGCCACCGCCGACGCCCAGCTGGCGATTCGGACGTGGGGGAGCCCCCGGTGGCAGCGCCACGACCCGGAATCGGCCGGCGAGTTACCCGAACTGCCGTACCTCCCCGTCTCGGACCAGCTCGACGACGGCGCCCTCCGCACCTGGCTCGAAGACCCGACCCACCGGGCGGCGCTCGAGTTCGTGCTGAGCGCGCTGCTCGTCACGCCGGCCGAGACGCGCGTCGTCGTCGCCACGTCCGCCGAGGCGACCGCCCGGATCGTCTACGCGGTCACCCGCGCGCTGCCGCACAGCCTGCTCGAAGGGTTCACGTTCTCGACCTACGAGTCGGACCCCCGCGTCGCCGCCATCCGCCTCATCGGGCACGACACCGGCCGGCCCGAGTGCGACCTCCCCGACGCGTGCTACGGCGGGGCGTCGGTCGCGTTCAACCCGGCCACGGGGCGCCGGTCGGAACTGCGCGCCGAGGTTCCGTTCGCGGCGTTCGCCGTCGAGGCTCTCGCAAGCGGCGACACCACCCCCCTCGACGACTTCCAGGCCACCTGGCAGCTCCTCGGGCTGACCGACGCCCGGCTGTTCGAGCTCGTTCACCGGCTGTCGCGCGGCCCGGCGGCGCTCACGAAGGACGAGGCGACGGCCGCCGCGGCGCACCCGACGCTCGCGGCCTGGGTCGCGGCGCGCCCGGGCGCCGTGTCGCAGTTCGTGGCGTGGGCGCTCGACGACACCGACTTCGCGCACCGCGTCCTGAGCCGCGTGGTCGCCTCCCTCCGGCAGAAGTCCGACGCCGTCACCCGCGTGGCGACCGAGGTCCGGCAGGCCGGGCTGGCCGCCGTCGCGTCGGGCGACCGGGCGCGGGCGGCGAACGCACTCGAAGTGATCCTCCCGATGGTCGCGCCGGCCCGGGCGAACGCGGTGTGGGACGAGGTGCTCACCCACGTCCCGGACCCGACCGTTCTCACCTGGGACATGCGGCGGTACCTCCTGCCGCGGCTGGTGCGGTTCAAGCACCCGGGCGCGCCCGCGACCGCGGTGGACCCGGCCCTCGTGCCGTGGCTCGACGCACCCGCCGACCAACTCCAGGAACTCCTCGCGCTCGGTCTCCCGGCCCCGTACCGACTGGCCGCCGCCGCGGCGTGTCTGAGCCGGGACGACGAACCCTCCGCCGTGTTCGCCCGCGCCGTCGCCACCCAGCCCGGCATCGTCCTCGACCTCCTCCGGGCCGAGGGCGGCACCCCCGGCGACCGGCCGGCGGCGCTGTTCGAGAAACTCCTCGCCGAGGTGCCGACGCACCCGTGGTTCGAAGACGTACTCGCCAACGCCGCGACGTTTTCGACCGGCGCCCGGAACCGACTGTTCGAGGTGACTCTCTCGGCCGGCAAGATCGACCCGGACCAGCTGATCCGCGGCCGGGGGGCGGTGCTGCTGTCGATGTTCTCGGGGGAGTCCGGGCTGGACCGCCTCGGCCGGATGTTCCTGGCCGCCCCGCCCGACGACCTCGTCACCAACCCGACGCTCCTCGACTTCCTCGGGAAGCTCGCGGACGAGCCGCAGGTCAAGGCCGACGTCACGGACCGGATCTCGGCCGTGCTCGCGGTCCGCCGGTTCCTGGACGGCCCCGACTTCTCCGCCGAGGCGCTCGGCCCCGTGGCCGCGGCGCTGGCGGTCCGGCCGCCGATCTTCCCCGCGGCAGCCGTGGCGCAGGTGCTGGACTGCGTGTCCGACGAGCTGGTCCGCCGGTCCGACTCGGAGGAGTTTCAGCGCGACCTCGAACTCGTCCTCTCCCACCTCGGCCCCGTCCTCGCCGCCGGGCCCGCCGAACTGTACCGCGAGCTCCTCCGCCGGCACCGGGCGCGGCGCGAGTTCGCACCGGCCTCGCGGGCCGTCCAGGCATTCCTGGCCGTCGCGCTCGGGGCTTCTGCGACCGAGGACGTTGCGAAGGTGACCGAGGGTTTGGAGGCCGAGGCGTTCAAGATCGCCACCGACGCGGCCCGGCGCGGCGGCCGCCGGGCCATGCGCGCGATCGACGCGCGGTCGAAGGACTGGCCGAAGTCGGCGCGCACGCAGTGGGGCTTCCTGGCCGAAGCCGTCCGGCCCAAGGAGATCGGCCGCTCGCTCCGGGAACTGTCCCTGTTCGCGGCCGGGGCGGGGGCGGCAACCGGCGTCTGGTTCCTCGTCGCTCAGTTCACTCGCTAGAGCGGACTTCAGGAAGGTGTCGCGTCGCGGAAAGCCCGGGGACGGCCGTCCCCGGGCTTTCGGCCCGAGAGCCGCGGTGGCGTCACTTCTTGAAGTCGCCGGCGCGGACGATCACCAGCCGCGCCGGATCGACGTGCCGGCGGAACGCCGCGGTGATCGCCTCCGGGGTCAGGGCGGCGATCTGCTTCTCCGCCTCGGCGGTGTGGGCGAACGTCCGCCCCAAACTCAGGTTCGACGCGATCTGCCCGGCGATGGCGGCGTCCCCGGTCCGGCCGCCCTTCTGC
>Ga0335394_10005449_pt1 | contig 14392 bp, 9 predicted proteins | sample MAT03_FD_205741 | JGI IMG/M metagenome (GOLD analysis project Ga0335394, IMG submission 205741) | Freshwater microbial communities from Lake Fryxell liftoff mats and glacier meltwater in Antarctica - MAT-03 (spades assembly) (version 2) ...
CCGCGCTGTTGATTTGTGCCTCGTCACTTATTGCTGCCGAGCCCAAGTCCCTCTTCGACGGCAAGACCCTCACTGGCTGGGAAGGCGACGAGAAAACCTGGCGTGTCGAGGACGGGGCCATCGTCGCCGGTTCGCTTGAAGTTTCCGTGCCGCGCAACGAGATGCAGTGAACGAATTGGACTTTCTGAGGAGTCACATTTGCTCAACTATTACAAGGCTTGGGGCGAAGCCTCGGAAGGTGAAGGCTGGTACTTCCTTGAGATTGATTGGAAGGTGGATATCGTCTTGCGACAAATCACACTCTGCAACGAGAAATACCGATGGGGAAGATGGACAGGAACACGCTTGGAGGGGGCAATTGCTGACCAACCGCCCTCTAGTTTCAGTGAGTGGGAGCGGGAAGAAATCACGTCAGCAGATTTTGAGGCGGTTTGGGAGAAGGCAGTGAGTAGCAACCCCGCTGGCTGGTAGCATCTAGGTTCAACGCTTCTCGTTTATTGGACACAAGGAGTCACCATGCGTTCGGCGCTGCTTTTAATCTTGCTGACGAGCGGAGGTGGTCTTGCTGGCGAGCCCGTGTCCCTATTCAACGGCAAGGACTTCACGGGCTGGGAGGGCGACACAGCGAAGACGTGGCGGGTAGAGGACGGTTGCATCGTGGGTGGCAGTCTTTCCGAACAAGTACCCCGGAACGAGTTCCTTTGCACAACGAAGTCCTATGGCGACTTTGAGTTGAACGTGAAGTTCAAGATCCTCGGCGACAAAGAAAAAGCCAACGCGGGGATTCAGTTCCGCACCAAACGCATTCCGAAGCACCATGAAGTCAGCGGCTTCCAGGCCGACATCGGCCAGGGCTATTGGGGCGCTCTCTACGACGAATCGCGGCGAAACAAGGTTCTCGCAGGACCGAGCAAAGAGGTGATTGCCAAAACCGCCAAATTCGACGACTGGAACGACTACAAGATTCGCTGCGAAGGCAACTCGATCAAGCTCTGGCTGAACGGCACGCTGACGGTGGACTACACGGAAAAGAACGAGAAGATCGAAACCAACGGCGTCATCGGACTGCAAGTTCACGGCGGGGGCAAGACCAAGGTGATGTACAAAGCCATCACAATTGAAGAGCTTGCGGCTAAGAAGTGATCGCGAATCGGTTCGGCTTTCCTTCGAGGTTTCACGGGCGATGGCTTGCCCGAATGGTTCGAATGCCCACATGGAGGCAACAACAGCAAGCAAGATTTTGACGATGTTCATGATGATGCTCCTAAAAGAATTGCCGAAGCGACCGCGAGGCTGAATCATTCAGTATCGATATGAACATAGGTTCACTAACAAGAAGATAGCGCGGACCACACCAAAAGTGAACCTGACTTTGACAAATCTTTGGAGATTTATTTTTTGAGTCGAAGCTACCCAGCGGCAAACCTGGCTGTATTGTTTCACCCGTCTGATGGGAAATCATGACACCGATTTACCACGAAACGCACTTCACTTTCCGCTTCGGCGACGACCGGATCATCCCGCGTTTCCACCTGGAAGGACCAGCCGTCGGCCAGCCGGTTTCAGTTTTCACGCTTGACCCGGACTCGGGTGACCGGCTGGGACTATTGACAACCGCCGTCGTGGGCGAAGGTGGCTGGGTGGATTTACCCCAACCGATTATCGTCCGAGCTGGCGGAGGGTTCGTTGTCGAAGTGGACGACACTGCCGACTAGCGGTTGACAATTTCCACTCGGTAGATCCCGAATACTTCAACTCCGGAATCAGCCGGGCCAGGTGGCGAGTTGCAACACCAATGGTTTCACCGATTCTTAAGCTGGCGCGTTGTATTTCGACTCGAATGAACCGTCCCTCGGTGCAAGGAATAGCCTTGGCTGATCGAACGAGTTACCGAGCGGGTTCATCGGGTTCCACCCTTACCGAACCACGCCCGAAGGCCCTGAACCTGGTGGTCGATTTCCGAGTGCAAATTGCCTTTCTCCTTGAAGAATCGCTGTCGGATGATTTTCAGATCCCTTTTGGGGAGTGTCCAGCTCAGGGCTGCGGGCTGGTTGCACTCGAACACGACGGTGGTGAAGAACTTCTTGTCTGGAGGCAGTGCGGCAAGTCCCCCGCCCAATGCCAGCACGGCATTCTCGGGTCCATTGAATTCCTTATCCAGCACGTCCAGGAACTGGTCGTTCCGGAAGTAAGCTGCCCGAGAATACAAGTTAATGACCGCCTCGGCCGGCGTGCTTAATTCGGACATGGCCCAACTCAAGAGTTCTTCCTTCGGCTGCTTCTTGTAAGAGAACTTCAATTTCTCATTTCGGCGGGGGTAGGCGCGAATTTCCACGATCACTACGCCGGAGGTGTGATCCAGAATGGCCTGCTTGTGGCGATAGAGCCAAAGAGCAGCGAGGTTGATCCCGAAGTTATCGAAATAGCCGGCATCCACCACGCGTCGGGCCGGTTCGGTTGGCAGACTGACGGCCGGGCCGACGAAGGGGAAGGTCGCCTGCATCCGAGCCGCCGTGACGACTTTGAATCCAGTGTTCTGTTCTGCATTTCCATAGGCGTGGGGAAAGAGTCTCCAAAACTCGACTGCTGGAACGGCCAAGCGATCTGTAGGAACTCCGTCCAGCGGCTTGTTCAAATTCGAACCATTCGCGCTGGTGAACCACGACATTTCCAGGTTGCTGATGAGCAGCCGACGGCAGTCCTCGACGAGCATCGGGGAGAAAATCAATGTGGGCCTGTCGCAGGTCGCCTCCTTCGGCTTCAGTCTCGCGAACGACGACGAGAGTGGAGACGCTTGCCATTCCCTCGGGTGAAAGCGATCGTCAAAGCGGTCCGGAGCAGGCAGGAGGTTGCCGCCTTTGTCCAGTCTAGGCCGGGTGTTGAATTCCCACGCCGTTTCCAGTTCACGGCCACGGTCGGAATGGAACTTGTCCGGCCACGCCACCCCTGGAAAATCGTGTATCAACATCTTCTGGACAGTCGGCCAGAGGCTGTCCTCGGCGAGTTGCTCGGACATCAGGTTTGGAATTCCCTTGTCGAATCTTTCGAAATCCGCTGCATACAGCCCGGCCGCCTGCATGCCGCCGCTTGCCCCGGTGATCAACCGAATATGATCGCGGAAGGCGGCCCCGCCTGTCTTCTCCTTCGACAATTCTTTTTCCAGTCCTTCGAGGACGACGGCAGTCCAGACGGCCGCCTGGATACCGCCGCCGGTCGTTGCCACGATCACGAGCTTCGGTTTCTTCTTCTCAAAATCGGCTTGTACCGCATTTGCCCATTTATGGTGGTGGAACTCGGTCAACAGCTCGTCCGTCTTGATTAAGCCGATCGCCTCGAAGGACGCTTTCCATTCTTCCTTTTGCAGCGATTCCTTTTTCTTGTCTTCCTCCGATTTGTCGTCCCAAGCTACCAGCGCGGCCTTCCCCACGGGCCCGCCTGGATCGTCTAAATTGACCTTTCCCCTCGTCGCGCCCTGCTGGTAAATCTCCAAGCCAGGGAAGCTCATCTTGTCGGGATACTCCTTGTTGCAGACCACAAGCACAAGCACTCCCAGCACGAGCAGTACATACTGCAGTCCGCTGAGGTGAAAGGTGACAAACCCATAGAGCAGGGCGAACAGCGCGATCATCAGGCAGAGCAGCCAGACGGGCGACCACACTGCTCCGACACAGTAATATTCGAGCAGAAACAAACCCAGGAAAGCTGCGGGAATGGCGCACATCAACCCAGCAAGGCTGTGGAGGTGCCTGTCCGTGTCAGGAATCGGTGTGGAAGTTTGCGAGTTGAAGCCTGGCAGATTCCGGAAGAATCGGCTCGCCTGCCAACAGGATCGGAGTGACCATCTGTGTGTTTGTGTATTGTGGCCGGGCAACTTCTGGAGGAAGCGACTCACCAGCCCACAGGGTCGGAACGACCATTCGTAAACGAAGACCAGTCCGACAGTGAGTACCAACCCGGCAATCAATCCACCCAGCATGGACCCGCACTCATTCAGTTCATTCCAAGCGGAAGCAAATAGTTTTGGCAGGTAAAAGACGGCCAGGGTTCCAGGCCACGTCCAGAGGAGAAACGCGCCGAGCCGGCGCACTTTCTTCTTTCCGGTTTCGTCGTCTGGTGTGTCTCCTTCGGACGTCTCGACGAAACATAAGAGCGATGGCCGTTCGCCGAAGAGCTTGGTGGGGTTCGACTTCGGCCGGTCGTCGAGCAGATAGCGGACGAAAAGCAAGTTCCCGAAGAGGAGAGACACTCCCAGCCCGGCCCAGAATCGTTGAAACCAGGTCTCGTACCACACCAGATCGGGAAGCCCCAATCCTTCTCCCAGCCCGCCCCAGGAAACCGCCCAGAAGAACAGGAAAGGGAGCGGGAACAGCGGGTATGCAACCAACCAGGTAAATAGAGGCTCGGCATAACGTGCGAGGAATCGAGTCACTCGAGTGCCACCGACGATGGCTGATTGGATACCGGTGAGTGCAGAGTCCACATTCGCCCGCTGACCCGCCGAATCTGGTGGAGCGGGAGGGGTCGGAGGATAACGCCACCAGCCGAGTATCGTCGCCGCTGCAAAAGTAACCAGTCCGACATAAGTGACCCAGCGCCAAGCGGGGTAGTCGGACCATGAGCAGAAGTTCGACGAAATTGCCCCGACGATTGCGACGACCAGAGGGACAATGTACCAGACGAAAGTAGGAACGATATGGAAGCGATGTGGAATGCTCATCGGCAGGCTCGTGGGGAAAGCGGATAGTTTTGAATCTAAGAAATTTGTCAGCCAACTCTACGTCGGCCGGACAAATTGGACTCGAATCTGGGACAAATCGACGCGGCGATTCACGAAGGCCTGTTCATGTACTTCGAGCCACGAGAGTGTCGCCAACTTTTAGAGCAAGATGGAATGGGCCAAGTCCTGGAGGAGTGAGAGGTCAAGGCGTAGGAAGGTTCGAATTGGAATAGTCATGTTCCCCCCGACTGCCGTCACATCTCGGCAGCAAAGGAGATCTCTGCGCGGATGAGGTCCGAGGCAAGGTTGCGAACTCATCTACTCCCGCGTTGAACGAATCAGCCTGATCGCGAGGTACATTGCCGTGGCAAAACCCATAACGCCGAAGACCGACGTTTCATAAATCAGCGGCGGGGTTTTATTGCTCCACAACATGCTCGAACCCATGATGAGGGCGGCCGTGATGATGCCGCGAACGAGCCGATTGACCGTTCGCTCGATGCCCTTGTGTTCGTGGTGAATGTCGAGCTTGCCGTCCTTGAACCGCCTCATGATCTCGTCGAGTTCTCGCGGCAAGTCGGACAGGAAGCGTTGCCAATCGCGAGCGGTTCGTTTGACCTTTCGCCGAAATCGTTTCCACAACTGGCCGACGCCATGTTCGCGGACGTAGAGATTGATTACCTCCGCCAAACTGAAACTGGGGCTGAGTTGCCTCGCGCTTCCTTCGAGCACGACCAGCGTTCGAAGCAGGAGAGCCACCTCGGGAGGCAAGAGAATCCCGAATCGCCGAATAATGTCCGTCATGCGGTTGAGGGCCGCGCTCAGGTCGAACTCGCTCAGCGGTTGATCGGCGAAATCCTGGACGAAATCCTGGATCTCCGATTTCAGACCCTGCGGGTCGGTCGGCGGCGAAGCGCCGATGACCGTGACCGCCTCCGTCAATCGCTCGGCGTCCCGGTGATAGATGGCGACGATGAGCGATTCGAGTCGATCGCGCAAGTCTTCGTCGAGTCGGCCGACCATGCCGGCATCGAGGATGCCAAGCACGCCGCCTGCGAGCACGAGGTAGTTGCCGGGGTGTGGGTCGGCATGATAAAAACCGTCCTGAAAAATCATTTGCAGATAGACTCGGGCCGCCCGAAGCGCGAGATCGTCCGGCGAAATCCCGGCCGTTGGCGTGGATTTCACTTCCAGCCCGCGGACCCCTTCGAACCGTTCCATTGTCAGCACATGACGACTGGAGAAGGCAGCAATCGGTCCGGGGAAGTGGACGCGAGTGTCGCCCTCGAAGTTGCGGATGAAGGCGTCCAGATTGCGTTTTTCAGCCGTAAAATCGAGTTCGCGCGTGAGCACCTTGCGAAATTGGCGAACCGTGCTGACTGGCCGATAGGCCTTCGCTGGTTCGTAATATCGCTCGGCCAATTCGGCCAACCCGGCAAGCAGATCGAGATCGCGTGCGACTTTGTCCTCGATTCCTTGCCGCATCACTTTGACAACGATTCGCCGGCCATCGATCAAACGGCCCGCGTGAACCTGGCCGATCGATGCCGAGGCGAGCGGGATCGGCTCGAACTCCGCGAAGAGTTCTTCCGGATATTTCCCGAGTTGCTGTTTGATGTTTTCGCGAACGACTTCGAGCGAATCGGGCGGCGTGTCCGTTTGCAGCTTGGCGAGTTCATCCGCCATTTCGGGGCTGACGATGTCCGGCCGCGTGCTGAGAACCTGACCGAATTTGATAAACGTAGTGCCCAGTTCGGTGAGCGCGAGGCGAACGCGGGCCTCGTGAGAGAGGTTGGCGAGCTTTTGAAAACCGGTTGGCGTGAGATTGCGGCGAAACCATTCCGTGTGCTTGATGCCGCCTAGCCAATCGGCCAAGCCATATTTGGCCAGCACACCGACAATCTCGGCAAGCCGCCTCGCGTTCTGCTCGGTACGTGTGAGGCGATCAAGGAGCATGAAGGTATTGTAAGGTGGGCGAAGGCTTTGCGGAACCTCCCTTCCAAAAGGCAATAGAGCACGGATCATGCGGATTGGCACGGATAAAAACACTGAAGCTAATCCGCGTGAATCCGGTTGATCCGTGTCAACCGCGTTCCATTGTCTTTTGTTGCGGCTATCGCTCCGCGTTCAGGTTCTCCCCGCAGGCGTCCAGCGCCAGGATTGCGAACATGCTGCTAACGTTGGTGAGATATTGCGCCTTGCTGCCGCCTGGCGATTGTGTGAACCAGCGGCCCGATTCTCGTTGATTGGCCTTCAGCCAAGCCACGGCTTTCTTCAAGGCCGGATCATCAGCGCCCGTGCCCGTTTGACGAAGCACATAAGTCACAAAGCCCGTGGCATACCCATCGCTGACGTTCATGGGGTTTTCAATCTCACCGCCTCGCCGCTTCTCGTAGGGCCCAAGTGCCGGGGTGTTCCAACCGCCATCGGGAAGCTGCAATTTTCGCAACTCGGCAATCGTTTCTTTTTTCTCCGCGTCGGAGAGCAAGCCGTCAATCTTTGCCGAGGCCCATAACAGTGTGGCCTTGTGATGCAACTCGGTCGTCGGGTTTGCCTTCAAATACTTGCGAATGTTGTCGAGGCCGGCCTTTGCGGCCGGTGTGTCGCGATAGTTGTCCGGGGCCATCGAAACTGCGACTGCCACGTAGGCCACGCTATAAAACTGGTCGTGCTCCAACGGAGGCCAATCGCAATCGGGCCAGTTCCAGGAGCCGTCCTTTTGTTGAACGGTCCACATCTTGTCGAGGGCGGCTCGCGTCGAAGGATGAAGCTGACCGGTGGTGGCCGAGTCGTTCCAGGTCAAGGCAACGGCTGTGGCCACCACATCGTAATCGACGCGGGGCTTGGATTTTTCCCACTTCTTGACTGTTGCCTCGAGAAACTCGCGGATTTCTTGCATCGGCTTCTGATTCCCACCTGCGACTTTCGGCCGAGCGAGCATATAGGGCACATTCGTGTGGCAGGTCATGCACTTGCGCTGCCTGGTCCACGCGAGGCCAACGGTGTCCATGAACTCTGCGGCCTTCACGACATTTAGGCTCTTGGCGATCGGCTCGTCCGGTTTACTCGGAGCGGGTGCGACGGTCTCGGCCGAGACCAGGCCACTCGAAATCAGCAGGATTGCGGAAGGGAGTTGATACCGCATGTTGAGCCCCTCAATGTCCGAATTAGCAATGGGGGTGTGAATGGCACTTCAAAGATGACGCAGCAATGCTGGTCGGCCTAACAATGCCGTTACGGGTACGTTACTCGAAAGGATTGTCTGTGCTACTATCCGCGCCCGATGACGATGCCCATTGCGACGCCGGCGATCATGGCCGCGATGAGCCAGTGAAAGCGATTGGCCAATCCCAGCCAGGTTCGCGCGACTGGTTCTTCGTCTTCCTTCAAAATCGCGATCAGATCGGTTGGGATCTCATCGGTTCGTGGTAGATCCCGCTCGTGCTGTGAGAGTGGCAAGCCAGGATTGGTCGGGGCTGCAGCGTCTGTGAGGGTTTCACCCAACGGGGTCAAATAGGGCCGCAAAGTCGCGGCCACTTCGCTTGGATCCTGATAACGATCGCGAGGTTTCTTTGCCATCAACTGGCGAACCACGGCCGCGACGGTTGGCGGAACATCGCTTCGCAGGTGCTCGACGGGAGTCGGTTCAGTGGCTTGATGCTGATATAACTTGTCGATGATTGCCGAATTCGAGAATGGTGCTTGGCCGGTCAACATGTGGTAGAAAGTGCAGCCCAGGCTATAAAGGTCGGAGCGAATATCCGCATGCCTGGAATCGCGAATCTGCTCGGGCGAGACATAATCCGGCGTGCCAATCATCATGCCAACTTGTGTGAGGTCACTGGCGGCCGCCTCCCAATCCGGATGATCGAATCGAGCCAAACCCAAGTCCAGCAGCTTCACTATCGAGCCGTCCTCGGTCACCAATACGTTTGCCGGCTTAACGTCGCGGTGGACTAAACCGTGTGAAGAAATGTGCCGAAGACCTTCCGCGAGTTGAGCGGCATATCGGCACGCGACATCGATCGGCAATGCCCCACGCTCGTGTAACAGGTTGGCCAAATCCGTGCAGGGAACGTATTCCATGACGCAATACAAACGGCCATTCTCCAGGTCGGCGTCCAGTGCATGAACGACATTGGGATGCCGAATTGCACCCATCGCCCGGACCTCGCGCAGAAATCGCTCGACCGCGGCCGGGTCTTGAGCCCGATTCCGGCGAATAACTTTGATGGCGGCAACCGTACCCATCTTCCAATTCCGAGCGCGATACACCTGCCCCATGCCGCCTTCGCCCAGCGACTCTTGAAGCACATAAGAGCCGAGAATCAGTTCATTTCCTCGGCCCTGTAAGAGCCGTTTGGCCTGAAATGGGGTGAGCCATTCGCGATAAACCAGTTCGCGCCCGATAATTGTCCAGTCGTCACACGAGGGCAAAAGCTGCTCGACGAGTTGCTCGAAACGCGCGCGGCTCAGCAAGCGGGTGTCTTGTAGCACCTCCCCGAGACCGTTAATCGCGGTGGCAGAACTCATGTTGTCGATTCAGGATGCAGTTCAACTGATGATGTGATTGAAGTGAGTCTAAGTGATAGTTAGGGACGAGCCAAGAAAAAAAGACAGAAATGGTAACCCGAACTCCTTCGAATTTTGGCGAGAAGCGAAAATTATTGCGGCAAAAGAGAAAATCCTCGGCTCACTCGAACCGCCTTTGAGCAACCGTCTCGGCGGGAATGGGGGCTTCGTAATGTCTTGATGGAACAACGCCGAAGCAGCTGATACAAAGGGGGCATTGAGGAATCTTAACGCTCCCGACAAAAAATCTTTCGCGAGCTAAAAAGTGAGCGAGAAGCCGCAGAATTTCTCGTTTACGCTCCGACTCGGTATCGAAAAACGACTTCTCTGGGTACCCGATTTCAAGTCTTGTCCGCTTTCGCCTGGCCTACACCAATATTTTCCGCACCACATTCCCATGCACATCCGTCAATCGATAATCGCGGCCGCTGAAGCGATAGGTCAATTTTTCGTGGTCGATGCCCATCAGGTGCAAGATCGTGGCGTGTAGGTCGTGGACGTGGACTTTGTTGTCTTGGGCGTGCCAGCCGAATTCGTCGGTGGAGCCGTATGTCATGCCGCCTTTGATGCCGCCGCCGGCTAGCCACATGGTGAAGCCGAACGGGTGATGTTCGCGGCCATCGGTTCCCTCGGCCGTGGGAGTACGGCCAAATTCTCCGCCCCATAGAACCAGGGTATCATCCAACATGCCGCGTGCTTTCAGGTCGATGAGCAGTGCCGAAATCGGACGATCGACGGCCGCACAACGCTTGGGCAAGTTCTCCTTCAAGCCGCCATGATGATCCCACGCATTGTTCGCTGGGGCATCGAAGAGTTGCACGAATCTCACACCACGTTCGACGAGTCGCCGGGCCATCAGACATTGCCGGCCAAACATATCGGTCGTCGGATTGTTGATGCCGTACAGATTGAGAGTCTTGTCACTCTCTCGCGAAATATCAAACGCCTCGGGGGCTTCGCGTTGCATGCGGAACGCCAACTCGAAGGACGCGATTCTAGCATCGAGTGCGCTGTCAATCGTGCGATCGCGTTTGTGCAATTCGTTGAGTTGACGAAGTGCATCGAGCTTGGCACGTTGACTCTCAAAGTTGCCCAAAGGCGGGCTCAGATTGGCAATCGGCTTCTTCAAATCGCGGACTAGCGTTCCCTGATAAGCACTCGGCAGAAAACTGGACGCCCACAACTGGGCCCCCTGAAACACATCGGCCGGGCTGACGACCACGAAGCCGGGCAGGTTCTGATTCTCCGTGCCCAGGCCATAGACGAGCCAGGAGCCGATGCTCGGCCGCGAGAACGCCTGCTCGCCGGTACACATTTGCAATGCGGCCCCGGTGTGATTGATGTTGTCCGCGTGCATCGAGCGAACGACGCAAATGTCGTCGATGCACGAGGCCACGCGTGGCAACAACTCGCTAACTTCGACGCCGGACTTGCCGTGCTTCTTGAATTTCCACGGCGAGGCGAGCAGATTGCCGGTCTTGACGCGTTCGAGGCGCGGCTTCTCGAACGGCAGCGGCTTGCCATTATCCGTGATCAAACGTGGCTTCGGATCGAAGAGATCAACGTGCGAAGGTCCGCCGGGCATATAGAGGAAGATGACACGCTTGGCCTTCGGCGCATGATGCGGCTGACGAACTGCATAGGGATTCGTGACCGCACGTTCCTCCGCCGCCAACATGTCGGCAAGAGCAAGCAAACCAAAGCCGCTGCCGGCGGTGGCAAGCATTTCACGTCGGGTAGGATTCATGTTCATTCTCTAAAACCAAAAGGCATTTTTCACCACGGATTGCACGGATTTACACGGATAAAACCAAGAAGCAATTGCACTCTAATCCGTGTAAAACCGTGCAATCCGTGGTGAAAATTCTTGAAGCACTAATCCAAATACACCAACTCATTCGCACACAAAAGCACATGGGCGAATTCTTGCCAGGACGATGTTGCGATGATTTTCCGTGCCAGCGCGACTTCATCCGCACTCGCGGGTCTGGCGAACAACACCTTGAATGCCCGGTGGATCTTGGCGGTTTCGTCGCTGGGGACATCGCGGGCCAATTGTTCCGCGAAGTATTTGGCCTGGGTCAGCACGAACTCGTGGTTCAACAGGAACAGCGATTGCGGGGCGACTGTGCTCACGTTACGGCGTTCTTCCGAAGCATCGGGATTCGCGGCATCGAACAGGGTCGAGAAGTTGCTGCGGTCCCAGCGGGCGGTTTGCACGTAGAGCGAACGGCGGGTCGTGTTCAGGTTGTCGGTCGCGGAGCCACCGGTTGCCAGGTCCAGTCGGCCCGAGGCCCGAAGCATCGTGTCGCGGATCGCTTCCGCTTCGAGCCGACGCGGTGAAAATCGGCCGAGCCAGCGATTTTCCGGATCCTTCGCAACGTGATCGCTATCAACCATGCTTGTTTGTTGATACGTTGCCGAGAGCATAATTCGGCGATGCAGTTTCTTGATCGACCACCCGTCGTTCAGGAATTGCGTGGCCAACCAGTCGAGCAACTCGGGATGAGAGGGCGGTTCGGATAACATGCCAAAGTTGTTCGGGGTGCGAACGATGCCGGTGCCGAAATGCCAGTGCCAAACGCGATTGACCAGCACGCGAGCTGTGAGCAGATTCTCCTTCGACGCAATCCAGTTGGCCAGTTCAAGTCGTCCGCTTCCCCTAATTGTTGGCTGTGATTGGCCCGCAAAGAATTCGGGCATCCGTCGCGGCACAACCGGGCCGAGGCGGGTGTAGCTGCCGCGAATGTGCAACGGCACATCTTGAATCTTCGGGAAAAGCCCGCCGGGCACGCCCCCTTCGCTGACTGCCAATGCGAGTGGCGGTTCGGGCAACAGGGCCTTTTGAAGTTGCTCGCGCTCATCGATGAGCGCCTTCCGCATCGGGTCGGCCGGCATCTTCTTCTTGTCGAACTCGGTGATCTTCGCGTTGATCTCGGCAAGCTTCTTCACCTGCTCTTCGCGCTTCGCAACCAATTCCTTTGGAGCAAGCGGAATGCGTTGCAGCGTGATCTCGCCGCCCTTGGTGCCGAGTTCCTTCAGCATGCGCGTGCTGTAGAAGATGCCAGCCAGGGCGTAGTAATCGTTCTGCGAGAGCGGATCGAACTTGTGATCGTGGCAACGCGAGCAGCCGAGCGTTAGGCCCATGAACGCCTTGCCGATGGTGTCGATCTGATCGTCGACCATGTCGCTGACCATCTTCTCCTTGTCGGCATCGCCGCGATCCCAGGCCCCGTTGACGAGGAAGGCGGTGGCAATCAATCCATCCGCATAGGGAGCTTTGCCATCCGGAGCCGTGAGCAGGTCGCCCGCGATTTGATGGACGATGAACTTGTCGAACGGCAAATCACGATTCAACGACTCGACGACCCAATCGCGATAGCGCCATGCTTCCAACGGTTCGCACACGGGATTGCGGGCCTTCGGATTGCCGTCGTGGTAATCGGCATATCGAACAATGTCGAGCCAGTGCCGACCCCAGCGTTGACCGTAGGCCGAAGAAGCCAGGAGCCGATCGACGACTTTCGCGAAAGCGTCGGACGATTCATCCTTGAGAAAGGCTTCGACCTCTTCAGGTGTCGGCGGCAATCCCGTGAGATCGAACGAAGCCCGGCGAATCAACATGCGACGATCCGCTTGCTTCGCTGGTGAAATGTTTCGCTTCTCCATCTCCGCGAGTGTGAATCGGTCGATCTCGGAACGCGGCCAATCTTTGTAGACGACGTTCGGCGGGGCAATAGCACGAACGGGTTGAAACGCCCACCACTTGCGATGTGCGTCCGAGGGCTGAAACTTGTCGCCGGTCGCGATGGCGGTTTTCGCCGCGTTCGGCCACTTGGCCCCCTCAGCCACCCACCGTTTCAGTTTCTCGATCTCCGCAGCGGTGAGTTTGCCGGTCGGCGGCATCTTCAACTTGTCGGCATGACCGATGGCCTTGATGAGCAAGCTGTCCTCGGGCTTCCCCGGTACGATGGCCGGCCCGCGATCCCCGCCCTTGAGGATCACCTCTCGACTATCCAAACGCAGTCCGCCTTGCGATTTTTTTTCGCCATGACACGACTGGCATTTCTCGACGAGAATCGGCCGAATGTCACGTTCGAAGAACTCGTCGCCTACCGAGTCCTTCGCGGCCAAGTGTGACGAAACGAGCAAGAGGGTTATCGAAGCCAGGCGGAAGGTTTTCATAATCAGTGAACGATTTCGAGCGAGGACGAAACCAGGCAGGAATAGCAAGCGACTCGACGATTACCAATTTGGCACGACGCGGAGAGCGTGCAAAAAAATGCTCACGCAAAGGCGCCAAGACGCAAGAGGAACAAAAAACACGGCATTTCTTGGATTTCTTTTGCGTCTTCGCGGCTTGGCGTGAACTCGTTTTTATTTTCAAATGCTCGGAGTGTGCTGACCACTCCGATCCCTCGAGAAGTCTCAGCGCTTGATAAACTGCACTGTCCCGTTATCGTGCCCGCTGGCGATCGACTTGCCATCCGGCGCAAACGTAGCGCAATACGACGGGGACTTGATCTTGGTCGTGAACGTCGGCGTCATGCCGTTCAGATCCCACACGCTGATGTTGCCTGCATAGCCGGCGGTCGCGATGGTCTTGGTCGCTGCCGACCAGCTTAGACCGTACAGATCGTCCACGGTCGGGCCGAATTTTTTCACCTCGTGTGGATCCTTCATCGGCGGCGGTGCTTCCTTCGGCGGGTCTTTCTTCATGTCCTTGGGATCTTTCTTCGGCTCCTCCTTGGCCTTGGGATCCTTCTTCTCGTCCTTCTTTGGATCGACTTTCTTTGGTTCTTCCTTTTTGGGCTCTTCTTTCTTGGGGATCACGGCATTCAGGTTCCACACGCGGATGGTGCGATCCTGGCTGATCGAAATCAGCGTGCTGTTATCGCCCGCGAAGGCCACGCCGGTCACGCCGAGTTCGTGCCCCTTGAGATCCTTGACCAGCTTCAGGCCCGGCACATCCCAGACTTTGATGAGGTTGTCTGCTCCCGAAGAGACGAGCAATTTGCCGTCCGGCGAAAACGCGAGTGCATAGACCGAGCCGGCATGAACGCCGAGGTTCTTGATTTCCTTGCCGTCGGCCGGATTCCAGAG
>Ga0335394_10005455_pt1 | contig 14381 bp, 15 predicted proteins | sample MAT03_FD_205741 | JGI IMG/M metagenome (GOLD analysis project Ga0335394, IMG submission 205741) | Freshwater microbial communities from Lake Fryxell liftoff mats and glacier meltwater in Antarctica - MAT-03 (spades assembly) (version 2) ...
CTCTACGTGATACCGCAGAACAAGGTTTGGAGCTTTGAGCGCGAGATCATGAAAGGCTCACAGAGCCACAAGGTGATCTTCAACTACTGACGACTACCGTTGCGTGTCCTGGTTGTAAACGATAACAGCGCGGGCTGTGTGTTCGCGCCATTCAAAATCGCCGTCAAGTTTCAAGTCGACGAGCACACCAACGCCAACGATCGCAAAACCCGCCACACGGCTGAGTTCAATCGAAGCACGCAACGTTCCGCCGGTTGCCAGCACGTCGTCCACGAGCAAAATGTTGCCCTTGCCTTTCTGCAATTCGAGTACGCCTGAGCCGTACTCAAGGTCATAGGCCATGTCGACGACCGGTGGCGGCAACTTTCCCTTTTTTCGGATCGGAACGAACCCCTTGCCGCGCATCGCTGCGAGTGCTGCCGCCAAGATGAAGCCGCGAGATTCGATGCCTGCGATGTAGTCGACCTTTGACCATTCCTCCTCGGTGAAAAGGGCATCGAGTTCGGAAAGTGCGTCGGCGAAATGATCGCGCAGCAGCACACTCACGTCGCGAAAGAGGATCCCAGGCTTCGGAAAGTCCGGGATATCGATCACATACTGTTTGAGACCTGTATCCACGCGCAGTCTCCTTTAACAGTGGTGGGCGCCGCGGGTTTCGACATAAACCGCGTAGAGTGAACTGCTTGCCGTGATGAAGAGGCGGTTGCGCTTCGGGCCGCCGAAGCAGAGGTTCGAGGCTGTCTCGGGCAATCGGATAAGGCCGATGCGTTTACCATCCGCAGCGAACACGTGAACGCCATCGTAGCCTGGACCAACCCAACCTGTGCCCACCCAGATGTTACCAAGGATATCGGCACGAATTCCATCTGGAAAACCAGCCTTCCCCTGATAGGCCATGTCTGCATACACACGGCCCTTCTTTAGTTTTCCGTCGACCACATCCCACGACTTGATGTGTTTCTTGGCTTCCGGGAAATGGGTTGCACCGGTGTCGGCGACGTACAAAGTTTTGTAATCCGGCGAGAAACACAATCCGTTTGGCTTCCACATTTCATCGGTGACCTTTTCGATCTTTCCGGAGGTGTCGATGCGGTAGACCGCTTCTTTCAAGAACATCGGTCCACGGCTGCCTTCGTAATCCATCAGCGCCCCGTAGCCCGGATCGGTAAACCAGATGCTGCCATCGGGATGGACCACGACGTCGTTGGGCGCGTTCAGTTGCTTGCCATCGTAACGGTCTGCAAGCACCGTCGTCGTTCCATTGGGCTCGTGACGGGTCAATCGACGGTTGCCGTGTTCTGCGGAAATTTGGCGGCCCTGGAGATCAAATGTGTTGCCGTTGCTGTAGCTCGAAGGCTTTCGCATCACAGAGACGTGGCCGTCCTCATTGAGCCAACGCAACTGCAGATCGTTTGGTATGTCGCTCCAGACCACGTACTGACCGGCGCCGCTCCAGGCCGGACCTTCGGCCCACAGCGCGCCGGTGTGGACGCGCAGGATCGGCGTGTTGCCTAGCTTGATCTTGTCGAAGCGCTTGTCGAGCGAAAGGATGTCCGGATCCGGATAGCGGACGGGCGCAGCGCCGGGTCCAAAATCACGCCCCAGTGCCTGACGCGCGGCGCCCATGGCGACAGCGGTTCCAAGGATCGTACGGCGAGAGAAAATTCGGGACCTTTTGGGTGAAGTAGTCAGGGTGGCCTCCGGATGGCCGACAACCTAACTGATTTCGGAACCGCATTGACAGCCTAAACGACGGGGTGATATCAATGTGGCTTAGCCACTGGTTGTCCTGCGGCTCTGATTCACCGGCAACAGGAAAGGAAACGCATGCGGGCTGCCATCGCGGGAACGGGATTCATGGGGACCACCCATGCCGAAGCCCTTGCTCGAATCGGGGTTCAGGTCACCGGCATTTCAGGTTCGTCTTTTGGCAAAGCCGAATCGGCCGCTCGGGTCTTGCAACTGCCGAAAGCCTATCGCAGTTACGAGGAACTGCTCGCCGACGCCGACGTTGAAACCGTGCACATCACGACCCCCAACCACCTTCATTTTCCGATGGCACGCGATGCCCTGCAGGCGGGCAAACACGTCTTGTGCGAGAAGCCGCTTGCGATGAACAGCATCGAGTCAGCGGCACTGGTTGAGCTGGCCGCGGCATCCGATCGGGTGTCGGCAGTGAACTACAACGTTCGCTACTATCCACTTTGTCTGGAAGCGGCGAGTCGCGTGCAGCATGGCGATCTCGGCAAGGTGCACGGACTTGTGGGACGGTACGTGCAGGACTGGTTGTTGTATCCGACCGACTACAACTGGCGGGTTCGCGCAGAAGTGGGCGGCAAGCTTCGGGTGGTCGCGGACATCGGCACACACTGGGTTGACCTGGTTTGCGCGATCACGGGTTTGCGTGTGACGGCGGTTTGTGCGGACCTGAGCACCGTACACTTGCAGCGGTGCAAGCCCATGGGCGAGGTCGAAACATTTTCCCGCTCCGACGGAAATGCGAAAACCGATATGCTGGAGGTGGACACCGAAGATCAGGCGGCGATCATGCTGCGCTTTGACAACGGCGCACGCGGCGCGTTGTGGGTTTCGCAATTGACCGCTGGCCGGAAAAATCACCTCGAATTCGAGATATCGGGCGCCCGTTCGACCTTGGCCTGGAATAGCGAATCTCCCAATACGCTGTGGCAAGGATACCGCGATCGATCGAACGAGGTCTTGACCAAAGATCCCGCTTTGTTGGGCGAGCAAGCCCGCCGCCACGCATCGTATCCAGGGGGACACGTTGAGGGTTATCCGGATACCTTCAAACAATGTTTTCGCGCGTTTTACGATTGTGTCGCGCAAAAAAAGAAGTCGGTGCCCATGTTGCCGACCTTTGCGGATGGCCATCGTGAAATTCGTTTGTGTGAAGCCATTTTGAAAAGTCAGACCGACGGATGCTGGGTCAATGTCGATTGAAAGGTAGGGAACTGCAATGAAACTAGGATTTGTCAGCGCAATTCTTCCCGAGTGTTCGCTCGTCGAGGTGATGTCGTTTGCGGCAGAAACCGGATATCGATGCGTCGAGCTGATGTCCTGGCCGTCTGGCAAGGCGGAGCGGCGCTATGCAGGTGTTACCCATGTCGACGCCGAGAACTTGGACGACGCGGCGTGCACTCGTATCACCGAGCTCGTGCGCAGTTCCGGTGTCGAGATCAGCGCGCTTGGTTATTATCCAAACCCGCTGGCGCCGGATCCGGTCGAGGCGCAAACCGCGATCGCGCATCTTGAACGGGTCATCGGCGCAGCGTCACGCCTGGGCGTGGGGACGGTGACCACCTTTGTTGGGCGGGATCCAGGTCGCTCGGTTGACGACAACTTTGCTCGATTTCGGGAAGTTTGGCCCGGGTTGGTTTCTCTTGCTGAACAGCGGAACGTTCGGATCGCGATTGAGAACTGCCCGATGTTTTTCACCCGGGATGAGTGGCCCGGGGGCAAGAACCTTGCGATTTCGCCTGCCATCTGGCGCCGGATGTTTGCAGAGATCCCGAGTCCGAATTTTGGCTTGAATTATGATCCGTCACACCTGGTGTGGCAGCAGATGAATCACGAAAAGCCGGTGCGGGAGTTTGCGTCGCGCATCTTTCATGCGCACGCCAAGGATGTGCGGGTGGATCGTGAAAAGCTCGATGACGTTGGCATTCTGGCCACGCCGCTTGAGTTTCACTGTCCGAAGCTACCGGGCCTTGGCGATATCGACTGGGGACGATACCTGTCCATCCTGGGTGATGCCGGGTATCGGGGACCGCTTTGCGTTGAAGTAGAGGATCGTGCTTACGAGGGCAGCCTTGCCGATCGCAAGCGGGCCTTGCAACAGGCCTACCGCTTCCTTTCGCAGTTCGTTTGACCGGAAAAACGGTATACGGCGTCGCCGACGCTTTGTTTGTCCTACATCGGCGTAGGTCCGCTTACCCAGAAGACCGACTTTCGAGATTCTCGGCGTGAAATATCGGGCGTTTTTGCCCGGACTACCCTTTGCGTGGCGAGGTACGGTATTCTTGGATCTAGATGTCGTTGCAACCTTCCGCGCGGCCTGCTCCAGATCGAGATGTCCTTCTCGGATTGTTCGAGAGTGTCATTCGCGTCGCGCGTCCGCACGTTGCGAGCTGGGACGATTTGAAGATGTTACTCCTCGGCGCCGCGGCCGTCGCAGTGCAGACCGAGGCACAACGACAGGGACAGTCGCTGGCCGATGCGGCCGCAGCGATGAAGATCGACGTGACGACGTTGCGCCGGAACCTTCCGCCTCCACCTCAGCCCGGATCGGTCGAGTCGCGGCTCGAACGCGACGTGGTACGAATACTTGATCAAGAAGGGCGCGTCACCATGGCCGAGCTTGAGCATCTGCTCGAGTCAAGCCAAAACTTGGCGGCGGCACGGCGGTGTAGACCCCGTGTCACGGTATCGGATGTGGTGGTGACGCTCGTCAACCAGGGGTATGTCCTGCGCATCGAACGGGACCGGTTGCCGACGCAATACCAGCTGAACAACGAGCGGCCGGTGTTGCAACAGAAAGGTCAGTCTTCAGACGACTGGCTGGACGGCATTGGCCGTGCGCTGTCCATCGCGTTCGACGTTGCACTCCTGCAGGCGCGCGAAGTCACGTCGGATGCCTTTGAGGCCCGCATGAAGGAAGCCCGTCTTGGTGGCACAGACATGCCAGTCCCCGAGCGCGAGCGCATGCCCTGGTTTTTCGCGCGAAGACCGAGCCATGTGACGGAACATGCAGTCAATGAGCGATTTTCGGCGGCAATCCGCCAGGTCATTGCGTCTCTCGAACAAGAGCGCGGCGTGGAGGATCTCGGTGAGCTCGTGAAGCTCAGCCTGGCCTTGCACCACAGCAGTGAGGGAAACGAACGATGAAGGTCCAACAAACCATGACGCCGTCACAAACCTGCACCAAACGAAATGCCCGCCGCGGTTGCCTCGGACTGTGGATCTTCGCGGTGCTAAGCGTGGGAACGATCGCGTTTTCGTCCGCTGCGTTTGCCAACGGTGGCCAGTGGGGCGGCCCCAAGACCATTCGCCGTGTCGTCGATGCGGTTACGGTCGAGTCCTCAGCGGATCCCGACCAGCTTGTGCGTTTGTAGGCTGAGCCGCCAGAGCGGGTGTTTGAGGCAATAATCAAGCGCAAGCTGCGTGTTTTCGAGTTGTGCAGGGCCATCGAGTGGTTGCAGCAAGAAGTGTTCAAAGGCGAGCGTTTCGAGTGCCGCAGGTTCGAGACCCGGCTGGGGAAAAACGAATTTGAGCTCGTTGCCTGCCGTGAGTTTCAATTCGGTACCCGCCTTGGGGCTCATGCAGATCCAGTCGATGCCCGGCGGGGCAGGCTGGGTTCCGTTGGTTTCCACCGCCAGCTCGAATCCACGGTCGTGCAACGCCTCTATCAGAGGTGCATCGAGTTGAAGCAGGGGTTCACCACCCGTGCAAACCACAAATCGTTTGCCGTCACCTGGCCAGTGGGCAGACACCGCACAGGCAAGCGCGGACGCGTCGGGGAATTTGCCGCCGCCGGTTCCGTCGGTGCCGAGGAAATCCGTATCACACCAGGTCGAGCAACTGCCATTTCCGATCGCCCGATCTTCCTGCCGACCGTTCCAGAGATTGCATCCGCTCATGCGCAAAAAAACTGCCGGTCGACCGCTGTGCACGCCTTCGCCCTGCAGGGTATAGAAAATCTCTTTGACGGCGTAGGCCATGGTTACGCCTCGTTCGATGCGTAAGGGGCGGGATCTGTAAGTCCGGCGTTGCGAAAACCCTTGCGCCTGAGCTGGCAAGCGTCGCACGCGCCGCAGGCGATCCCGTTGGCAGAGGGATCGTAGCACGTGCTGGTCAGACCGTAATCGACCCCGAGGGCAAGGCCGCGCTCGATGATCTGCTGTTTGCTGAGGTGTAAAAGCGGAGTGTGAATCGTCAACCGTTGCCCTTGCACCGTGGCACGGGTGGCGAGGTTCGCCATCGTCTCAAATGCGGCAATGAACTCGGGCCGGCAATCCGGATAGCCGCTGTAGTCAACCGCATTGACGCCAATAAAGATGTCGTTGGCATTCAGGACCTCGGCCCAGCCGAGTGCATAGGCGAGGAAAATCGTGTTCCGCGCGGGCACGTACGTGAGTGGAATACCGGATTCCATCTCGGCGTTTGCGCGATTTTTCGGGACCGGGATATCACCGGTCAAGGCCGAGCCACCGAGTCGTCCGAGATCGATGTCGATGATTTCGTGTCGTTTCACGCCCATTGCCGCGGCGATCCGTACTGCACAATCGATTTCGTGGCTGTGACGCTGCCCGTATCGAAAGGTCAACGCAAAGATCGAATAGCCGTCGGCGCGCGCCATGGCTGCGGTTGTGGTGGAATCGAGGCCACCGCTCAGCAGCAACACTGCAGTGCGTTCAGGCTTTCTATTGACCGACGTTTCGACCATGCGTCGGACTATGCCGCAGGCCGGGTGCAGATGCCACGGCTACACCGGCAACTTTTCGAGCGCTTCAAGTTCGGCCGCAAAACCGCCCGAAAGGATGGGAAAGCGACACCAGGTCTTGGGATCGAGGTTCTTGTCGTCGACGTGAAACGCGGGAGCGTAGCGCTCGCGTTTCCACTGGTTGATGCTCCACAATCGGAAAAACCGCACCACCCACTCGCGCAGTGTTTTTCGGTCGTACTCAGGAAAACGGCTTTGAATTCGACCCCAGCACTCGATAGGGGTGCGTTTCTCGCGGATGGCCTCGCCCTCGATCGCATCGAGCACGGGGTAAGGCATCAGATCGCTCTCGTCCGTCTGGCCCGCCGAAGGGGGACGAAGTTCGGCCGTGGGTTGTTGGGCGTTCACAACCGACAGGATCGGCATGGATTTGCCCTGCGGTCCGTGCTTTTCCATCCAGCGCAGCCACGTTCGCAAGAAGGCTTTGTCGATCCCCGAGATGGGTGCCAGTCCACCCGAGGTGTCTCCGTCCATCGTGGCGTAGCCGACGGCGGCCTCCGAGCGGTTGCTGGTCGATAGCAGGAGTGCGCCGCGCAAATTGGCGATCAACCAAACGCCGGGCGATCGGACGCGAGCCTGTATGTTTTGCAACGCCACGTCGTCGCGATCCCAGGAAAGAGGGCGACCCAGCGCGCTTTCGATTTTGCCCACGTAGCCGCGAACCAGATCTTCGATCTGTAGCACGTGGAACTCGGCGTTGAGGTTTTCGGCAACGGCCCTCGCGGCGTTCAAGGTCACGTCGCCGCTGTTGGCAGTTGCCTGGTACACACACGTGATGAGTCGGTGGGCCAGCTCGTCCACGTCGCCCGTCGACGAGAGCCCCAGGCGTTGCGCAAGGATATCGTTGCCGAGGTCCGCCTCTGCGAATTCGAGGGCCAGGCGGCAGAGCGTGGCCACCGCGCAGGAATCCGCGCCGCCTGATAACGAAATGACAAAGCCGCGCGATCGCGTCTTTCGGAGGTAGTCAAACAATCCGAGTGCGATGGCGCGCGTGAATTCTTCTTCTTTGACCCACGCGCCCGTTTCCCATGCACCCTCGGGTGCACAGGTCGGAGACAGTGGCAATGTTTCAGCGGATGCCGTGGGGGAAAAGGGAACCGAAACACAACGCGCAGGATCGTCGCTGACCCGAGGCTGATAGCTCGCGCTTTGGGCCTTCTGGCGACGGGCCACGTCGATGTCCACCACGGCGGTTTGCAATTCCATCTCTCGAAAGGTCAGGCGTGGACCCTGCGCGACCAACTCACCCGCGTGCGCAATGAGTACGCCGCCGTCATACAAAATGCGGCCTGCTTCGTTGCCGAGAAGATTCGAGTAGATATAGGTTGCGGCAAAGGCGCGCGAGCCTTCTTGCACGATTCGTCGCCGTACGTTGGCCTTGTCAAAGGCGAAGTGGCTGGCGCTGGGATTGCAAAGCACATCGATGCCAAGGTCGGAGAATTCGGCTCCGCGGCGATCGGCGACCCAGGCGTCTTCGCAGATCTCGAAACCAATGCGAAGGCCGCCCAGATTGAAGTAGAGATCGCCTATCGGGACATCTTTGCCGGCGAATCGCAGCGTGGCCCGTTCACCCCGTGGCCAGGGCTTGAACCAGCGGGGTTCGTAGTGAATGCCATCTCCAGCCAATTTCTGCTTTGCGGTGAGGCCCACAACGGCGCCATCCACCATCACGCAGGCCGCATTGAAGAGGCCACCCATGTGGAACACAGGCAAGCCGACGCTGACAATCATGCCAACGGTTAGCGCTGCGAGTTCTTCCACCATGCGCTCGCAGGCTTCTGTGACACCCATCCCGAAGAAGGCGTCTTCACAGCCATAGCCGGAGGTGCAAAGTTCTGGCAGGCAGAGCAGCGTCACCGATTCGCGCCGTGCGGCCTCGATCGCGGCAACGATGTGATCGCGGTTGCCGCGCCAATCGAGAGGCGTTTGATTGAGGGCCGCGCCGGCAACTTTGATGCGTTTCATCGGGTGGTTAGGTCGTGGGGTGCGATCTGAGGGATCGCAGGTCCGTGTGAACCAATGTTACAGGGGAAATCGGAAGACGCATGACCGAATCGAGAAATGACATTATGATGTCGGCGTGCACAAGCGCCGGACTGATTCGCTGACCGTTCGCATCTTGATGGTGCTCGGTATTCTTGGGCTGGAAAACGCTGCGCGGGGCGACGAACCGGCAACACCGGTGGTCGAGACTTCCGCCCCGGACGCGCAACGCAAAGAAGATGCCCGTGCGATCTTTCGCCAGGCAACCGCGGCGTTCAAGGCAGGCGAATTCGCAGTCGCAGCGGAGCGCTTTGAGCAAGCCAACGCGGTTTTGCCCAGTGCCGCAACGGTTTACAACGCGGCGAGGGCCTGGCAGGAGGCCGGTCAAAATGCCCGTGCGGCGAATGCCTACACCAAGGCGCTGGCGACCCCCGGTTTGCCCGTGGATCACTCGGCCGATGCCCGCCAGCAAATGGGCGTGCTCGAAAAAAATCTTGGCGTTTTCGACATCGATACAGCGGAGCCGTCCCTGGTATCGATATCGGGAGGCCCGGAACAAAAGACACCGCTGCGAGTGTATGTCGAACCCGGTGAACACGAGATTCGGATCAAACGAGAAGCGGGCGGTGAGCCGATCGTGCGCGTCGCCCATGTTGCCGCTGGCAACAACGCCTCGCTGATGTTTGATTCGTCGGGAGCCGCTGCGGTCGATTCGCGGCCCGGGCCGCTTCCCGGTATTCGATTTTTTGCCCGCGCATCCCTTGGATTTGGTGGCACGAGCGACAGCATCGAAAACCCCACACCGGCAGTCGATTCCGACGACGAATCGGGTCAGTTCGGTGGACCGTCGATTGCCTTTGAACTGGCGCTGGGTGCAAGTGTTACACCGCAGATCGCGATTGCCGCGGTGGTGTTCACCGAGAACATTCGCAGCAGCGAGATCGACTATCGGAACAAGCTTGATGTGAACGACATCAACGTCGGCATTCTCTCGATGTTTGGCGGCATGGTCGACTACAACCCGTCGGGAGTGGGTGGATGGCACTACTTTGGTGCGCTTGGCGGCGCGAGCCTTGAGTTCAACAATGCCCAGGGTCAGCCGGGGGCGACCGTTCCGCATCCCTTCGGTGGTTTCGTCATGGCCGGCGTGGGCAAGGACTGGTGGTATGCCGATCGCTGGCGTTTTGGCGCGCTGGCGAGGGCGGGCATCGCTTCAATGTCTGACGGCGACGAGCAACACACGGCGGCCGTGTTGTCGATCCTCGGCAGTGCGACCTGGGACTTTCGCGGTCGGCGCTAGTCGGTGGCACGGCTGCGCGCCTTCAGGATCTGCATGTAGCGTCGCGCGACGCCCGCCTTCTGTGCGGCCTGTGTTACGTTACCGTTGTTTCGTTCCAGCACACGCGCGACGTAGCGTCGCTCGAACGCCGCTATCATCTTTTCCCGAGCCTCGGACAGCGGCAAGTCCGCCAGCGATTCTACCCACGCATCAAGGTTCGAGTCATTGTCGTCGTGGCCATCCGACAGCTCGGCGAGTTCGCCGAACGCGAGATGCCGCGATACTCGATGCGTCCGACGGCAAGGCGATGAAAGAGGTCGTCGCGGAATCGGCCTTCCTGAACCTCTCGATCCAGATCGCGTCGGGTAGCAGCGATGATCCGAACGTCGGCCTTGATGGCCTGCGTGCTGCCGAGAGGGCGAACCTCGTTGCGATCGATGGCGCGCAATAGTTTGGGCTGCAAAAGCGCCGGCAGATCGCCAATCTCGTCGATGCTTTGCTCCCCGGGCGAAATTGCGACCGAGTTGTTGCGCCTCGCGTATCCGCAGTTGAATGCAATCGAGGCACAGGCTTCCGATGCACGCCGGGCGATCGCAGGCGGCGATATTCCGGAAAGCCGTTCGGTCAAGGAAACCAACACGCTCACCTCGTCGGTACGCCGCGGTCCCGACGCCTTTGACGAAACCATCAATGCGGATCGCGCGCCCGTGCATCGAAGCCGCGTGCCCTGGATCGCGGCTGCGGCGTTGCTTGGTGGTGCGATTGCGTATGGTGTGTTTTCGGGAAGTGATGAACGGGTTGCTGCGCCGTCGCCATCGCTGACGCGCCCGCCGATTGCGCCAACCCAAGCGAGAGCGCCCGTCCCGGTTACCGGTACCGAGCCGTCCGAACCGCACGCCGCGCCGGTTCCTCGTCCCCGGAAGTTTCACAAAGCGGGTGAGTCTGAACCCGCGGCGGTGATTGCAGAGCCGACGCCCACAGTGGTTCCGGCGCCTGCAACACCGTCTCCACCGCCACCCCGTCCTACCCTCACGGATAACCCGTGCTGAAACGGCTTTCACCGGGTGACGGCGGCCTGTTTTCCCCACCACAACCGGCTAAACTTGCTCTCTGCATGCGAATCCCTTCTTACCGGTTGTGCTTTGTCGGTCTGACTCTCGCTGTCACCGGCTGTTCGGCCGATGGCGATCCCGATAATCAGGGCGGGAACTCGGGTCACGGCGGCATGGCCGGCATGGCGGCGGGGGGCGGTGAGGCTGGTTCGTCCGCGGGTGGTGCGGCCGGGAATCCGGGCGGGAGCGGCGGCAGCGGTGGAAGCGGCGGCACAACGCCGACCGGCGGCACGGGAGGCACGGGCGGCACATCGGTTCCCAAGGTGCCCTTTGGTGTTGATAAACGTGTTGCGAATCCGACATGCATCGCGCCGGCGCGTCCCACGAATGCGGCGAACGATCCGTTCCCGAAGACAATCGCCGATACCGGGTGTTTTGATGCGGTGGACGTTCACAAGCCTCGGCCGGCGTTGATTCCGTTTGAGGTGGCCGCACCCCTTTGGTCCGATGCCGCCGGCAAGCGGCGCTGGATGGCGGTGCCGGATGGGAAAACCATCACGATTGAAGCCGACGGGGACTTTACCTTTCCAATCGGTACGGTCTTGATCAAGGAGTTCGAGCTTGATGGTGTGTTGCTTGAGACACGGTTTCTGATTCGCCACACCGATGGTGACTGGGCGGGTTACACCTACCGGTGGGATGATGCCGGTAACGTCGCCACCTTGCTCGGCGACGTGGTTGACTATCGTTTCGTGAACGATCTGGAATGGCAGTTTCCTAGCCGAAAAAACTGCCTTGCGTGTCACAGCACAAGTGCAGGCCGATCGCTTGGCCCCGAAATAGGGCAATTGAACAGCGAGATGGCCTACCCGGGGACGGGGCGGGCGAACCAGCTGGCAACGCTCGACCACATTGGAATGTTCAAGATCAGCCCAGGCGATCCGAAGACGCTGGCTGCGTATCCGTCCCCGACCTCGCTCGCAGGGACGGTCGCCCAGCGCGCGCGGGCCTACCTGCACTCGAATTGTTCTCACTGCCATCGCCCGGGCGGCGCGATGGAGACGGCCATCGATCTGCGCTACCTCACGCCTCTTGCGGAAACGAAGGCCTGCAACATTGTTCCGAGCAAGGGGCAATTCGGACTGCCCGATTCGCGCATCATTGTGCCGGGCAATCTTTCTGACTCGATCCTGCGGTTTCGTATGTCGAGCACGACGCAGAATGTGCGAATGCCCGCCATCGGCACCGCGCTGGTCGATAAGCTGGGACTCGAAGCGATCGATGCCTGGATTACCGATCTCAAGACCTGTCCGTAGTGGGGGCCTGGCCGTCTAGAATCGACCGGTGAACGCGATCGAGTTGTGCGTCACCGCGACCGATGGCCCGTCGCTGTCTCGTCCCCAGAGCAGGTATCCACCCGCAGTTGCCGCGATGAGCAATGCACCCCCGGATACAAGGGCGATGCCCACCGGACCTCCAGAGTGGTGGACGGTGCAATGCTTGAGATCGGTTCGGTATTCGTAACAGTCGCCGTCCTGACCAATCATCACCGTACCCGCAACGATCGCGCCCGTGGCTGCAACGGCAGACAGCATGAACCAGCCCGGGGCGATATGGGTCTTCGACACGATCGGTACCGCTGTCGATTCGTGTTGCGTTTTGGTTGTAGACTCGACTGCGACCGGCTCAACCCCAGAGGGTATAGGCTCGACTTCGGTAACTTCCGCGGGCGGCGGGGGGTCGGGCGGAACCGGCGCCACGACCTCGCCGAATCGAATTTTGGCCTTGCGTCCCGCTTCAACCGCGACGGCGCGTGCGCTTTGCGGGATCGGGGCGCAGGGATCTGCGGCGCCGCAGGTGAGGCTTTCTCGAGCGAGTTCCGCGCCATCTTTTGACCTCAAGATCTTCACCGTAATGGTGAAAGTCTGCGGGGTGCTTTCAATTTGTGCGAAGGCGATGAACGCAACGCCAACGCGGCTTCCGGCATCGAGGGCGCACTCGCTGGTTTCGCAAATGGGCTGTCGGAAAACGGCCGCCGCATCCTTGACCGCCTTGATTTCGGCACCCGCCCGCCGCAGACCCTGTTCGAGCGACGCAATCACTTGGGACTCGAGATCGCGCAGGCTGCCCGGAAGATCGACGCCCGCAATGGCCAGCGTCGGTTGCTCGGCTCGCGCGGGTGCGGCGACGAAAAGCATCAGGGGGAGGAGGGTATAAAGGATCAGGCGGTTCAAGACGGCGACATCCTAGATCAACCTGAATCGCTTTGCTCGCATCGTGGGTCAACGCGTTAACTGGGTGATATGCGCCAACCCAGTGGATAGGGATGTACACTGTAGCCATGGCTTTTCGTTCCGGAGTCGCCCTTTTGCTTTTCATGGCGGTGATGGTCCCCTCGACCGCACACGCCGACCGAGAACAGGCCAAGGCGCACTACCAACGCGGCACGCGGCTTTACAACCTGAGTCGTTTCGAGGACGCGGTGAAGGAATACGAGGCGGCGTACCTCGAAATGGCCGACCCTGCGTTTCTTTTCAACATCGGGCAGTGCTACCGGCAAATCGGCAACAACGATCTCGCCTTGCGAAGCTACCGCAACTATCTGCGGTCGGCACCCGAGGCGGCAAACCGCGCGGATGTCGAGAACCGGATCAAGGAGATCGAAGCACTGGTGGGTAAGGAAAAAGCACCGAGGCCTGCTCCGGTGGTGGCGTCGCCCGAACCGCCACCGGTTGTCCCCGTCGCACCCGTCGTGCCGGTCGCGCCCGCGCCGGAGGAGTCCGTGGTACAATTAACGTCGGCTCCCGATACCGCATCGGATGACGACGGAACCAACTGGTTATTGTGGGGCGGAATCGGTGCAGGTGTTGTGGCTGTGGCTCTGATTGCGGTCCTTCTTTCAAATGGTGGTACGGAACGCCCTGGCTGTCCGGAGGGAATTCGATGTTTCTAAAATTACAACAAGTTGCTCTGTTAACGGCTTTGCTGGCGGTGGGTGCTGCTGGTGCCGCCTGTAATACGGATAAACAAGATCTCCTGGTCATTAACCTGAGTGGAACAGGATCGACCGCGGCCATGATGATTCAGGTCGAGGTGGTGGGCGTGAAGACGGTCGAGGTCGATGGACCCTTGCCGACGAGCGTCGGCGTCTACATTCCGGCGGATTCGGGTCCCCTCATGGTTCGTGTGATCGTGTTTGCAGGCGGCTGCCGCCTGGGTGAAACGACGGTGACGGCCACGCCGACGGCGGGCGTCACGCAATTGCCAGTGAACATCGATCTGTCTACTTCGATCTGCAATATGGACGGCGGCGCAGGTGGCGCTGGCGGCACGGATGGCACCGGCGGCATGACTGGCGCTGGCGGCGTTCCCGGGATGGGGGGCGTTCCAGGCGCGGGCGGTGTCACTGGTTTCGGCGGTACATCCGGAGCAGGTGGCGGTGGAGGCGTCGGTGGAGGCGTCGGTGGAGGCGTCGGTGGAGGCGTCGGTGGAGGCGTCGGTGGAGGCGCCGGTGGAGGCGGTGGTGGAGGCGGTGGTGGAGGCGCCG
>Ga0335394_10005456_pt1 | contig 14378 bp, 12 predicted proteins | sample MAT03_FD_205741 | JGI IMG/M metagenome (GOLD analysis project Ga0335394, IMG submission 205741) | Freshwater microbial communities from Lake Fryxell liftoff mats and glacier meltwater in Antarctica - MAT-03 (spades assembly) (version 2) ...
CGGCCAGTAGCCCCACAGACGTCCCTTCCCAGCAGACAAGTTTGATCTGCTCCGGCATCTTCAGCGTGGGCTCGATCAGTTTGTAGGCCACCAGTTTCGGCATCACGTCTTTGATGCCGACGCGGAGCAGTAGCGGCTGGCCCAGCGGCCGGCCGCGAACCATGTCGACGAGTTCGCGTCCCAGCGAAAAGATGTCGTTCGCGTAGCGATAGACCTCGGTGCCGATCTCCGTGAGCGCCACGCCGCGGCCGGATTTCCGCAACAATTCCACGCCCCAAGACCTCTCAAGTTCCTTGACTTGGATGCTAATTGTGGCTGGCGTGACGTGCAGAATTTCCGCTGCACGACTGATGCTCCCCTCGTGAGCAACGACCCAGAAATACAGCAGGTGATGGTAATTGAGCCAATCCATCGGAACTTTCGACTATTGCAACAGTTTGAGAAAATCAACGCATTTGCATTGTAGTTTCAAATTTTCTGATCGGATACCGACCGTATTATCTCTGTGTCAGACGGTTTTCCCCACACACAAGGTATCCTGAGGACAAAAATGAAGATTCTGCTGCACACGAACGGCCTCGCGCTAGCGGAAGAGCAACGCAAGTTCGTCGAGACGCGACTTGAGATGGAGCTGAGTCAGCTGGCTCGGATCATCAGTCGCGTTAGCGTCTACTTTCACGACAGCAATGGCCCGAAGGGTGGCTGCGACAAAACGTGCCGACTGGTCATTCATCTGCGGCGGCGGCCTCCGGTCGTGATTCAAGATCAGGACGTGGACTTGTGGACGTTGATCTACCGCTCGCTCGAACGAGCCGGCCAGACCCTACAACGGCGAAACGTCAGCGGGCGCGAACGAGCCAACTCTGTCAGCATGTCGGGTGAATGAACTGACGTCCTGTCGCTTCGAGGAGACCACATGGAATTCGACCCATGTTCAATCAAATTAAAACCATCGTCTTGCTAGGACGTTTGTCGGCAGTCTTGATAGCCTGTGGCGCGTGTTCGGTCCACGTATCCGCCGACGAAAGAGCGTATCCTCTGACTGAACGCGATGGAAGACACGGTGTTTTCCTGGCGGCAGTACGACACCATGTTTTGCAGGAGTTCGCCTTATGAAATGCCCCGCATGTGAGAATCTGTTGTCGATGACCGAGCGGCAGGGAGTCGAGATCGATTACTGCCCCAGCTGCCGCGGAATCTGGCTGGACCGCGGCGAGCTCGACAAATTGCTGTCGCTTCGCGCGCCGGAGGAACGATCGCCCGAGCGTACCCACTACGCTCCGGAGGTCGAGGACTCCGACGATCGCCGCCCCGCTTATGGCGGCGACGATCGGCAGCGCTACCCCAAAAAGAAAGAGTCGTTCTGGAGCAATCTGTTTGACTTCGACTAGTCGTCAGCTCGCACGCTTTTGCTGCGATTCACCACTCACCATAGATTCATTTAAGCAAAGGTCTGTTCGGATGGAAGCATTGTTGGGAAAGCACTGGCATCATCTGAAGGATACCGAGGTGGTGGAACTGCTCGGCGCCAATTCGCAGCGAGGTCTGGAGCGCTTCGACGTGGATCAGAGACGGGTGCGCTTCGGCGAAAACGAGATTCCAATCACGCAGTCCATACCAGCATGGAAATCATTCCTGCTGCAGTTCAACCAACCGCTGGTCTACATCCTGCTGTTGGCGGCAGCGGTGACGCTTGCCTTCAAGGATTGGGTGGATGCCGGCGTGATCTTCGGCGTGGTGTTAATCAATGCGATCTTCGGCTTCCTGCATGAAACCAAAGCAGTTCGCGCGATGGAGGCGCTCCGTCGTAGCCTGACGACGACGGCGGCGGTCCTCCGTGGTGGTCAATGGCAGCAGATTCCCTCCTCGCAACTTGTTCCCGGCGACGTAGTACAGGTGCAGTCCGGCGATAAGGTCCCCGCTGACCTGCGGCTTCTGCAGGTGCGCAATCTGCAGATCGCCGAAGCCGCCCTGACCGGCGAATCGATACCCGTGGAGAAGCGATACGGCGTGCTCGCGCAGGCAGCCATTCTGGCTGAACGGAGCAACATGGCGTGGTCGGGGACACTGGTGACTAGTGGTCAAGGCCAGGGCGTGGTGGTCGCCACGGGCGGCAAGACCGAACTGGGACGCATTTCCGATCTGATCGCGAAAGCCCAGCCGCTCGAGACACCGCTGACGCGCAAGATCGCCCAGCTCAGCCGGGTGCTGATGTATGCGATTTTGGCCTTCGCGCTGCTGGCCTTCGTCGTAGGCATCGTTCGGGGCGAGTCAGTGGTCGAGACTTTCAAGGCGGCGGTCGCACTTGCGGTCGGCGCGATTCCCGAAGGCTTGCCCGCCGCGGTTACGATCTTGCTGGCGATCGGCATGCATCGCATGTCGAGCCGTAACGCCATCATTCGCAAGCTTCCCGCCGTCGAAACCCTCGGCAGCACGACCGTGGTCTGCTCCGATAAGACGGGAACACTCACGCAAAATCAGATGACAGTCCGCGAGATCCGCGCGGGTAGCAGCACATACAAAGTCACCGGCGAGGGATACGATCCGCAAGGACGAATTCTCTGCATCCAACAAGAGAGCCGCCTGCCCAACTGTCCCGCGTTGCAACAGACGCTGCTCGCCGGCCTGTTGTGCAACGATGCCCGGCTGGTCTCCACGACGAAGGGTTATGACGTCGAAGGGGATCCCACGGAAGCCGCACTTCTCGTGAGCGCACGAAAAGGCAGCGTCGAACGGGACCAAGAGTTCTTCCGGCGGATAGATACACTGCCGTTCGAGTCGGAACATCAGTACATGGCCACGTTGCACGAGGTGAACGGGGGACGGGTCGTCTTCGTCAAGGGCGCTGTCGAGCGGATCGTCGAACGCTGCACGCGAGCCTTTGATGCACCGGACGCCAGCCACTGGAATCCTAAGGGAGTGCTAAGCGAAGCGGGCGGAATGGCCGCTCAGGGCCTGCGAGTACTCGCATTTGCGCGGGGTGTGCCGCCGGAGTGTGGGGAGCAGTTGCACCACGACCAACTGCACGACCTGCAGTTCCTCGGCCTGCAGGGAATGATTGACCCGCCCCGAAGCGCAACGGGCGATTGAAGCCTGCCAAGCCGCAGGCGTGCAGGTGAAAATGATTACAGGCGATCACGCGCAGACCGCTGCCGCAATAGCGCAGCAATTGGGCATTCAAGGTCCCAACTCATGTCGGCAGATGTCTTTGTCTGTTGGTCCAACCGCCTCCAAGCAGTCCTCGGTTACCACCGGACAAGAACTGGCCGACATGTCTGACGAACAACTGATCCAGCACGTGGAAGAGACCTCCGTCTTCGCTCGCGTCTCGCCGGATCAGAAACTGCGACTAGTCAAGGCCCTGCAAGCGAGCGGTCACATTGTCGCCATGACCGGCGACGGCGTGAACGACGCTCCCGCGCTCCGGCAGGCCGACATCGGCATCGCGATGGGCATTGCGGGCACCGATGTTTCTAAAGAGGCTGCGGACATGGTCCTCGCGGACGATAACTTCGCCTCGATCGAAGCGGCCATTGAGGAAGGCCGCAGTGTCTTCGACAACTTGACCAAGTTCATCGTCTGGACCCTGCCGACGAATCTGGGCGAAGGGCTCGTGATCCTCGTGGCCGTGCTGGCCGGTATCACGTTGCCTATTCTGCCGACGCAGATCCTCTGGATCAACATGACAACCGCAGTGCTGCTGGGCATCATGCTGGCGTTTGAGCCGAAGGAAACGATGCTGATGAGCCGTGCGCCGCGAAACCCGCAGGATCCGATCCTGACTCTGCCTTTACTGCGCAGGATTGGACTGGCGGGGCTGGTGCTTCTCGCCGGCGCGTTCGGCCTGTTTGAATGGGCTCTTTGGAATGAATTGACGGAAGCCCAGGCCCGTACGGTCGCTGTGAACGTGTTCGTCTTCGGAGCTGCAGCGTTTCTTTGGAACTGCCGGAGCCTCACGCAATCCTGCTTCCACCTCGGCTGGAACTCGAATCCGTGGATCTGGATCGGCATTGGCCTGACGCTCGCAACACAGCTCGCGTTCACGTACCTCCCGACAATGCACCTGCTGTTTCACTCGGCGACCATCGGTCTCGCCGAGTGGAGCGCCATTCTGTTGTTCTCAGCAGCTCTAGCCTTGGTCATCGAGTTCGAGAAGTGGATGTTGCGACGCTCTGGGAGTCGGCCCATATCAGATCACGTGCGGGTGATTGGCGCTCGGCAGCTTTAGTTGCGAGCGTCAAAGGCGGCACTGGCAGGCGAGCAGCGGTGATCAGGGCCAGACAGGTGGAACGAAACATTCAATTCTCAGTTGGCTTCGCGTTTCCACCCTTTCAAGGCGCTATCCGAAGACATTCTGGTGATCTGCGAGAGCACCGACACCGCCAAGTTCGACGGCATGCCCCTGAGCGCGCAATCGACGGGGCCGGCCGTGAAACCCTGCAGCAAATCCGGCAAGTCCATGCCTGGCAGCACCCCGTCTTCGCAGTGAGCGGCTCGTCTCCCGATTCGCTCGGGCTGCCTATCGGGAATGCCGGCGTGGACGACTGGTTCCCAAAGCCACTTAACGCCCCACGACTCATGGAATTCATTCGGGAACGAGCGGCCAGCCTTTGCGTTTAGCACTCGGCTTCGCGTATGGTGCAATTACTCCGCTGACGCTCTGCTCCTTGACAGTCGGGACTTCTGATCGATCAAGCAACGGCAAGTTTGGCGGGGTTTGGCGACCTCACGCGATATCTTGGGCCGGGTGGCAAACACTCTGACCAAGTAATCGTGACCCCTGGGTCGGATTTGTCTTGGCCAGTGGCAAGCACCGAAACGTCGACGCGCACCAGACTGTGATCTATTCAATCGCCAGCTTTGCCGGTCGCTTTCGTTCGCGAAGATGCGGGCAGATCAATTCGACGCCGCGGTCTGCCAGTCGTTCGCACAGCGGATCGCTGTAGGCGGCGCGATCGCAGATCAGGCGTTCGGGACATGCGACGCCATGGCCTGGTCGAGCAGCGGTTTGATAAGGTTCACTTCGGCCGGGCTGGCGCTGGCGATGTCTAGGCCAAGTGGCAGGCCGGTTTCTGTCGGCACAGACCCTGAGCTTGTGCCCCTTGCAGAGTGAAGCGAACAGGGCCGTGGCTGTTCCTTTGCTACTTGCCCATATTCGCTTTGATCCCGCCCGACTTTTCCGGCGATTGATGTGCAACCACAGGTGGGAAGCCATTAATCTTTCGCCAGAGTTCCCAGCCCAGCGAGACTTGGCTGAGTAATACCCATCCATTAGCTCGCACGCCTTGCCGGAGATAGCGTGTTTCCGGCCACCGAGTTCGCGGATCACTCTCTAGATCGGGATCTGGGATAACCAAGACGCGAAACTTCCCTTTGCCGTCATCTGTGGCATCTACGAGCGCGACGCGACCGCCGAAAGTCCCCACAGCTACGCTGGGCCATCCCGAGAATTGCACCGCCGGCCAGCCCTCAAACTGCAGCCGCACGGGTACATTCTCAGCTCCAGGCTGAATCAACGGAGCATCGATACCGTTCACCCAAAGCTCAACGGCTCGATCGACGGTGTCGGGCACCAAGATGGCCAATGGGTCACCTGCTTTGATGAAGTCGGACGATTCATTGGTCATCAGTCGCAAGATCACACCATCTCGAGGAGCAGTGACTAATTGACTTTGGACGCGAGCAATCTCCACGTCCAGCTTCACAAGCTCGGAGTTGACTGACGCCAGATCCGAAGCAGCGGACTCCTTGGTGGCGCGAGCGGAATCGATCTTCGCATTGGCATCTTTGTCAGCAGCTCCTACTTGTGCCTGGTTTGATGCAACGTCGTTCTCGGCCGCTTTCGTGTCGGCTTGTCCCTTGACAACTGCGGCAAGGGACTGATTGTAAGTGAGTTCAGCAAGCTCGAAGTCCCTTTTTGAAGTCAAACCCGACTTGAGCAACTCGGATTGCCGCTGGTTATTCAACTTGGCGGTATCAAGCGCTGCCTGCGCGGCTTGGACAGTCTGTTCCGCTCCCTTGACGCGTTCACGCGACATGCCCAACCGCTCGCGAGCGGCGGCAATCAGCAGATCGCGCAAATCGATGAGATGTTCGACTTGACCAGTGTAGTGCTCGAGCTTGGCCACAGCAGCTTCGTGCTTTTGAAGAAGCGCGTCGCGTTGCTGGCGAAGGCGATCAACCAGTTGTGGATCGTTATCGGTCAGAAGAAGGATCCGATCGCCTTTCTTCACCGTCGTTCCCTCGGTCACCCATACCTCGGAGACTCGGCCTGCGATGGGCGCCTGAATCGTCTGCTGGCGATCGAGTGGCGCAAATGCGATGACGCGGCCTGCTCCAAGAATGGACTGCTGCCAGGGGACGAAAAGTAAAATAAAGGGCGCCGCGAAAAATGCCAACAAGAGTACATGTCCAATACGCCGAGCCCAACGCGACGGCATGGCTTGACGCAATGCCGGAAGGGCAGAAGCATGGTCGCTCGTCAGCATGCGACGTCGTGGAAGAAAGGGGACAGGAACTACCTGCGTGCCCCGCGACTCTGCTTTGGGACGTGTAGTGTCCGCTGAGTTTTCAGGTGCCGAGAGCGTCATCGTTGCTCCTCGCATCAGTTAGGGATTTGGGCGAGTCGGCGGGACCAGTCAATCGCGATGGCACACTTTGCGACTTGCCAGGATGGGAGATGTCGACGACGCGATCGCAACTCGCGGCAACTTCCGGGCGACGGGTTGCCAGCACCAAAGTCCACGGCGCGCGTCTATCGCACAAAGTCTCGAGAAGTATCGTCAGCGACTCCGTGTCCAACCCGTCCAGCAACTCGTCGACGAACAATAGCCTCGGCCCGCCCACAATCGCACGGGCCACCATGAGCCTTAGCGACTGACTGTTGCTGAGCGGGGCGCCGTCGCGGCGCATCGGAGTTTGCAACCCTAGAGGTAGGGCCAGCACATCGTCGAGAAGCCCCGTTGCCTCCAATGCCCATCGGATTTCCGGTAGGGTAAGCTCGTCGCGACCAAACCGAACGTTTTGCAGCAGACTCCCTTCCGTGATCTCAACGTCGCGGATCATTGCCATGTGCTCACGCATTGCCTCACAGCGGACATCGCGAAGGTCGAGGCCATCGAACTCGATGCGACCCTGGTGCGGCTCGCGAAGGCCCCCCAGCAGTTCCACCAAAGTGCTTTTACCGCTTCCATTGGGACCTACGAGCGCAATTCGCTCGCCAGGGCGAACGCTCAGATCGAAGCCCTCCAACAAGGCATGCCCTTCGTGCCAGGTAAATCCCAACTGATGCGCATGTAGCGCGGCCGGGGGCGTGCCGTCGCATTGCGATTCACCGCCAACCGGCTCCAGCGGAATCTCTACTAAGTGTCCTAGTTTGTCGCAGCCCGCCAGCAAATCGCACCAAGTTTGAATGTGCTTACCAAATTTTGTGAATGAGCCGACCACGATTGTGACCATCAATTCCGTCGCAACCAGTTGTCCTAGCGTCAATTGGCCTTCCATTACGAGCCAACCTCCCAAGGCCAAGACGACCGTGCTGGCCACGGCCTGCAAGAGTAGGGCTGCCAACGTCTGCCTCAGCACGATGCGAAAATGATCGCTACGTCGCGCGAGATACTCGACTGCGATCTCCTCGGTTCTTTCGCGTGCGAATCTTGGGCCCCTATAGAATTTGAAGGCCACGGGGAGTCGCGCCATCTCTTCTAGCCAAGCCGCCATCGCGTATTTGGAACGCGACTCCTCGATCGCGGTCCGCACTCCTCCACGCCCCAATACGAAGACAATGAATACCAGGGAGATGATCAGTAGTACATCAAACGCCAGCATGTAGGGGTGGTAGAATGCCAGAATCACGAGGCTGATGATGGCCGACAGCAAGACCAGAACGGCCTCAAGAAGCAACGAAGAAGCAGCCTTCTGAACGGTGATGATTTCAAAAAATCGATTAATGCGCTCTGGCGCATCGTGCCCATCATGAAACTCGATCTTCGCCCTAGGCAACCGCTCGGCGAGATCAACAGCCAGTCGCACAAATAGTCTTCGCTCGATCACTTCCCCGACGTACGCTTGCATCGCCCGCAGCGAGCCAGCGAGCGTCAGGCATGAGAACAGGATCATCGCTAGTACCACGAGCGGCTGTACGAGCGTTCCAAATGCGATGGTTGTAACGAGTGCCTCAACCGCAAGTGGCGTTGCCAGGCCTAGGAACCCCACGGCTACAGAATAGGTAATCAGCAACCCGATGTCGTGCCTCTCTGAAGACAATAGTCCCAGCAGCCTCCGAAGTGGTGAGAGAGACTCGTGCGCCGGACCGGAATGGTGTCCTTGGTCGCGTGTTCCACTCAACCCAGCTGCAGGCTCTGCGGGCTCCGCTACGACCCAAGCCACGGGTTGGTCAATGTCTGAAGCGCCGACGATCTCAGCCAGCTCAGTAGATCGGACCCAGCGTCCACGACCGCCGATTTCGACCGATGCCAACCACGCGCGATGCCCCCTCGATCCAGCAACAGCGACGCAAGTCGGCTCATTTCCAACATTTGACACCGCCGACAGTCTATCGGCACAAGCTGCTACAAGCGGCGACTCCCCTCGCGCCAATTCGAGGGCCTCGCGGACTGAGAGACGGATCGATGTCAACCGCAACCCAATCCTTGCGCCAGCCTCGCTCAACTTCAACCACCAAGCCTCACCTTCCTCGCCTGCGGCGCACGCAGAATGCCAAGCAGCGCGAACCGTCGCGCGTGAACTCGATACGCCAGCCACATGGGTAAGGAACTCAAGAATTGAGGGCATTGCGTGAGAGATTCCGATCACAAAGTGAGCCCCGACTCCTGGCTCGCGTCAAGGGCCTCGGAAATAGGGACTTCAAGTTTTCCACACCCTGATGGGAGGCAAATTGCTCGATCATTACGCTTGCATTCCAAACAACGGATCGGATCGGCCTCACTTCGCATGGGCTTGTGCCCCTTCAATGGCCTCTCTCTTTTGAACAAAAACCAATCCCAGACAGAGCGTCATGGCGTTCCAGAATGCCCTGGGCTTAAGGCTTCGAGTCTCGTGATCTCTTCGCCGTTCAGGACCCAGTCTGCCGTGAGCTTGACGCCAATCACGGCCACCAGCAAGAGGGCCGAGACTCTAAAGGGGGAAGATTTCTCCAAGAGCTTGATGAATAAGGCCGCGGCAAATCGCATCAGGATCACACCCTGCGATGACGACCCACATGGGAATGTGGGAGCTTCACGATCCGTTATTGCAGAAGCCAGGCGGCTGGTGGCAATCGCCGAAAATCGAAATACAAGGGCTCCGACCAAGCCATTGCTCAGAGGACGCAATCATTTTCCTGAAGACGCTTAGCCAACAGCCTCAGAACCAACGCGTTCTCAAACAACAGGACTCCTTCCAGCAAGATAAGCAACCAATGGCGGCCAGGTCGGTTGATCACAACGCCGTAATCGTTGCAGGAGCTCGGCTGCCGAACCGAGGCGACGCTCTGGTAGTTTCTCCATCAGGTTCTGACACAAATTCGACAATTCCGGAGTTACGTCCGAGCGAATTTCTGTCAGCGGAACTGGCTGCGTCCGCTGATGTGCGTCGAGTTGCGCCGTGATCGATCTCCCCGCAAATGGAGGCCGCCCCGCCAGAAGGAAATACAATGTGCAACCAAGGCTGTAGAGGTCTGCGCGAGCATCGACCCTAGCGCTATCCAAGGCCTGTTCGGGGGCCATGAAAGCGGGCGTGCCCAGCAGTGTGTCGTGAGATGCTATCGTAAGGGACGTGTCAGGCGGAGACATCAGGCTGGCCAGCCCTAAGTCGAGTAGCTTAATCGCTCCGTCGTCGGACTGCACCAGATTGCCTGGCTTGATGTCTCGGTGAACAATGCCATGGTCATGCAAATAGCTAATCGCAGCAGCAGCCTCTCGCACGCAATGCAAGGCATGGCTGACCTTAAACGCTCCTCGCTGCTCAACGGCGTGCTTCAAATCCTCGCCCGGCGCCCATTCAAGCGCGATGTAATTCAACCCAGCAATCGTTCCGTAGCCGAGCGCCTTCGTCAGATTGTGGTGCGTAAGTGCGGCGTGCAATTGTGCTTCTCGCCGAAAACGGGCTTCAGCAGAAGATGTTTCATCGCTCGAAACATGAAGCACCTTGATCGTCGCAAGCTGCCCCGTCGACTTCCGCAATGCAGCATACACCGCGCGGGCAGGGCGAACATCGAGACACCTAACGAGTGTGTAGCCAACCAGATCCATCGCTGCACGGACGCGCCACTCCACTAACAAAGTCGAGCGTTTTGTGGAGCCGCCACAGATTCGCGCCTTAATCTCTGATCCACCAGGACGGAGGATTGTGCTGGCGTCGGGGATGATCCTGCATCTTGACGCGGGGGGGCCGGATCGAGTTGGGTGAAGAAGCATTGGGCAACTCAGTGTCGGGCGCTGAGGTCAAGAAAGGCGCGAATGACAGCGAATCTATCGCTCTCTTGAATGCGAACTGAACGAGGCTGGCCGTTCCTGGCGTCTGTCCAAGGCACGCGTCACCAGGCGAGCGAGACGCGATCCAGCATGCGACACCGCTGCAATGACGGACGGCCCCCGTTTCTCTACGGTTAGCGTCTCACCATTTCGCAAGCGGGCTTTCAGACGCAGTTGTTTGTCAACGCCTCCCCGAGGCCCGTTCTGGTCGTCGACTACGGCCTCGACAAGCAGCAACTCCGCGCTGAATCGCGACAGGGCGAACAAAAGCCGCCTTTGGAGCATTTCACGATCGTCGGTCGATAGCACATGGCAACGGTCTACTATCGTTGTTTGCATGTTCGTTTCACCTGATGTGATGAGGGAAGCATCTTGATGAGGGCATTATCGACCCAGCCGTCCACATAGACAAATACGAACAAGCGATGTAATATATTCTTAATAGGAATGAATTTACCGTGACCGAGGCGGCAATGGACTGGCTCAACTACCACCACCTGCTGTACTTCTGGGTCGTCGCCCGCGAAGGAAGCATCGCGCGTGCTTGCGAAAGCCTGCACCTATCCCAGCCCACCATCAGCAATCAACTTCGCAAGCTGGAACGGGCCGTGGGGGGCAAGGTATTCGAGCGGGCGGGACGGGGGCTGTCGCTGACCGAAACCGGGCGATTGCTCTTCCGCTATGCCGAAGAGATCTTCTCGCTGGGGCGTGAACTGCAGGATGCGGTCCGTGGGCGGCCAACAGGACAGCCGTTGCGTTTTGCGGTCGGTGTGGCGGACGTGCTTCCGAAGTTGATCGTGTTTAGACTGCTTAGGCCCGCATTTCAACTTTCCGACACGATCCACACGGTTTGCAGCGAAGGGAGCTTTGAGGAGTTGCTCGAGCGTTTAGCGGGTCATGAACTGGATTTAGTGCTGTCCGACTCCCCGATTCCTTCCGGCACGCGCGTTCGAGCCTATAACCACTTACTCGGAAGCTGCGGAGTCGCTTTCTTTGGGACAAAATCGCTTGCTCGTCGGCTCCGCAAAGATTTTCCAAGTTCTCTCGACAATGCTCCGCTCCTGTTGCCGACACGTGCCAACACGCTTCGGCGGGCGCTCGACCAGTTCTTCGACGAAAACAACCTAAGGCCGCGAGTGATCGGTGAGTTCCAGGACAGCGCGTTACTCAAAGTGTTTGGCCAAGAGGGGCTTGGCGTGTTCCCCGCGCCCGAGGCGATTCGGAACGAAGTCGAGCGCCAGTACGACGTGGAATATGTTGGCACGATCGATAAGATTCGCGAGACGTTCTTTGCGATTTCTGCGGAGCGCCGGCTGAAACATCCGGCTGTTGTGGCGATCTCGGACATCGCGCGCAAGCAGTTGTTTCTTGGGGACGACACTGGCTGAGGCGACCGGGGCGTTCCGAATACATTCTCAAAGTCAATGTATCACATTGACCTATCGTAATGATCTATTCGGCCTTGACATTCGATGGTTGCTATAGAGGCAGCTTGAGGACGGCCCCGCCGTGCTCCGCATTTCGCGGACGGGCGAATGTCCTCCGATTTCGAGGAGAAACCATGCGACACAGTCCCAAATTGCCCTTCGTCGCCTTGCTGACCCTGGCAGCGTTGTGTTGGGGGACGGAGAATGCACGGGCAGAATCGCGTTTGATTGCTGCGGGTACCACTGTGGTGGTGAGGTCGCCACAAGCCCAATTGATGGTGGGCAACAAGGCAGTTGCTCCCCTCGGGCGAGGAAGCCGACTCAACGTCACCGAAGTCCGGGGGCCCTGGTTGGCAACTTGGGTTGATCACCAAGGGGAATGGATTGGGGGTTGGGTCTGGGCTCCGTTCGTTGAGCGAGAGGTCAGTCGACGCGACTCGGCCGAACCGCATCCCCCCAAAGAGCTGCCAGCGGAGGATCACAGTTATCCCTTTAGTAGTTGACTTTGAATGACCGCAAGCCGCTGCTCTTTAGGGTGGCGGCTTGCCGTCACGATTCCGATTGCGTGCGAAATCGCACCGAACAAACCTGAGGCGTGAGTCTGCTAGAGGCAGTTTCAGAACCCATCCGCGACAGCATTGCTACCGCATTCTTGCCGCGAAACTAGTGCGTTCACCCAGCCATTCAGGGGGGGCAACTGCCTCTAGCAACAGATGAATGCGATGCCAAATGCCAGTGCAAAGATTCGTAAGCGTCCGTTTGCATGAAGCCGGGACATTGACCTGGTCGAATCATCATTGAGGCGGCAAGGGCCTCGTAGTGATCGAGGCCGTTCCTCAAACATGCTCTGAGCAATCGTCGCCAAAGGAATCCGGTCGGCCACGATCTGAGGAGCTCAGGAAGTAGGGCGACGGGATGTTGGGGCTAGAGTTCAGACCGTGGATGCTTGCTATCGCCTTGACGCTGGCGTGCTCCCATGCCAGCGCGCAATCTCAGAGTGTTGAAGACCTTCCTACGCGGTCTACGATCGACAAGCCCGCAGGCGGGCATCCTTTGCGAGCGTTGCCTTTGGAGCCACTGCCCGCGCTGAGAGCGTGGCCTCCGGAAGCACAGCCCCGAGCAGAAGAGCCGCCCCCGCCCCCACTGGAACTAGAGCACGTCCTGGCCGCGGTAGAGCGAAGCTATCCTTTGCTGGCGGCTGTGGAACGGGATCGAGTTATCGCAGCCGGAAAGCTCGAGTCTTCCATCGGTAAGTTCTTCGATACCAAGGTGACCACGTTTTACGGTCAAGAGATTCTAGGCTTCTATCGCAACGAACGGTTCGATGCAGCGATCGAGCAGAATACCGGCCTGCGCGGCGCAAAACTTGAGGCGGGATACAAATTGGGACTGGGAAGTTTCATTGACGCCGACGGCAATATGCAGACCAATGACGGCGGCGAGTTTCGCGCAGGAATGGCCTTGCCGATGCTGCGAGATGGCGCCATTGATCGCCGTCGGGCCAACATTGCGCAGGCGGAAATAGGACGCGCGGCGGCTGAGCCCAAGATCTACAAGCAGCGGATCAATTACATCAAGGGCGCCGCGAAGGTCTACTGGACTTGGGTAGGCACAGGTCGAAAGTACATGGTGGCACAGTCCCTGCTGAATGTGGCCATGGAACGTGATCGACAACTGCGAATTCGAGTGGCCAAAGGGGACATCGCTGAGATCGAGCAAATCGACAACCTTCGAGTCGTCTATCAACGGCAAGCAAAAGTCACTGAGTCTCAGCGTGAGTTTCAACGCGCGGCGATTTTGCTTTCGCTCTTCGTGCGCAATGAGGCCGGACTCCCAGCACTTCCACCCGCGGAGCGCTTGCCTCCCGGAATCCCGGAGCCGCCGGCCATTGATCCGGCCCGCGTCGATGAGGACATCCGCATCGCACTCGTTCGCAGGCCCGAACTGCAAGTCCTAGAGTTTGAGCGACGCAAGTTGCACGTCGAACTGGACTACGCCCGGAATCAGTATCTGCCCAGCTTGGACGTGGCCATGAAGGGCTCGCAAGACATCGGCGGGCCAGCGCCCAAGAAGAACAAAGGCCCCTTCGAACTGGAGGCCGGAGTCCTGTTTCAGGTGCCGCTGCAGCGTCGCGACGCGCGCGGCCAGATCCGTGCAGCGCAGGCAGAAATTGATCAAATCTCAGCGGAACTACGCTATGCGCAGGACAGTGTCGTAGCAGATGTGCAGGATGCAATGAGTGCGCTGCAGGCGGCGAAGGAGCGAGCGGAACAGTCGCGTCAGGGTGCGATTGTGGCCCGACAAGTGGAGCAACTAGAACGCAAGAAGTTTGAACTCGGCAACAGCACATTGCTGATCGTGAATCTGCGCGAACAAGCGACGTTCGACGCCCGAGTTCTTGAGCTTGAAGCGCTCGCTGAGTTCTACAAGGCGGTCGCCGAGTACCGCGCTGCGCTGGCCTTGGACGCAGATCCGATTG
>Ga0335394_10005466_pt1 | contig 14366 bp, 11 predicted proteins | sample MAT03_FD_205741 | JGI IMG/M metagenome (GOLD analysis project Ga0335394, IMG submission 205741) | Freshwater microbial communities from Lake Fryxell liftoff mats and glacier meltwater in Antarctica - MAT-03 (spades assembly) (version 2) ...
GCGCCCGGCGGCTCGTTCATCTGGCCGAAGACCATCACCATGTTCTTCAGCACATCGGCCTTTTTCATCTCGGCGTAGAGATCCTGGCCCTCGCGGCAGCGTTCGCCGATGCCGCAGAAAATGCTGACACCCTTGTTTGCGCTTTCATGCTTGCCGACCATGTTGTGGATCATTTCGGTCAGCAGCACCGTCTTGCCGACGCCGGCGCCGCCGAACAGTCCCGCCTTGCCGCCGGTTTCGAGCGGCACCAGCACATCGATCATCTTGATGCCGGTCTCGAAGATCACCGACGTGGTCGAACGATGGATCAGCGGGGGCGGTTCGCGGTGCACGGAACGCCACGACACGTCCTTCGGTTCGTCCTGGCGATCGATGGCATGGCCGAAGACGTCGAACATGCGGGACAGGATGGCCTTTCCGACCGGCGCCATGAGCGGCCCGCCGGTGTCCGATACCGCCATGCCGCGCGCCAGACCCTGCGTCGGCGTCAGCGCGATGCCCCGCACGTGCCGGGAGTCGATCTGGGTCAGCACCTCGATCGCCATCGCGCCATCGGCGCCGGCGCGCAGCAACGTTCGGATAGGCGGCAGGCGGCCATCGAAGCGCGCATCGACAACACTGCCGCGCACTGCGGTAATGACGCCCGCATTGGTGTCTTCCGAAGGCTGTGCGGCGCTCATCGCTCAGCACGCCAACCGCTGAGTGGCCAGGCAGTCAGGAGTGAACTCGAAGACGATGTTGCGGTCCGGCGCGGCCACCTTCCTGCTGCGACCGGCGTAGTGCAAGCGGCTCAGGATGTCGCGCATCAGGTTCAGGCGCGCGTGCCGCTTGCTGTCGGTGCGCACTAGTTTCCACGGCGCCTCAGCGGTGTGGCTGCCCAGCAGCATCGCGTCGCGGGCCTCGGAGTAGTCGTCCCAGTGCTCAAGCGCGACAGCGTCGATCGGACTGCTCTTCCACTGTGTCAGCGGATCCTTTCGACGGTCGGCCAGGCGCTGTCTCTGCTCGTCCTTGCTGATGTCCAGGTAGTACTTCAGAAGTTTGATGCCGGAGCCGACCAGCAACTGTTCGAAGCGCGGGACCGCTTGCATGAACTCTTCAACCTGCGCCTTCGAGCTGAAGCCCATCACGCGCTCGACGCCGGCTCGGTTGTACCAACTGCGATTGAAGAGCACCATTTCTTCGGACAGCGGCAGGAACGCGACGTAGCGCTGGAAGTACCAGGCGCGCGTATCGCGGTCTGAGGGCTTGCCGAGCGCGACGACTCGCGTCTCGCGCGGACTCAAATGCGCGACGATGCGCTTGATGCTGCCGTCCTTGCCGGCCGCGTCACGGCCCTCGAGCAGCACCAGGATGCGGTCGCCATGCGCGATGAAGTGACGCTGCAGCTTCACGAACTCGATTTGCAGCGAATGCAGTTCGGCCTTGTAGGCCTTGCGCGAAATATGGTGCTCGACGTATCGGCCGACCGGGACAGGCTCATCGCCCTGCGGGAGGTTTGGAAGGCGGCCGCGCTTGTGACTCTTTTCGCTCACCGAAACTCCTCATTGAAATACACGCCGCTCGCAAGCATGGTTTGCGAAGTGTGAGCCGATGCGGAGGGTCGGTCTGTCGGTTATCGCACAGACCGTGGCAGGCACTGCGAACGGGATGAACGCTACGGATCGAAGGCGCTGCGTGGCCGCGAGCCGGGGCACCCGCGCCTGAAGGGAGCATGGCAGGCCGGCAAGGCGTCGGAGCTGGTGGGCGCCTTGGCGCTGCTGGCGCAGTCGTTCTTCGGTTACTTGCTGCTGGCTGCGGCACGCTGCTGCAGGACATCGCCACGCAAGAACCAAGTGCGCGTGTGCATGTAGATGCCATGCTGTATGACGAACTCGGGCACGGCGTTAGCGAACGAATGGTGCACCAGTCGTGCAGTTGCCACGTGAAGCCTTGCCACAGATGAATCGCGGTACCATTGTGTCGGTTCCCGACGGAGGATGACGATGTTCAAGATCGAAGTTGAAGACGGTCAAGGACTCTGGTCCGATGTCTGTGGCGCTGATGGCGCGATCCTGACCTTCGAGAACGAGGATGACGCGCGCGCCAAGCTCGCGGAGCTTTATCCGATCCTGGTACAGATGGAAAAGTACGCTGGCGGAAAGCGTACGCGGGTGGTCCGCGTATTCCGCACCGAGGACGAGTGGAAGTACGGTACGCCCCCGGGTTAGCACGCCGGGCGCCCGTGCCACGCCAGTAGCTTGACGCAGCCCCGATTTGGACGTGACGCGATGCTGGACAGGCCGGACAATTGGCTGAGGCGGCTCGAGCGGGCGATCTGGAAGCCGCATCTCGCGCCTTTGCCAGCCTGGAGAACGCGCGTGGTGCGCACCGTGCGGCTCGTGATCGTTCTCTTCCGCGACGTCATGCAAGGCCAGCTCACGCTGTGGACGATGAGTCTCGTCTACACGTCGCTGCTGTCGATGGTCCCGCTGCTGGCACTGAGCTTCTCCGTGCTCAAGGCGTTCGGCGTGCACAACCAGGTCGAGCCGCTGCTGAAGAATCTTCTCGCGCCGCTGGGTGAACAGGGCCTGGAAATCACCAGCCGGCTCATGGGATTCATCGAGAACATGAATGTCGGCGTGCTCGGTGCAATTGGTCTCGCGTTGCTGATCTACACGGTCGTTTCCATGGTGCAGAAGATCGAAGAGTCATTCAACGCGATCTGGCACGTTTCGCAGCTGCGCAGCCTGGGCGAGCGCTTCAGCCGCTATCTCAGTGTCCTGCTGGTCGGGCCGATCCTCGTCTTCGCCGCGCTCGGGATCACTACCATGGCGGTACGAACGGACGTGGTGCAGGCAGTGCTCGCCATCGACCCGTTTGGAAGGGTTGTGCTGGGCATCGGCAAGCTCCTGCCCTATGTCCTGGTGATCGCCGCCTTCACCTTCGTCTACAGGTTCGTTCCGAATACGCGGGTGCGCTTCACGCCCGCATTTATCGCCGGCATCATCGGCGGCATACTCTGGCAGTCTGCAGGCTGGGCGTTCGCCATGTTCGTGGCGTCGTCGACGCAGTATGCGGCGATCTACGCGAGCTTCGCGGTCTTCGTTCTGTTCCTGCTCTGGCTGTACGTGAGCTGGCTGGTGCTGTTGTTCGGGGCGGCCATATCGTTCTATCTGCAGCACCCCGATTATCTCTACGCGATGCCTGGCGAGCCGCGACTCAGCAATCGCATGCGTGAGCGGCTTGTCCTTGTCGTGATGCAACTCATCGGATCGCACTTCGTGCAAGGACTGCCGCCATGGACGCTGCGGCAGCTCACGCAGCGACTGGGGATCCCGATGCATTCGGTCAACGTCGCGCTCGATGCGCTGTCGCAGGGCGGGCTGCTCACGCCAAGCGAAGGCGACCAGCCCGCCTATCTGCCTGCGCGCGATCTGTCGCACATATCGATTGCGGACGTACTGGCAACCATACGCAAGGCAGGCGAAGACGGCTATCTGACTCCTGAGGCCCTCATGCTTCCTGAGTCTGTCGAGAACGTGGTGGCCAGAGTTGATCGAGCGCTCGCCGAGTCGGTAGAAGACCTCAGCGTCAGGGCGCTGGTGGGCGAGAGCGGCGGGCTGGCGGGCGCCGAGCAGTGGCGCACGAACGCAGCGACGCAGTAAGCGTGCCCGCTGGACGAATCAGTGGTTCAGGCAGGCCAGCAATGCGGTAGTGACGGGGCAGTTCGCGGCAATGTCGAGCATGGCTCGAGTGAAGCAGAAGAGCACGGCGGCCGCAAGACGCCGGCCGGCGCTGCATCCATTCAAGACGCATGGGTGGCGCGGCAACGCGTCACTGTTTCAAGCCGCTCTGCCGGGCGTCAGCGCGGCAGAGCGTCGGCGCCGGGCCCCATCCTGCGCTCCAGGCGGTCCTCGACCTCGCCGAGATACGCAGTCAGCACGGTTCCGGTTTGCTCGATGGTCGCGCGCAGTTCTGTCGCCGCCTGATCCAGCCCGCTCTGCGCCGCCGCCCGCGACTGCGCCACATCTCCTTCGAGCTTCGAAATCCGCGATTCCAGGAAGGCGCGCAGTTCGGTGAAACGTGAAGCCTCCGCGTCATCCGCGAGCTGCCGCTGGGCATGCAATTCGCGCGCCGACTTCCGCGCCTCCAGGATCACCGTCGACTGCAGGTACACCACGTACAGCAGAAAAACGGCAGCGAGCAGTCCGGTGAACACCAGCATCAGCAGACCCAGTGGTGCCTGCACGGTCGCGAATACCAACGACAATGTCGTTGGGGTCGTGAACGCCGTCCAATTTAGGCCAGTGAAGACGGCAAGTACCGCGAGCATGACCAGCAAAAGTACTGTACGCAAGGACACGGGCGACCTCCAACCGTTCAACACTCGACGAGTGAAGCTTACGCGCAATCGCCAGCGAATAACCGGCGCAGTCTGCGCCGATTGGCACTCTCATCGGCAGTTTATGATCGCCTGCAATCGAGCGGACGCGCGACGGGCTGTTCCGCCAATGCAAGGTTAACGGGCGTACAGTGAGTGGTGAATCACGATTGGAGTATGAGCGAATGTCGATTTCGATCCATGAACCGGCCCTTGCCCGTCTGCGTCGGACCGCTGCTCCGCTGATGGCACTGGCCTCCGGACTGGTGCTACCTGTCGCATTTGCCGCCGAGACACCCGCCTCCGGCGAGCAGGTCTACAAGCAAGTCTGCACTGCCTGCCACGCCGCGGGCGTCGCCAACGCGCCGAAACTCGGCGACCGGGCAGCCTGGACGCCACTGATCAAGGAAGGTCAGGATGTGCTGACCGCGCATGCCTGGGTGGGGGTGCGCGCGATGCCTCCCAAGGGCGGTCAGGCGGACCTGTCTCTGGACGCTTTCGCACGTGCCACGGCGCACATGGCGCGTGCAGCCGGGGGCAACTGGAAGGATCCCGACGCTGCGATGCTCGCCCGCATTCGTGCCGAAGAGGTCAAGCGAATCAAGCAACTGAAGGCGAAGAAATAGGGGCGGCGCGGTCGCTGATCAACGACGGCTATCGAACGCGGCAATCTGCTCGGCCATGTCGCTCATCCAGGCGAGCGGGCGTGCATGAGCACCGGCGTACTGCCGCAACCATGCATGCCCATCTTGCGTTCGTTCGGCCAGCCGACAGACCAGGGAAATCGCGTTCGACGAAGAATGCCGAGATGCCCTTGGCACCCTTCGCCCTGTCGGTCACTGCCATCATGGTGAAACGCGTCGGCAATGGTCGCGTTCGTAATGTAGATTTTCTCGCCATTGAACATCCAGCGGGCACTGTTCACCGAAGGTGGCGGTGCCGCGATGTTCCGCGAGGGCGCGAAGGTCACCAGCGGTGATCCCGAGCGGATAATCGCCCGTGCGATGAAGATCATCTACCACGACGAGAAGGACAACTTCCGCGAGGGTGCCCGCGAGTCGGCCGGCATCGTTCTTGCCCCGGTCCGCAGCATACTGACGCTTCGTTGCACCGCTCCCGGAAGACAGATGACCTCGTACACGCGCCTTAACTTGTTCGCCGTGGTGGCTGCAGCCGGCCTGCTGGCCGCGGGTACACCCGTGGTCGCCCAGACCTGGCCGGCGAAGTCGGTCCGCCTGATCGTGGGCTATGCGCCCGGAGGGGTGGCTGATGTGACCGCGCGTATCTACGGCGCCCGGCTTACCCAGGCCTGGGGCGAGAGCGTGCTGATCGACAACCGCCCCGGCGCCAACGGCGGCATCGGCGCCGCGCTCGTGGCGCGTGCGCCTGCAGATGGGTACACACTGCTGCTGGGCACAGCGAGCGACCTCGTGATCAATCCGAGCGTCTATCCGAAACTCGGCTACGACACGATGAAAGACTTCGCACCTATCGCGCTTGCCTCGCGCAATCCGGTCGTGCTGGTTGCGAACGCAGCGAGCCCCTATCGCACGCTCGCCGATCTGGTCGCAGCAGCCAAGGCGCGGCCGGAGACACTGCCCTACGGCACCCCCGGCATCGGCAGCATCCAGCATCTGAGCATGGAAATGCTGCGCCTGCTCGGCGGCCCGAGCCTGATTCATGTCGCCTACAAGGGCGGCGGGCCGGCGGCCGTGGCCGTAGTCACGGGTGAAACGCCATTGGGTGCGGTGGCGCTGGCCGCGGCGCTGCCACACCTGCAGTCGGGAAAGATCCGCGCCCTGGGGTTGTCCAGCCCCAAGCGGTCACCGCTCGCGCCGGATGCCCCGACCTTCGCCGAAGGCGGGTTCCCGATCGATGCCTCGATCTGGACCGGGGTACTCGCCCCTGCACGTACGCCGCCCGCGGTCATCGCCGCGGTCAATGCAGAGATGAGGCGTGCCAGCCAGAGTACGGACGTGCGCAATCGGCTGGCAACGGCAGGCACCGAAGTGGCCACCAGCACGCCGGAGGCGTTATTCGCGCTGATGAAAAGTGATCTGGCCAGGTACCAGAAGATCGTTCGCTCGGCCGGGATCAAGTTGGAGTGATGGCACCGTTCGCCCTGATCGCCAGCATCGGGGCAGTGGTGTCGACGATGGCGTTCGCCCACGGCCATCCGCTCCGGCCGGTGCGCATGATCGCGCAAAAGCTCTTCGAGCACCCGGGTCAGCAGTTCATCGTCGACGATCGCCCGGGACGGCGCCGGGGTGGCCGGCGCGCGTCCCGGGCGGCTACAAGTAGCTCATCGGGGTCCATCCCCGCTACTGCAGTGCCCTCGAGACTGCCGCATCCGCAAGCGCACGTCCGCTGCGGTCGGACGCAGTGTCGGGCTCGTCAGTCCACCCGGAGGGTCCCGTCCATATCCAGGACGGTGTCTGCCGGCTCGATCCGGGTAGCCATCACCTTGTCGATCGTATTGCCGTCCATGTCGACGATCTCGAACCGCCACTGCTCCCATGTAACCGTATCGCAGACCTTGGGCAGGCGTCCGGTGAGCAGCATCATCATGCCGCTCAGCGTGTGGTAGCGCCCTCGCTCCTCGTCCGGAACCGCCTGCAATTCCAGGCGATCCTTGAGTTCCGGCACCGGTATATGCCCGTCCAGCAGCCAGCTTCCGTCGTCGCGCTGGACGGCCCATGACGATTCCGGATCGCGCGGCTTGAACTCGCCGGTGATCGCCTCGATCAGGTCCTGCAGTGTGACGATACCCTGCACCTCGCCATACTCGTCGATGACGAAAGCCATGTGCGCAGCAGTGGAACGGAAGTTGTCGAGGAGCTCCATGCCGGTGAGTGTTTCCGGCACATATAGCGGCGGCTCCATCGGCTGGTCTGCGAGCGTCGGTTCATCTGCCTGGAACGCGCGTACGAGCCATTGCCTTGCGTTCACCACGCCCAGGACGTTGGTGAGGCTGCCCTTCACCACCGGAAAACGCGCGTGATCGGAGGCATCGATCCGTGCCAGGTTGTCCTTGAAGGACGATGCCACATCGAGGATGACAACGTCGGCGCGCGGAACCATCAGCGAACTGATCTGACGGTCATCCAGTCGGAACACGTTACGTAACATCGTGTGCTCCTGCCGTTCGATCACGCCGGAACTGGCCCCTTCAGTGAGAACCGCGTGGATCTCCTCCTCGGTCATCACGCTGGCGCCCTGATCCTTCACCTGCAACAGTCGCAGCAGCGCGTGCGTGGAGATCGATAGCAGTTGAACGAAGGGCTTGGCTGCAATCGCAAGCCACTCGATCGGTCGTGCGACCAGCCTCGCCAGCGCCTCCGGATGGGTCTGCCCGATGCGTTTTGGCACCAGTTCGCCGACCACGATCGACAGGTAAGTGATCACGATCACGACCACCCCGGTCGCGGCGTAGAAGGAGTACGGCGGCGACATGCCGATCGACTCCAGCCATCGGCCGAGGGGTTCGGCGAGTATCGCCTCACCGACAATGCCGTTCAGCACGCCGATCGAGGTGATCCCGATCTGGAGCGTCGACAGGAACCGCGTCGGATCGTCGCCGAGCTTCAGCGCGGCAGCAGCCGACCAGTCGCCTTGCTCGACCATCTTCTGCAGACGCGACTTGCGGGCGGTGACGAGCGCGATTTCCGACATCGCGAAAAACCCGTTGAGCAGGATCAATGCAAAAAGGAGCGCGACTTCCATGGAGGGCGCCGGTCGGGCGCCTTGGTGAATGAAGAGACCTCTATCTTACCAACCCGACGAAGTTGACAGGAAAAGTCAGGGTGTGACTGTCAGGTTCAAGCGGTTCGCTCTGCCCTGATGCCCGACGGCCTGGAGACTTCGTGCCGTTACGGGCGTCCGAGCGCGACGCGCAGCCGCAACCGCCAGGCGGCTCAGTCCTTCAACAACTCCCGCGCAATCAACGAGCGCTGAATCTCCGACGTCCCCTCATAGATGCGCGTGATCCGCACATCGCGCGCCACCGTCTCGATGCCGAAGTCGCGCATGTAGCCGATGCCGCCGTGTAGCTGGATCGCGGCATCGGCCACCCGCCCGGCGGCTTCGGTCGAATGCAGCTTGGCCATCGACGCCTCGATCGTGCCGCGCGCACCGCTGCGTATCGTGTCGATCGCGCGCTGGGTGAGCAGGCGCGAGGCGTCGCGGGCGAGCGCCATGTCGGCCAGCATCCACTGCAGGCCCTGATACTGCGCCAGTGTCTGCCCGCCTTGCTCGCGCGTCTTCAGATAGTCGACCGTGCGCTCGATCAGCCGGTCCATGATGCCGCAGCAGCGCGCGGCCACCGTCACCCGCCCGGCTGTGAGCGTCTTCAATGCCTGCACATAGCCCATCCCCTCGGGGCCAAGCAGGTTTTCCGCCGGCACTTCGCAGTCCTGCATGATCACCGGTGCGGTGCCGCAGCCATGCATGCCCATCTTGCGTTCGTTCGGCCCGACCGACAGCCCCGGGAAGCTGCGCTCGACGATGAACGCGGAGATGCCCTTGGCGCCCTTCGCCTTGTCAGTCACCGCCATCACGGTGAACACGTTGGCGATAGTCGCATTGGTGATGTAGATCTTCTCGCCGTTGAGGATCCAGCGATCACCCCGCTTCACTGCAGTGGTGCGCATTGCCGCGGGATCGGAGCCAGCCTGTGGTTCGGTGAGCGCGAAGCAACCAACCCATTCGCCGGTGGCCATGCGTGGCAGGTAGCGCTGCTTCTGCTCGTCATTGCCCAGGTCGACGATGCCCTTGCTGCTGATGCCGGTGTGATTGGCGATGACGGTGGAAAAGCCGTAGTTGCTGCGCCCGAGTTCTTCCTCGATCGCGCACTTGCCAGCGAGGTCCAGGCCAATGCCGCCGTACTGCTCAGGGATGGTCAGCCCGAACAAGCCCAGATCGCGTGCCATCTGCATCAGGTCGTCGGGAATGGCGTCGTGCTCCTCGATCCAGCGCGAGCGCGGCTCGACCTCGGCCTCGATGAACCGGCGGATCTCGCGCTTCAACATCAGCACGTCATCGCCCAGGCCACGGGCAAAACCCACACCCGGGCCGGGCAGGTCGATGGCGGAATGATCGGGTGCGTTCATCTTGGGACTCCCTGGCTCGTCTAGTCTGCACAAGAGCCTTGCCTGAGTGCTTCGAACAGTACAGTAAACGGGCGGGCGATCAACCCGGCTGATGCGGCTTCGCCAGCGCATCGAGCGCCTTCACCCCGCGGCCGCGCTCGAGCACGATCAGCGGGTTGATGTCCAGCTCGGCCAGTTCGTCCTTCAGATCGATCGCCAGCGCCGACAGTTTCAGCAGCACATCGATCACTGCCTCGACATCGGCCGGTGGGCGGCCACGGGCACCATCGAGCAACGGAAACGACTTCAGTTCGCGCAGCATCGTGTCTGCGACTGAACGGGTCAGTGGCGCGAGGCGGAACGATACGTCCTTGAACACTTCCGCATAGATGCCGCCCAGTCCGACCATCACCGCCGGGCCGAACAGCGGATCGTTCTGCACGCCGACGATCAGTTCGGTGCCGGCGCTCACCATCTCCTGCACCGACACGCCATCGATCACCGCATTCGGTGCATAGGCCTTCGCGCTGGCGATGATCTCGTCGAACGCCTGCCCGACCGCCTGCGCATCGGCCACACCGATGCGCACTGCGCCCGCCTCGGTCTTGTGCGCGATATCGGCCGACCGCACCTTGAGCACCACCGGAAAGCCGATCTTCTTTGCGGCTGCCACCGCCGCCGCGCGATCACGCGTGAGCACTTCCCCGGTGACCGCGATGCCGTACTGCGCGATCAGTGCCTTGGCCTGATACTCGGCCAGATCGGCGCTGCGCCCGGCCAGCATTGCCTTCGCCTCGGGCCTGGTCATCGCCGGCACCGGCTCCGCCTTCTCGCGCGCTCGCCGGCGCTGTGCTTCGGAAAAAGTGGTCAGTGCCGCCAGGGCCTTGGCGCACGACACCGGCGTGGCGAAACGCGGCACCTGCCCCTCCTTCAGGATGCGGTAGGCATCAGCGGCAAACTTCTCGCGTGCGCTCCACGCCGCCAGGATGGGCTTGGGCGTGCGGGCACTGAGGTCGACCAGTTCCTTCGCCCGCTGCGTGGCGATCTCGCCTTGCAGCGACGCGAAGATCACCACGATCGAATCCACCGTCGGGTCATCGACGATGATCTGCATCGCCTGCGCCAGCATCTCCGGGTTGTTGAAGATGCCCGCGGTGATGTCGATCGGGTTCTGCCAGGAGCCGAACGCCGGGATGATGTCTTTGAGCTTCAGCTCGCTCTCGCGCGATAGCGGCCCCACAGACAGCCCGGACTCGACGCACTGATCGGCCATCAGGATACCGCCGCCCCCGGAGATGGTGACGATCGCCACCCGCTTGCCAGCCGGGCGCTTGCCGCTGTCGAACACCTGGGTGTAGTCGATCAGCTCGTTGGCATCGCGCACCCGGATCATGCCGCGCTGTTTGAACGCGGCCTCGTACAGCGCGAGCGCGCCGCCCAGATTGGCGGTGTGCGAGGCGGCTGCACGCTGACCGACATCGGTATTGCCGACCTTCCAGATCAGCACTGGCTTGTCGGCATCGAGCGCCTTGTCGCCGACTTCCAGCAGACGGTGCGCGTCCTTGACCCCCTCCATATAGGCGCCGATCACCTTCGTCTGCGCATCCTGGGTGAACCATTCGATAAAGTCGGTGGTGGTCAGTCCGGATTCGTTGCCGGTACTGACGATGCTTCGGAAGCCCAGCCCGGCCTCTTCAGCCAGGATGATCACACCGTAGCCGAAGCCGCCGGACTGGGTGGTCATCGACAGCGAGCCCTGGCGGAAGTTGTCGCCGGAGAAGGCCGAACCGAAGCCGGCGTAGACATCGTCGGTGACACCGATCATGCCCTGGCAGTTCGGACCGACCACGGCGATCGAATACTCCTTGGCGATCGCCGCGATCTCGTTCTGCAGCGTCCGCCCCTCGTCGCCGGTTTCGGCAAAGCCGGAACTGAAGATGATGCAGAACGGGATGCCCTTCTTGCCCACCTCGCGCAGCATTCTCGGCACACGGGCCGCGGCCACGAGGATCAGCGCCAGATCGGGCACTTCGGGCAGCTCGGCCACCGATGGGTAGCAGCGATGGCCTTCCACCGCGTCATACTTCGGGTTGACCGGGTACAGCTTGCCCGTGAATCCATGCCTGGCGAGCGCCCATACCGGCTGCCCGCTGATGGTCTTGATGTTCTGCGACGCGCCGATCACTGCCACAGCGCGCGGATTGAACAACCGCTCCAGACTCCTGCCCATCGAAACCCCTCCGGTTTTGGTTCGATGATAGCGGATGGAGATGAGCGCGCACCGATAGAATGTCCGCTACGTGGTCAACCGCCACGCACTCAACCGCCAAACTGCCTGATCGGATCGCCATGATTTCGACGCCGCCCGCCGCCCGCACCGGCGGCCAGATTCTCGCCGACCAACTGCGCATCCACGGCGTGGACCTCGCCTTCGGCGTGCCGGGCGAAAGCTATCTGGCGCTGCTCGACGCGATGCATGATCACCGCGATGCGATGCGCTTCATCATCTGCCGGCAGGAGGGCGGCGCGGCCAACATGGCCGATGCCTATGGCAAGCTGACCGGGCGTCCGGGCATCTGCATGGTCACCCGCGGCCCGGGCGCCACCAATGCATCGATCGGGGTGCACACCGCGTTCCAGGACTCCACGCCGATGATCCTGTTCATCGGCCAGGTGGCGCGCGACTACATCGACCGCGAGTCGTTCCAGGAGATCGACTACCGGCGCTTCTACGGCCCGTTCATGAGCAAGTGGACCGCACAGATCGACTCCGCCGCGCGCGTGCCCGAGTATGTGAGCCATGCGTTCCAGGTGGCGACCTCGGGGCGCCCGGGCCCGGTCGTGCTCGCCCTGCCCGAGGACATGCTGACCGAGACCGCGACCGTCGTCGACGCCGCCCCCTGGCGCCGGGTGCAGGCGAGCCCGGCCGCAACCGACCTGCAGACACTGCGCGGCATGCTGGCACAGGCGAAGCGGCCGTTCCTGCTGATCGGCGGCAGCGGCTGGAGCGCGCAGGCGGTCGAGGACATTGCCGCCTTCGCGCAGGCGTTCCGGCTGCCGGTGGGCTGCTCGTTCCGCTGCCAGGACCTGATGGACAACCGCTCGCCCAACTATGCCGGCGATGTCGGGGTGGGCATCAACCCGGCGCTGGCCGAGCGCATCCGCGGCTGTGACCTGCTGCTGGCGGTCGGGCCGCGGCTGGGCGAGATGGCGACTCAGGGCTACACGCTGCTCGAGGTGCCCAGGATGAAGCCGGCGCTGGTGCATGTGCATGCCGGGGCCGAAGAACTCGGCCGGGTCTACCAGGGCGAACTGCTGATCAACTCCGGCATGCCGGAGATGGCCGCCGCGCTGCGTGCACTCGATCCGCTGCCAGCGTCGGTCACTGCCGGCTGGAGCGACTGGACCGCCAGCGCCCATGCCGACTATCTGAAGACGCTGGAGCCGGTATTCCCGCCGGGCGAGGTGAACCTGTCCATCGTGCTGCGCCAGTTGCGTCAGCGCTTGCCCGACGATGCGATCGTGACCAACGGTGCGGGCAACTATGCGGCCTGGCTGCATCGCTTCTTCGACTACCGGGCGCATCGTACCCAGCTGGCGCCGACCAGCGGCGCCATGGGCTACGGCGTGCCTTCGGCGGTTGCCGCCAAGCTCGTGCATCCGGAGCGTACCGTCGTGTCCTGGAACGGCGATGGCTGCTTCATGATGAACGGCCAGGAGATGGCCACCGCCGCGCAGTACGGCGCCCGGGTCGTGTTCTGCGTGGTGAACAACGGCATGTTCGGCACCATCCGCATGCACCAGGAGCGCGATTACCCCGCACGGGTGTCGGGCACCGAACTGAAGAACCCGGACTTCGCGCTGCTGGCCAGGGCCTACGGCGGGCATGGCGAGACCGTGCTCAGCACCGGGCAGTTCCTGCCGGCGCTGGAGCGTTGCCTCGCCTTCGACGGCCCGTCGCTGATCGAGATCCGCACCGACCCGGAAGCGATCACCCCGCGCACCACGCTGAGCGCGCTTCGAAACGCCAAACGCTAGTGCGGCGAGCGTCAGCGCTTGTGCGCCGGCGGCACGGCGGGGCGCGCGCTGCCAGCGTGAGTCGACCCGGGTGATGCCCGATCCGGTCACGCTCGCGGTGTGTCTGGCCGCGATCTTCGCCATCGCCTTCATGAAGGGCGCTTTCGGCGGCGGGCTGGCCGCCCTGGGCATCCCGCTGATCTCGCTGGTGATGGACCCGATCTCGGCCGGCGCGCTGATGGCGCCACTGTTCATCGTGATGGACGTGTTCGCCTTTCGCTACTGGAAGCCGTCGACCTGGTCGCGTCGGGATCTGGCCTGGCTGGTGCCCCCGATGGTGCTGGGCATCGGCGTTGGCTGGTGGCTGATCAGCCGGATGAATCCGCACTGGGTGGCGATCGTGATCGCGCTGGTGACCCTCGGTTTCGCCGCCCAGTGGTTCATCGGCGGCTCACGGATCGAGGCGCGCCCGCGCTCGAAATGGCGTGCGCTGGTGGCTGGCGGCACCTCCGGTGTCACCACCATGGTCGCCCACACCGGTGGCCCGCCGGTGGCGATCTATCTGCTGTCGATCGGGCTGTCCAAGTCGATCTATGCCGGCACCACCAGCATGTACTTCACCGTGGCCAATGTGGTGAAAGTCGGCCCTTGGCTGATGCTCGGCCAGCCCGATGGCGAACTGTGGTTGCTGATCCTGATCTGTACGCTGGCCGTGCCGCCGGGCGTCTGGGTAGGCTGGAAGCTGCACCAGCGCCTCGACCAGCGCCAGCTCTACTCGCTCTGCTACCTGCTGCTGGTGCTGACCTCGCTCAAGCTGCTCTGGGACGGCCTCCATGGCCTGATGGCCTAGCGGCACTGACCGGCAGCGCATCCTGCACAACGCCCGGAACCGGGAGAAGTTG
>Ga0335394_10005468_pt1 | contig 14361 bp, 9 predicted proteins | sample MAT03_FD_205741 | JGI IMG/M metagenome (GOLD analysis project Ga0335394, IMG submission 205741) | Freshwater microbial communities from Lake Fryxell liftoff mats and glacier meltwater in Antarctica - MAT-03 (spades assembly) (version 2) ...
CTTCCAGTTCCGCTTTTTCGACCTCGCTCAATACGACGGGGTGCTTTTGTGGCCGCATGGTATACTCCTTTTTTCTCGGAGTATACCCTTTCATCAGCTACCTTGCTGGCGGACTACTAGTAGAAGATCACTTCCATCTTGTGCATAGTTGAAATTCGTTGCATTATTGAGCGCATCTTTGACCTGCTGAAGTTGTTTCCCATCGGTCCAACTTATCGAAGAGAGTATGATTTTTAGGTTATTCCTCAAAAAGCTATGTTGGTCGCATTCATAATTTATGAACAAACAATATTCACAGGGAATCATTTTGCTACTGAATCAATCTTTCTAAGCTGACCACAGCACTATCTATGTTTATCCGGTCGCTACAGTATGCAGTACGCAGTAAGCCTTCAGGAACATAACGATCATATTTGTTCATTTGCAATATCTGTCGGGGTAATTTTTCAATAAGTTCATTTGGTTGGGGGATGTCTCGCAAAACAGTTTTGATTCGTTGTTTGAGAAGATGTAATGAGCTAACCTCGGCTTCCAGGTAAAATGGTTGTACTTGAGGACGTATTTTGATACCTCCGTATTCTAGTAGCAATCTGATCGTATTCATTTCCCGTGTACCCTGCCATGGAAGCAGCATAAATCTACTCCCACCTAAGTCTAGGATTGCCTTTCTAGTCATCTCGCTGGACTGTGCTAATTTGCGGGCAGATTCCAACCGACGAATAGCTTTTATATGGAGATAGCTGTAAATTGTATCTTCATCCAAGATACGGCAGATTCTCTGAAGAATCCGTGTATGGATTGTTCTATCACCACCAGTCCAATAGGCTTGTGCTTTGCCTCTTACACGCTCGACATGGATGATCTTTTTGTCTTCATCGACCTCGATTACTTTCCAAGCACGACCAGCTAGCCGAAAACGATCTCCAGCAATCGGAAGCGATTGAATACTACCAATTTCGCGTGTTCCCTCCCGCACCATATAACTGGTTTCATCTTCAAATGTCGCATAGAAATGGTAATTATTGACGAGACGCTCACTAGCCGCGCCGATAATCAGACCACCTCCCTCAATGCGTTCTAGATGTTCTATTTCAAGAAGGTAACGAAGCAGTTCACGAAAATGGTCGAAAGACACTTGATTAAATGGAGACAAGGAGAGAACCTGTTCGGCCAGTTCGGGTGGTGTAAGTTCTGTCTGGGCTGTAATGATGCTCAATGTCTGATGGTACAAGATGCTTGTTGGTAGAGTTGGAATATCAGGTGGCTCTATCCACTTCTCTTCAATATAGAGTTGAATAATAGCTATTGTCTGTAGCAATACCCATGGGATATGCTCTCCCAGAGTCGCGTCTGGTTTTGGTTCATCCTCACGGGAATAGAAAAACATCTTGGCACCACCACCCCGACGGCCAGATCGCCCCAAGCGTTGAACGAAACTGGAAACAGTGCTAGTCGCATTTAATTGTAGTACCTGATCCAGATTGCCAATATCAATACCCAGTTCAAGAGTAATTGTTGCTGCAACACATGCCTTTTTGTCCGGGTCACGCATATCTTGTTCGGCACGTTCACGGAGGGCTGCTGAGATACTTCCATGATGAACATAGTACCCGTCCTCATCCTCTCCTTCTACACCTGCGAGACGACGCAAATTATGGATGACTTCTTCGGTATCATTACGACTATTAGCAAAAATAAGTGTTTTTCGGTTGCTATCCACCAGTTTAGCCATATGTTCAAACATTTCATCTGTTTCATCGACTACAGGTTCATCCGACAGTTCCTCTCCTGACTCTGGCTGTATCGTCAATGATATGTCTGCATCATCTATAGGTTGTTGTGCTAATTCCTCGTCGGATTCATCCACAAGATCATCTTCTTTTACTCTGATAAAGTGTTCCAGACCAAGCATGACTTCGCGGCGGCCTACAATATCATTGATATGAGTAACCTTATAATCTGTTCCACCTGCCAACCATGCCGATGCCAATTCTGGTTCTCCAAGTGTTGCAGAAAGACCGATGCGGCGGGCAGGTCGCGTCTGATATCGAGCAAGTCGTTGTAGTTGGCACAAAACCTGTCGTCCTCGATCACTACCAATAAGGGCATGGACTTCATCCAGAACGACATAACGTAGATCTCCAAACAAACGACTCAACTCTGTCTGCCGATTTATTAGCATTGCTTCGAGCGATTCGGGGGTGATTTGGAGAATACCCTGTCCTTTGCGAAGAAATCGTTGTTTCTTACTCTGTGAAACATCCCCATGCCAACTTTGAACAGGTATGCCGCTGTCTTCTAGTAGCCCTTCTAGTCGATGAAATTGGTCATTGATAAGCGCTTTGAGAGGACCCACATACATTGCACCAATTGACGATGATGGGCGTTCATATAATTCTGTCAATATGGGTAAGAAAGCAGCTTCGGTTTTACCGCTGGCTGTTCCACTGGTAATCAAGACATGGTTTGATGTGTCAAGGATAGCACCAATGGCATCAACCTGTACGGGACGTAGTTCCTCCCAATTTTCTCGGTAGATGAAATCTTGTATGAACGGTGCCAAGCGATAAAACGGGTTCATCATAATTCAAAGCTCTTGTAGGGGGATGCCATACTATCATCTTCGTCAACAATCTCTGTTTCTGCTGTGAGAGCTTCAGGATCGCGTTCTACCTGTGACGGTCTGAAGTCTTTACCGGCGACTATACTATCGAAAGATACCCCAGGGTTTTGTTGGATAATGTTTAATACTGCAATGAAATCTCGAACAATCTCACGAGGAGTAAGTAGTTGCTCAGTGCCCAACCGCTTACGGATTTCGTTTAGAAAGAACTCAATCTGTTTATCTGTGACAGACGAAGTGTAAAGATAATGCAGAGCATGAATTTCACGGATACGTTGGAGAAGCACGAAAATTTCTTCAGGCGTTAGCAGTTCTAGCCGCAGCATCGGTCCCGAAAGATCCCGAAGTCCATTCCGGGCAAAGCGACTTTCCTCCAGTCGTGTACGCAGCGCCTCGTAGCTAAACAGCCCTCGCCGAGTGTCCTCGACCATTTGAGGGGTCGCTCCAATGATGACACCGAGGTATTGTGCCTTACCTTGCATTGTATCGTTGAAAATCGTCAACAATCGTTCGTAATTATTATTCCGTGAGACTGTATGGCTAATCTTATAAAGATTAACAGCTTCATCTATGAAGATTACAAGCCCTTTGTATCCAATATCTTTCACAAAATGCGCGAGTAATTTGATGTAATCATACCAAGAGCTGTCCTCAATGATGACACGAACACCGAGTGCCTCCCGTGCTTCACTCTTGGTACTGTATTCCCCACGCAGCCAACGCATTGCTGCTTCTTTTTTAGCATCGTCTCCGCTTTGGTGTCCATGCCAGTAGGATGAAATAACTGTCGAGAAATCGAAGCCATGAACCATACCCTCCATCTGATTGACTGTCGCACGTATACGATCATCGACAGCCGATGCAAATTTTGGATCACTAGGCTGAATACCATCGGATTGAATGACCTGTTGTTGAAGATCACTGATCCAACGTTCTAACAAAGCACTAAAAGCACCCCCATCAGGGCGTGTTTTTGTCGCTGCGTTCGTTAGCAACTCGCGGTAGAGATTAAGACCCTGATCCTTGGTACCTGTCAATCGTGCTACTGGACTGAGGTCAGCATCCATCACAACGAAATTGCGCTGCAATGCGTAATTACGAATAAGTTGGCATAAGAAACTTTTCCCTGAGCCATAACGCCCTAGTATCATACGAAAAGTTGCGCCGCCGTCAGAAACAATATCATCAATATCTTTTAGCATCACGTCAATTTCAGACTTACGCCCTACAGCGATATATTCGAGACCAGTACGTGGTACAACGCCAGCACTCAACGATTGAATAACGGCAGTGGAGACACGCTTGGGTATTTTCATTGAAGTCATTTGTAACTCCCATAGATCAGGTTTATTTATTGTCGATGTCTGTACTCGTCGGGTAGGTCTTTGAGCCTAACCCTTGCCTGAGAAAATGACTCAGTGATGGACGGTACTCTTCTGTGACTGTCAATTGTTCATCGTCGATGTATACTAATTGATCACCGAGAATATCAAGTGATCGATTATTGAGACCATCCAGAACAACGCTCAAAAATTGCCCGTGTAAAATGCTCTGAAAGTCAGCTTCCTGCGCTTTCCAGTTAGACTGCTTAAGCAACGCCAGTATTTTGATCGCGGTTTCATCAGATGACAACACATTCGAAATATCTCGAAGCATCTCCTCAGATAAGTTAGATATGTTATTGCTGATTTCTTTTGTGCTTGAAGACAATGAGGTCGTATCTACTAAACCTAAGTCAATTGAAAATTCTTCATCAAGTTCAAGTTCCTCAACCGCCAGAAGTCTTTCGCGTACAGCCTCTGATTGATCTGTCAGGGTAGTAACTAACGTATAATCAATGGTTGTGTTTTCATCATAGGACATAATGATCTTATTACAGTCTGGGTGATTTGCATTTAACCAACTGAGCGTCCATTCATCTTGGGTAAATAGGATGAACTGCATATCAGATGCCTGATTTATCAAGTAGTTCAGAATATTGGCTTTGCGATTGCGATCACAGTGCACAAATGGATCGTCCAGCAGCATAGGCAACTGTTCGCCTGACTGACTCATCAATCGTGCAATACTAAACCTTAGCAGAAGGTATACTAAATCTCGCGTACCTGTACTTAGTTGATCCACATGAATCCAACGCTGGGTTTCAGGGGCGAGTAATCTAACAATAAGAGTTTCGGGATCAACAAGATTTTCCGTATAGCGTTCGCTGGTAGCGTGACTCAAACCACTGTTCAGATAAACCTGCAAGCGAGGTGTGAACTGCTGCTGGAAAGTTGTTGATGCTTTTGCCAGTTCATTCCGGGCTGTTTGCAGAGCTTCACCGAACCATTCCAATCTGTTCAGTTCGGCATTAGCTTCAGCATACTCTTCTAGGAGACTTGCGAGATCAATCATATTCTCTGAAGCGTGTGATGCTTCATTTGTCATCATGATTTGATTCTGATTCATGTCTTGGATTTGTTGTTGTAACTTCTCTAATTCGCTTTGATAATGATCCGCTGTTTCAACAGGGTTTAAGGTCTCTGCATCAGGATTTTGATCACCAAGTGTTTGGAGTTGCTGCTCCAAATCTGCCCTCTGTTTGGCAAGTTTGTCAGGCTGGAAGGGAAATTCTTGGAAACGTTGTTCAGCAGCTTGCGATTCACGATCTGCATCCTGCCAGGCAAGATATTTTTCGCGCTCAGATTTGTAATGTAGGAGTTTTTCTTCCAAGCTTAGGGCTTCGTTAATTCGTGCCTCTTTGTACAGCTCATGCAAATTTTGCAGAACTCGTTCATACTCCTCATTTTTATGCTGCCTTTTAGCATCCTCATCACCAACTTCCTTGATCTGAGTCTCAACATCCGAAAGACGCTGCTTTAGCCTCTGGATTTGTTGGTGTTCATTCTCAATATCCTGGTCATGTTGTATACCTTCCGGTAGGATGTCATTGAGTTGTTCCTCCAAAGATTTGAGCAACTCTTTAGCTTCTTGTAAAGTTGTTTTCGCGTCTTCCAGATTGCGAACTGCAACTTCGCTTGCTGTGACATTTTTCAAATATTCATTAATTTTGGTTGAAGCCTGCTCAAAAGTTTTCCCCTCAATTGGAATATCGTCAAGATATAGTTCGTGCCTTACTCTAGCTTCAATATCAACTTTTAATTGTTCGGACTTCTTTACTGATGCCTGTGCATTCTTCCACTGGGTATAAATGGGTAACAAGTCATTATATATAACTATCTCGCTTGGCACTGAATTTTCTGTTTTGGCTTTGCGCGTCAGTGGTTTGCAACCTTTTTTGGGGGGAGCATCTAAAGGAGTATCTTTCAGAGCAAGGAATGCTGTTTCTTCAAGGTTTGCTCGTTTCCATTCTGCTGTATAGACCTTGGAATCCACTTGTGATTTATCCAGATCATTTTGAACCGACTCATACTGATGTTGAAGTTTAGCTAGAGAACCGTGACCCATTTCGACGTATCTGACTTCATCACGAAACCTCTCTACAGTAGAGTGGGATTTATCGATTTCAGCCTGAAGTTTTTCAACTTGTCTTTGAGCAACCTCTACAGCCTGAGTGGCTTTTTCAATCTCATTTTTCTTGGTGCCAATTTTATGAATGAGTTCAACTGGTACACTTTTGAAATTCTCAATTTGGGTGGCTAGATTCTGCTGTTCTTTTTTAAGTGTGTCGATTTTCTCTGATAGATTTTGATGCCCAGAGTCAGTCTCAAATGAAATACGTCTAGCGTCGAGATTCAGTAATTGTTCGTAGATATCATGGCTAAAATCACTCCACTCCTGAAGATCAGCGGACTTCTGTTTGGCTTCATCAGCTTCTCGTTGCAATCTTGAAATGCGGTCAAGGGTTTCGGTTATGTTATATAGTCTGGACTTCAGTAAAAGTGTTTGACAATCCAAATGCTGTTTTTCTAGCCGGGATACATCCATTTCACTTGTATTCACAGATGTCAGAACTTCCCAACTTCTTTTGCGAGTTGCTTTCGCCTCGTCTATTGCTTTTTTAAGCTGCTCAACACGTTTCCTGGTTAGTGCAAGAGGTTTAGAGTGGGCACGAGGCGTGCCTACTTTTTGCTTGAAAGTCGTTTCGAGAAGTGCAAGTGCCTCGTTCACAGTGAATCCATCCGCAGCCATTGATGATGAAAGCCGCATAATGGTTTCTGCAATTGGAGTCGCAGATTGTTCCAACAAAGCAAGTTCAGATTGCCGAACTACACAAACATTTTCAAAGACGGACTTGCTAACCCCGAGATGCTCTTCTGCAAAATAGATACGCCCATCACTCTCATATCGAAATCTGTCGGTAAGATTTCGCTGATCGGATATTCGCATAAGTGTTGTTGAGATTTCTGGAGAAAAAGTACGTTGAATCTGAAAGATTTCCCCATTATTTAATGTGTATTTCAGTGTGCCACCGAAAGCTCCCGTGTATGACCATGGTTTATTTTGGTTGAGCGCATCACGCTCCTTAGACGAGATGCGGCCAGCATCGAAGAAGCCATAAAGCATTATCGCAACGGCTTCCATCAGTGTTGATTTTCCTGCTTCGTTTGGACCGTATACAAGATTCAAACCTGGCTTAAAGTCAAACGAACGATTTACCAGTTGGCGAAATCCAAGGAGATCAATATGGTTCAATTGCATTCGTTATCTCCTTTGCTCCATCTAGCGCTTGTAAAGCAACATACAAAGCGTTAAGTATTCGTGACTGATCTTCTGGATTTGCCTTTTCCATATAATCCAAGAACTGTTTTGCAAGAAAGCCACGGACAGTCGGTTCTTTTGCAAGCGTATCCAGATCATAGAGTGGGTTTAGCCTCATGGTAAATCTTACAGGTACGTCGATTACTTCAAGCAAGTGAGGAATATCTACCACGCATTTTGGTGTGCCCGTCAGCGTAATCATAAGGTAATGATATTGTTCCACATGGTTTCTAATCGCTTGACGAACCTGAGTTTCGACGCAATCCATATTTTTACATCCCGATAAATCCACATCCAGCGAGTAGTACTGCCAACTCCCGGTTCGTATGAATTCTGCGTGGATGTCATCTTGCTCGACAGTGATCAACGTAATTCCATCTTCTCTAATCTGAGCATCCGATTTAGTAAGCTCATCAGGGCTACCTGTCATCACACCACCAGGGAAAGTACGATGTTGATGTTCTCCACCCAGAAGAGCAAAATCTTTATCACTGCGGTTCAGTATCTCCTGATTGAGAAAATGGTCACTTTCATTTTGATCACTAGGATTATGAAGGAGCAGCAAATTTACTCCTTTGTCTCCCTCCAACGAACTCAGAAGATCATTTAAGGGTACACAGGGATAAGCTGCCCCCCACACAGTTATCTCAGGAGCTAATTGGAAGGCACTCGGTGTTTGTGTTTTAAAGATGTGGACATTAGCTGGAAAATCCCAACGTGAATATAAAGAGTCCTTGCTATATTCATCTGATCTTCCAGGAGCAATTAACACAGGTATTGGGGCAATTTGTTCAAACTGCTCTGTAAGAATCTTCAAAGTCGCTGGAATAATCGTATCTTGCTCAAACAGATCACCGCCAATCGTCACTACGTCTGCGTCTCGAACTTTTGCGATCTCAAAAATTCGCTTCAAAACATCAATTAATCCCTCACGACGAGTCTTTCCAACCGAGGGAGGGAGTCCCACACCAGCATACGAATAATCCAGATGTAGATCTGCAAAATGCAAAATTTTCAAGTTTTTCATACCTTAATCACGTTTTCCAATGCCCAGGCAGTCAATGAGCGAATACCGTCCAAATCTTCTTCTTCAATTGAAGGTAGATCGCCTACTTCGATGACGATATCACCTATACTGAGAAGAGCGAATTCATTAATTTCGTCAATCAACAAGTCAGCAGTAGTATGTATACTGCGTGCGATGCCATCTAGGCGCATGATAACGTCGTTCTTTAACAACAAAGCGTTGAGGGCTTCCCAGTGGTACGGTCGCATGTGGCTCGCAAATTCTGCCCATTCAGGATTAAGAGCATCATATTGAGACTGTATTAGGGTATCATCTCCCTTGTTCAACACAACTGGATTATCAAGCAGATGTTCGATTTCATCTCGATAATCTTCAGAGATAATTAGCAAATCGTCTTCAATAAAGATCAATTGATCGCCCAACAACTCAACAGCACGCTCGTTAATGCGATCAAGAACTACATTCAGAAATGCACCATTCAGAGTATTCTGAGCAGCAACCCTATGCATCTCCCAACTGTTTTTCTGTAGATTCTGTAGCAAGTTGATTGCTACTTCATTTACTTTTATGATTTCGGCAACTTCTTCAATCTCCGTAAGCAAATGAATGGGAATATCCACTGGACGCGCAGTGTTCAACCCAATCAGGGCAGGTTCGTTAGTCTTTCCTCCCCTAGTTTCGGTCTGAAGCGATTTACTAACAATAACTTCGTCTTCTTCACTCACCTGAAGGCGTTCACGAACAGCGTCGGACTCTCCAATAAGTGCTTCAACCTTCGAATAATCAATAGTTAGAGGAGTGTCTGCAACAAACGCTGCCTTATCTTCTATAGATACATCATACTGCTTATAGATTTTCACAGTTTGAACAGGGAAAGCTAAATCTAGAGCGGTTGCCCATTCCGACAGTAATTCAACACCTCGTAATGTCCCTCTATAGCTTTGCTGACGTCGCAACCGGTTTTCGGTATATTTCAAGATCGATGTTATTGCATTATGCAGGTCATTGATACTCGACCAGCTTGGTACATTGGCAATATTGATCGTTTCACGCTGTCCTTCGTAAACAGCTCCTGTAAATGGATAGCGTTTGATTTGCTGTACATCGGACGGACGGTAATAGTCGAACAAAGATTTTCCATGCTTTTGACGGAGATATTTATCGACGGTATCTAGTCCGCGACGGAGTTCCCGATCTATAGTTCCGTTGTTATTATGCTGTTGATAGAATTTACTCTTTGTATATTTATAACTGCTGATTAATTCGAGCATATCACTCGATAGCTGCATCAAGGTTGGGCTACCATCGGATAACCAAGCCTCAATTGAAACATTTTGATCAGTCAGGTGTCCGCCGCGTTTAATAGCATGGGAGTACCAGTTCATGGGTGTCTGCGGTAGTTTGTAAACAACTATAAAGTCTGCTAACCAGTCGATAAGGTAGCCATCAAGTTTTGGGTGCTGTACTCGATAGTGCATCCAGATATTTGCTAGATACTTGAAAGCATCCTTTGCAGAGTCAAAACCAATAAGATGAATGACCTCGTAGACATGCAAAAACACATAACTTAAATCAGCAGGTAAATAGTTATCTTGCCGTACTTGCGAACGCCAATAAAAATACCATTTGCGTTGGTCACTATTCATTGCCTCATATGTGGGCCAGTATTGCATGAAGGGCGTTGGTTTAGCCTGCCGCTCAGTAGTGTTAACATACTTTTTCGCCTGTTCAATAAATCTGTCACTGGGTGTCGAGAGCGACAACCTTACTTCAACAGATGAATGATTTCGTGCTGTTTCTCTAGGTGGGATAGGAACTGATCTGGCTTCACTCTGACTAGAGGTTGGAAACGATACATTACGAAAAATAGAAGATCTTGATGTCTTTTGCTTAGGCATCGGCCCGCCAAGACTTTTTTCTGATATAAGAGGGTTTAGTCCAGTTGACGGTTTATTGGCGTTGCCGTTCAATCGAAAATTGCCAACCCATTGTAGCCAAGTCATCTGTGACTCAAGTGGTAGCCAATGAATAGTTTCATATATTGTCGCTCGTTTGAACACAAGTTGATAGATACTTCGCGTAAACCATAAGAAGCCACCGATAGTCCCGGCTAGAACTGCCCACACACCAAAGGTATTTTTTGAGTCGACAGTCCCTACACCAATGGCTATTCCTAAGCCAATAATTCCAAAACCCCAAAACAGATTAGATATTAGATAAGGGAGCGTTTCCCATAAATACTGGTTATAAAGCCAACGAGAAAATGCTGTCCCCCACCACATAAAGGTTAAGACAGGACACGCAATAAAAAACATCGCACCTAATTTGGGCGATAAGATAATTAGGGGAATCAGCAATACCAAGAAGAGTATAATGGGTGTGCCAAAATAACGAATTAATAGACGAGTCATGGTTTTTCCTAAAATAATGCAATCTACTCACAGCCTACAGATCTGAAATCATTTCCGCAAAACCCCTTTAATTACAAGTATACAATCTAAAAAGTGTGTAGATAGTTGAGTTTATCCCGCTGTGTAACAGTGAGTTAATTTTTTACCCTCATCATAAAAAATTATCAGACTTGGAACTATCCACAGCATGGCAGAGAAACAATGATTTTAGTGATCGTTATTATTATAAATTACTACGTCATTCTTTGCAGTTGATTTAATAGAATTTGGGCTTGCCGATATATTGACTGATCTAAAAGTCAAATGAACTTGCAATTGTATTTATAATTCGCACACCGTCGGCGCGGCGATTCTACAGCGCGTGAGCCTTCCTATCAAACACCGTCAGGCAGTACGCTGCCCCCATCCCTTCGGGACGTGACCACCGAACTACCTGCCTAAAAAGCCGACCACCAATAGAAATATCAATGAGCTGCCTGATTCAGGTCGGCTTTTTCGTTTGACAGGCTCCTTCCCTGCGCTGTCCCCGGTTCGTTGAGCGTTGTGCTCAACCGGACTGGCGGAACCAGTTGTGTGAGGAGGAACCTCATGAACACATCCGATATTCGTTCTAAAATTCGCAGCCAGATAAGACCGTTTCCGCGTGTTGCGACCTATCCGACATCATGGGCAGGTGCGCTGACTTTCCAGCAGATTTACGACGATCTGGCGCACTATGTGACCAACGTCATGAAAGGCAAGGGCATCCACCGCACCAACTACCTGCCCGACTGCATCCAACATGGGTTCATGGCACTCTGGCTTGAACTCTCAGAAAACAAAGACTTTCTCGCACAGAAAACCCGCCAACAGGCGGTGTTTTTCATTCTGGCGCGGTGCAAAATCTCCACCCTGCGCTACTATGACGACAAGTTCGACAGCCTTGAGGCGCTGATAAGCTACGACTGGCGCAATACCTGGGATGAACACACGATCATCGGGTTTTCTGCACCGAGCGGCTGGTGGAACTCGGTGGAGCAGTGGGCAACTTGGGCAACCGACATCGACATCCGCATCGACGTTGAGCAAATCATGCGGAAGCTGGCGGAGAAGTATGCTGACTCGTTTAAACATCTGGTCGCCCTGTATGCGGTAACGACACAGGTGACGCGCAAAGACGCGGCGGCACTGGCAGGTGTGACACCCTGGAACTGGCACAAGACCTACGAAGAACCGATGTTGCAGGAGGTTCGCTACGAATTCGCGCAGACGTTTCTGGAATGCCATAACTACACGTTGCCGGAGAAGCAGCCCGCCGAGAACCGGAACAATAGGCAGTTCGCTTCACCTTATCGGGATTGGCGTGAGCAGTACCAACAGGGGCATACTGAGCCAGCCGATACACTGCTGAAACAGTATCAGCACACCGTCTGCATCGCCGGAGCGATCCGGGCGCAGATTGATGGTAAGACCTACCGCCAGGCAGCGCTGGACATCGGACGCAATCCGAACACGTTTCCTAAATATATGAAGCGTGCCGCACGGATGCTGTCAGCAGCTTATGCCTGATTCAACCGTCCTGGCTATGACGCTAAACCAGCCATATATTTTTTGCGAATGTGCTTGAATACTAAAATTTGAACGGGGCTGCATCAAATTTCATTCTGATGCATGTTGTTCTTCTGCTGCAATACGAGCATCGAACCAGTCGCCGTATGTTGTGCCATTATCGAGCCGCCAGTAGGCACGCCCATTTGTATTCTGTCCTCGGATTACCGCAGCGGCAGCACTGGGACTGTTAAACGGCACATCTTCAACAAATTTAAGAACATCGCCTTGCAAGACAAGACTACCATTGCGAATGAGACGATCTTTCAGGTCTTTGTATGATCGACTCTGATTGCGATTCAGCGCTGTAGACCCTGCGAGAACTACGAATTCACCGCTGATCTGCTGCGCCCTAGCAACAACTTCCAGTTGTGATCCTTGTTCCCTTGTGCTTATGCTAAAAATCAGCGTTTCTTCAGTTGCTATCTGTGGTTCAACACCCGGTTGCACTGTACTGAGACTGGCACGAACAGGGCGCGGCAAAGCGAAGTTCAAACCCATTACAGGAAGCAGCATTTGAAGATGGTCGAGAAACACTTCCATCTCATCACGATCCGCTAGTGGTAGGGGAGGCAGATCGGGGCGAGTACCATTATTAACTGTGGCGCGTTTAGTGCTATAAGCAATCTCGATGAGGCGACTTTCAACGTAACGAATGTGCCCTTTGGTCAAATTCTCGTCGGTGCTTGTAATGACTGCCACCGCTTCATAAAATGCTTTATCATCATCTTTCTCATGCTGCTTCAGACGGTGGAATACATTTTCGCTTTCACCGATATACACGATAGAAGCCGTAGGGTCTTCAGGGTCAAGCCCTGTCAACACATAGACTCCCGGACGCTTCGTGTCTGAATCAGAGGCTAGATCGTCCAGTTTTGTGCGAGGTGCGTACGTGACCAATCCAACCCAGTTGCCAAGCTGTCCCTTGATTATGCCACTCGGTATGCCCTCTACTAAATGAAGTGTGATTTTTCTGCCGCGTATCATAATTATCTCAGTCTTTTAAGTTGATTGATTTTGTTTATGGGCTTTATCCAATTCCTCTGGCGATGGAGGTAGGACACTATACCAATCGAATTCGAAGACAGATTCCTGTTGAGCAAAGTCGAATTCCCCCATGCCGCTACTCGGCACGCCCATGTTCTTGTTTACCACTAGGATCGTCAAAGGAGGCAAATTGTTGATTTTACAATAAGCCCAAATGTAATCTAAAATCGGGCCTAACGCTCTCGGATTGCCAAAGGTCATCAACTCATCAAGCATGGAATAGGTGAGCGTCTGACGATTTCTCGCCCGACCAATTAGAATCAACCACGCTTGCAAAGCTCGTGTCGGACGTGTTGTAATTTCTTTGAATTGCTTTATCATGCCTCAAACCTCCTAGACTTTCTTGGCTCCAATTCCTCGATTAATTGCTTCTTATCGAAAAGATGCTATTCATAATCGTGTTCGTAATCCCGCCTCGACAGCCGCTGCCTGCGTGGGGAAAACACCCTCAAGCGCACCACCATGCCAGCGATAGCCCCAGCTTGTCGTATCACGTTTCTCAACTGTCAAACCGACGGCAACCAACGCACCTAGTAGTCCACCAGCAAGGTAGTTCAAGATACCACAGGGTAGAGGTGGGCGAGCTTGGTGCGGGCTTGTGCGACATCGAACATCCAACGGATGGTGGCGCGCTGGGCGTTGCGTGCCGCCTGCCACGCGGCTACCTCTCGACTGAGCGTCTCCATGTCGGGGATACGCCGTTTGAGACACTGGTGAACCAGTACCGACAGCTCGATCTCGACCATGTTCAGCCACGAGGCATGTTTTGGGGTGTAGTGGAACTCCAGTTTGCTCAGGATACGGTGCGCTTCAGCAGGCGGGAAGGTCGCATATAAGGAGGCGGGGGTGTGGGTGTTGAGGTTGTCCAAGACCACCCGGATCTTCTCGGCGTGGGGGAAATGCACATCGACCAAGTCGCGCATGACCTCGGCAAAGTCCGTTTTGGTGCGCTGGTGGGTGACTTT
>Ga0335394_10005477_pt1 | contig 14350 bp, 7 predicted proteins | sample MAT03_FD_205741 | JGI IMG/M metagenome (GOLD analysis project Ga0335394, IMG submission 205741) | Freshwater microbial communities from Lake Fryxell liftoff mats and glacier meltwater in Antarctica - MAT-03 (spades assembly) (version 2) ...
AACCTCCGCCCCTCCGACCTGACCCCTGACCGCTGACCTCTGACCTCTTCCGCCATCCGCCTTCCGTCTTCCGCCCTCCGTCCTCTGCTTCCTTTTCCGTCCTCCTGTTAAATCCTCCGAGGCATTTTCAATCATCGATCCGTTTTTCACAGGAGCTCGCGGAGATCGGAAGAGGTCAGCGATCAGAAGTCAGATGCCAGATTCAAAAACCCCATCCAACCGCCGTCCCTCCGAACACTGACCCCTGACCTCTGACCTCTTCCGCCATCCGCCATCCGCCTTCCGTCTTCCGTCCTCCGTCCTCTGCTTCCTTTTCCGCCCTCCTGTTAAATCCTCCGATGTATTTTCTGACCTCCGCCTCCTGACCGCTGACCGCTGCTTACATCACTTTATCTAACGTGATCGGCAGATCCCGCACTCGTTTGCCGGTGGCGTGAAAGACCGCGTTGGAGATGGCGGCGGCGACGCCGACAATGCCGATCTCTCCCAATCCCTTCACTCCAATGGGATTCACGATCCCATCCTCCTCCGGGACGAAAAGGACTTCGAAGTCTCCCATGTCCGCATGGACCGGCAGATGATACTCCGCCAGGCTGTGATTCATATACCGACCGAAATGACGATCGGTCACCGTTTCTTCGGACAAAGCCATCCCCACACCCCAAACCATCCCTCCGAGGATCTGACTGCGGGCGGTCTTGGGATTGAGGATACGTCCGGCCGCCACGGCGGTCACCATGCGATTCACCCTGACCGTTCCGAAATCTTCGTCGACGTGAACTTCCGCGAAAACGGCCGAGTGCGTGTAGCGGGCGAATTTTCGCTGGTCGAGCATGTGCGGGAGGACCATCGCCTTCATTTCCAGTTCGCCCTCGTACCTTGCCGCCAGCTCGGACAGCAAAAGGCGACGGGTGGGATCGCGCTTGATCTGAACGCCGCCGTCGACGATTTCGAGATCGCGTTCGGAAACGCCGTTGAGCGGCGAACGCGCGAGCTCACTCGCCTTTTTGCAAAGCGTTTTGCCCAGCTTCGCGCACACCGCCATCACCGCGGTACCCACCGACCCGGCCGTCCACGAGCCTCCTTCCACCAGCGCAAAGGGTAGATCCGAATCCCCCAGCTCGATCGTGACTCGGTCGAGCGGTAGTCCGAACGCGTCCGCTGCAATCTGCGACATCACCGTGTAAGTGCCCGTTCCGATATCGGCCGTGGCAGTGCTTACGACCAGCCGACCGTCACGCTGGAGTACAGCCTTGGCTCCCGCGGGCATTTGCATCGCCTCCCAAACACCGGTGGCCATTCCCCACCCCACGCGTCGATGTCCGTCCTTCATCGATCGAGGCTCGAACGAGCGCCGGCTCCAGCCGAAACGCTCGGACGCTTGCGCATAACAAGCCTTCAGCTCCTTGGACGAAAAGGGGAGATCGTTGTCGCCATCGCGGTCGGCGTAGTTGCGCAATCGTATTTCGAGCGGGTCGATCCCCGCCTTGTGCGCCAGTTCGTCGATCGCCGTCTCGATCGCAAAAACGCCCAACGCGCCGCCAGGCGCACGCATATCGAGCGGGGTGAAGATATCCAACGGCACCACATCGTAGCTTTGCCGCGCGGTCTCGCAGCGATAAAGAAGCGTGGACCAGTTCGCGACGTTCTCCACGTAGTCCTCGAACCGCGACGTCGACCCCACGACTTCATGAATCACCGCCTGCAACCTGCCCCCGGCATCGGCACCCAAGGCAATTCGCTGGAGCGTTTCCGGCCGGTGTCCAAGGCCAAACGTTTGCTGCCGCGTCAACACCACCCGCACCGAACGTTTGAGCGTCAGCGCCGCTGCGACCGCGAGGAAGAGCTGGTATTGCGGACGCAACGCGGACCCGAACGCACCCCCCACGAAGGGCGAGAGCACACGGATTTTTTTCTTCGCGAGGCCGAAAACTCGAGCGACGTAGCCGTGACTGTTCGTCACGCCCTGAGTCTTGTCGTAAATCGTCAGGGCACCGCCGTCCCCATAGACGACCGTCGACGCGTGCATTTCCAGCGCATTGTGGTGTTCGACCGGCGAGGAATACTCGGCGTCGATTTGCACCGCCGACGTGCGATAGGCCTCATCGGCGTCACCCCGGGGTTTGGGCGGCGGCGAGAAACCGAACTTCAACGAAGAGGGCGGACGTGCCCGGGATCGATGTGTTCGCAAATCGGTTGCGTGCGGCTGCTCTTCGTAGGTGACCTGCACGAGCGAGGCGGCGTGTCGCGCCAACTCCGAAGTCCGAGCCACGATCAAGGCAATCGGCTGATCCGAAAAAAGAATCTTCTCGTCCTGGAGCGGTCGGAAGGGCGAGCCCGGGGGCGCGTCTTGATCCTTCCACTTCAAAGTCCACCACGATGTCCGGGGTCGGTGACTGTGCGTAAGGATATCGACGACACCGGGAACGGCCTTCGCGGCGGTCAGGTCCATCGTGACGATTCGTCCGCGCGCGATCGTACTGAGCACGACGAATCCGTACAATAAATCGGGCACCGCAAATTCTGCGGCGTATTTCGCCTGCCCCGTCACTTTGGCGAGACCGTCGACCCGGTTGACCGGTTTACCGACCTGCGGGCCGGACAGCGTGACGTTTTTAGGAAAAATAATCATCGCACGTCCCTCCCGGATGTGGCCGTAACCAAAGCGCGGACGATCGCCCGCCGCGCGAGTTCGATTTTGAAGTCATTGCAGCCAAACCCGCGGGCCTCTTTCACGAGACGATCTGCCGCCGCTTGAAATGTCGCCACCACGGCAGGGCGACCGAGCAGCAACGCCTCCGCCTCGAGATCGCGCCAGGGTTTATGCGCGACACCGCCCAACGCCACCCGGGCGGTGACGATTGTCGTGCCGTCCAACTCGAGCGCTGCCGCCACCGAAACCAACGCAAAGGCGTACGATTCGCGGTCGCGGATTTTCAGATACGTCGCGTGGGAAGGAAACCCTTTTGCCGGCAACTCGACCGCCGTGACGAGTTCGTGAGCCCCGAGCGTCGTGTCCTGCGCCGGAGTTTCTCCCGGCAGACGATGAAACTCGGCGAACGGGATGGCGCGCTCCCCCGACGGTCCCTTCACATGCACGACCGCCTCCAAAGCGGCCAACGCGACGCACATGTCCGAAGGATGAACCGCGATGCACCCTTCGCTGGTGCCGAGAATTGCGTGGATTCGATTGTAACCCAGGACCGCGGGACAGCCCGAGCCCGGCTTGCGTTTGTTGCACGGCATCGCCGGGTCGTAGAAATAGTAGCATCGCGTACGCTGCAGCAGATTTCCGCCCGTCGAAGCCATATTGCGGAGTTGGGGAGACGCACCCGCGAGAATGGCCTTGGAGAGGAGCGGATAACGCCGTTCCACTTCGGGATGATAGGCCAGGTCGGCGTTCGTAACGAGGGCGCCGATCCGCAATCCGCCTTGGCTCGTTTCCTCGATCGTTTTGAGCGGAAGACGCCCAATATCGACAAGCCGGTCAGGCCGGGCGATATTCTCCTTGATCAAGTCGACCAGATTGGTGCCGCCGGCAAGAAACTGCGCTCCGGGTTCGCGAGCGTGGGCGACCAAGGCGGTGTCGACATCGCCGGCACGGGTGTAGGCGAAGCGGTTCACGCGGCACCTCCTTGCACCCGCCGAATGGCGGCAACGATGTTCGCGTAGGCGCCACAGCGACAGAGATTCCCACTCATCGCTTCCTTCACCTCGGCCTCCGAACGAGCGCGATCCTCTTTCAACAGACCGAGCGCGGAACAAATTTGCCCGGGCGTACAATAGCCGCATTGCAGAGCGTCGCAATCCATGAAGGCCTGCTGAAGCGGATGAAGCTGGTCTGCTCCCACCCCTTCGATCGTAGTGACCTCCGACCCGTCTTTCGACACCGCCAGGATCAAGCACGCGTTCACGCGTATGCCGTCCAGCAAAACGGTGCAGGCGCCACATTGCCCGTGATCGCACCCTTTCTTGGTGCCCGTCAGATCGAGACGTTCTCGAAGAAGATCGAGCAATGTCGTCCACGGATCTACGTTCAAACGACGATCGGTGCCATTGACGCGTAGGGAAACGGACTCTCCAGGATCGTCGACAGAGGAGGATTCAGGACGAGCGAGGGGGAGCGAAGAGATTGGCATGGATGGCGCCCGGCGCGGATATTCGAGCATGAATGTACGCCTTTCCCTCGCGTTCGTCATCCCGTGGAAGACCTGACTGTCGACACGGGAAAACCACCCGAGAACGCCCTGACCTGGGCCCGCGCACCGCTCGACAGCGGAGCTCTGCAAACGAGCAGGGAACGAACGGCATGAATCGTCTGACTACAGTGCACTTCGCAGCCCCGCGCTCGTTCATCGCTATGCCACTCGCCCGCCTGTTTACACACTGCCTGCTGCGTCCCGCCGACGTAACCCCTTCTCAACAGGATCTCCAGGTCGTCGGCGCGTTCAATCCGGGAGTCACCACCTTGGGTTCCGAGATCCTTCTCCTGGTGCGCGTGGCGGAAGCTCCTGCGGAAACCCGGCCGGGCTGGGTGGGCCTTCCAAGATGGGATCTCGCCGAAAACAAGGTCGTCATCGATTGGGTTCGCGAGGACGAGGTGATTCGCGACGATACTCGCAGCGTACGCTTCAAACGAGACGGGATCGTTCGGCTCACCTTCGTCTCCCACCTTTGCCTCGCTCGGAGCCGCGACGGCCGCAGCATCGACGAAGTGGGAACGACCCGATTCTTCCCGTCTTCGGCAGTCGAAGATTACGGCGTGGAAGACCCTCGGATCACCAAAATCGACGAGACTTTCTTCATCACCTACGTGGGGGTTTCCAAGCATGGGCCCGCCACCCTGCTCGCGACCACCCACGACTTTCTTACCTTCCACCGCCACGGGATTATTTTCTGCCCCGACAACAAAGACATCGTCCTTTTTCCGGAGCGCATCGACGGACGTTACTTCGCCCTTCATCGCCCCTCGATTTCCGCACCGCTGACGCGGCCGGAGATCTGGTTGGCATCTTCACCCGACGCACTCAATTGGGGACGCCATCGGCCCTTGCACGGAGGCACCCGACCGTGGGAAATCGGAAAGGTCGGAGCGGGCGCGCCCCCCTTTCGCACGCCCGCCGGCTGGCTTGAGCTCTATCACGGAAACGACCGAGGTCACCAGGACACCCGCGTCGGACGCTATTCGGGCGGACTCCTCCTGCTTGCCCTGGACGACCCGTCCCGGATTCTTGCCACGTCCGATGCAATCCTGGTGCCGGAAGCGGATTTCGAACTCGAAGGCTTCGTCTCCGACATCGTTTTTCCCACGGGTATCGTTCGGCAGGGCGACACCGTCCTGGTCTATTATGGCGCAGCCGACTCGGTCACGGGCGTGACCGAATTTCGCCTCCAGGATTTACTCGCTGCCGTCGGTCAATAACTGAGCGACGGTATGACCGCAACGGCCTCTCGGAGACGGGATCGCGCGGGAGAAATCGAAAATCAGGCCTCCGCTTCCATCAACCGCATTTCCTGGAAGGCCATCAAGAAGGCTAGCGTCGATTCTGCACCTTGATTGAGGTTGCGCCGGTCGACATGAAGCGCATCGCAGCAGCCTCCGGTGGTCGGATCGTAGAGCGATTCTCCCAGGGAGTTGCGACCGAGGAACCACCCGAACGCTTTACGCGCTTCGTCCCTCCACTTCGCGTCTTCTGTCGCTTGAAAAGCTTCGATGCAGGCCGAGATCGCCGCACACGCTTCAGCCGGCATCTGGTCTCGATGCGGTTGGTTCATCGGCTTTCGATTCGTCGACGTCAGGCTGAATGCGCGAAAATCGCCCGCTTCCGTTAACGTGTTCATCAGCCAACGCAGGCTCTTGAGTCCCGCCTCCAGCGCCGCCTTGTTTCCGCTCCAACGCCCACTCAGGATTAGAGCGTGCGGCAGCCTCGCCGCGGAGTAGCTCAGCTCGTTCTCGAACCACGGCCAATTTTCCTTGGAGTGCACGCGGTAAGCTTCGAGCAGCCGCTCGGTCAGAACCCCCCGCAGCCGCTCGGCCTTTCGGTCGCCCGTGAGTCGGCGAAAATATTCTTGGAGTCCAAGCACTCCCAAGGCCCACGCCCGCGGCGTCTCCGTCGAGTTGAGCGCGGGCAGCGCCTGGTTGAATAATTGCGAGGCCCAGCGCTGCAAACCGGGCGATCCCGAGCGGCCGACACACGTCCCGAGCGCCCAAACGACCGCTCCCAGCGTATCGTCGGACTCGGCCGCATCGCGCCATTGTCGCTCGAACGAGAGGTGTTCGTGAAACCTTCCGGTCTCCGGAATCAGGGCGTGGTTCAAAAAGCCGCCGAACGTGCCCGCGAGAGATTGGGTGCGGGCGGTTCCATCGCCGGTCTCTTCCAGCAGAACGGTGAGCCGAAGAGCGAACGCGTTGTCTAATGTACGGTATCCTTGGGCAAAATCGGGGACGCAATGAATGGCGTTGTGGAATATTCCCGTGTGATCCGAAAGACGTTCCAGATGCGCTAGCTCGAGCGGAGGCAATGGGTCGTCCCGTTTATCGAGTGCCTTGAGCTTACGTCCCCGACTGGCGGGTCCGAGCCGCGCTTTGCGGAACGAATCCATCAGCATATGCGCGACATTGCTCCAGATCATGTCGCGTCCCAGCAGATACGCCTGCTTTCGCATGGAGTGCCGGCGAACCTCATCCTTCATCAAGGCGGCGATTTCCCGCGAAAGCTTTTTGCTGTCCCGGAAGGGCACGAGCACGCCACGTCCATCCGAAAGAAGCTCCTCTGCGTGCCAGTAAGGCGTGGAAATGACCGCCTTACCGCACCCGAACGCATAGGCGAGCGCCCCCGAAGTGATCTGAGCGCGGTGAAGGTAGGGGGTGACGTAGAGATCGGCGGCACCGATGAATTCCTGCAACTCCTGCTGCCCGACAAACCGGTTGAAAAAGACGACGTGCTTTTCGAGTCCCAGCTTGGACACCTTTTTCTCCAGGCTCCTCCGGTACGCCTCGCCCACCGTGCGCTGGAGCACGGGGTGAGTGGCGCCGAGGATCACATAGACCACGTCGGGGAACAGCTTCACCACGTCCGGCAAGGCCTGGATAACGTACTCGATTCCTTTGTTCGGATTGATCAATCCGAACGTCAGGATGACGCGGCGACCTTCGATCCCGAACTGGTCCTTGTAGAAGTTGGGATCCACAAAGGGCATGTCCGGTATGCCGTGCGGAACGACATCGATGCGATCGGAGTGCGCACCGTAAGTGGACTCCATTATCTCGCGCCCACGGTCGCTCATCACGATCAAGCGCGAGGAGAGCTTGACGATCTCTTTCATCACCCGGCGGTAGGCGGGCTTGGGTTCGTCCAAGATCGTGTGGAGGGTCGTGACGATGGGTATGCGAAGTTCGCGCATCAGCGTCAGGATGTGGCTCCCCGCATTTCCCCCGAAAAGTCCAAATTCGTGCTGGAGCGAGACCACCTGAGCGTCGCTGAAATTGATGAAGTCCGCCGCCCGGCGATAGCCCTTCAGTTCGCGTTCGGCGATTTCGAAGCGAACCTCGGGAGGATAGTCGTAGCTTTCCGGCACATCCGTCACGGGCACCACCATGCAATCCACGTGTGGAAATTGACCGACGATCGCGTCGTGAACGTCGTGCGAAAACGTCGCGATGCCGCACTTGCGCGGAAGGTAGTCGCAGACCAATGCGATCTTTTCGGACGGTTTTCGAGCGATCATCTGTGTCGCGGTCCGTTCTTCTTCAGCTCCGCGAGCAACTCCGCCAGCGAGACCGTCGCGAAACTGCTGGACTGATCGCTCATCGCATAGGGGAGGAAGAGAATCCCTGCGTGGACGAGCCCGCCGCAGCTGTAGACCACATTGGGCACGTAGCCCTCCCGCTCGCTTTCGGACGGCGCGAGCAAGGGTTCGCGCAAGCGCCCGATCACTTGGGTCGGGTCGTCGCGATCGAGCAGCACGGCACTAATGACATACCGTCGCATGGCACCCACTCCATGCGTCAAAAGCAGCCAACCTTCGTCCGTTTCGATCGGCGACCCGCAGTTTCCGAGTTGAATGAACTCCCACGGCTCGGTCGGTCGCAGCAGAACTCGCTTCTCGTACCAGAAGTGAAGCAGTTCCGAAAACATGATGAACACATTTTCTCCATCCTGCCGGGAAATCATTGCGTAACGTCCGTCGATCTTCCGCGGAAACAAGGCCATGCCTTTGTTGCGGATTTCGGGGCCATTCAGCGTGTTGATTCGAAAGGTCAAAAAGTCGGACGTCTCCACGATTTGCGGGAGCACGATGTTTCCGTCGTACGCCGAGTACGTCGCGTAGTATTGGGTGCCGCCGTCATCCTCCCGGAACGCCACCCACCGCGCATCCTCGATGCCCCTGCTCTCGCCCGGCGCGTTGGGGAAAATCACCCGCTCGGAGAGGCGCGAGGTCGGTTCGAAGCGGAGTTCGTAGTTTGCCTGGGCGAGCGCCAGCATTCCGTTGACGGTCCGCTGCTGGTGATCGCGGGTGGCGAGATTTCCCCGCCGCAGTCCTCGGTCCAGGCAGGTCCGAAGCTCCGCCAAGGTGAAAGATGCACCGACGCTTTCCAGAATCTCGCCGGCGAATTCGTCGAACAAACCGAGTTCGGCCAGTTTGCGCTCGAACAGGCGTTTGTCGAAAGCGGCATTCGGGTGCGGAGCCGCCGCAGTCACATACCGGGTGGGCGGATTGACCGACAGCGTTCCCGCGCTGTCGACCTCCGCCGTGCGAAAGACGATCGACGAGAGATGACCTTCCCCCGTCGCTCGAAGGCTTAAAACCAGCCGTAAATTCCCTTCCCGAACGCCCGTTTGGTCGGGATGCGCCACGATCGACGGGTTAAAGAGCGCGGCGGCCTCCAATGAGTATTCGAGCGTCAAATACGCCCCTATCAGCAGCTTGCGGTTTTCGCTGGGGAGGCGGTCGGTGATCAGCTCTCCTTCCACCTCCTTGAATCGACGAAGGAGGTAATCCCGCAAACGCTGGTGCCGTTCGGCAAACGAAGAGATGATCCGCACGGTCTCCTCTTCGACGGCCTCCTCGCTCAAGGCCATGATTCGCGCAAGGACACGAATCAGCCGTTCGCGGCTGGGCATGTCAAAAGGTCGATAGAAGACACGTGAGCTGTCCGGTTTGAGGACCACTCCGGTGCGTTGTACGTGGATCGCCATGGGAGGGACTCGTTTCGCTAGAACCCGAATCCCGGGCTATGTTCCTCGCCCTGCCCAGATGAAGGGAGAAAGGACGCCCACCGCAGCCGTTAAACCCCTCCGCAGTGTCGAGAACGACGGCTGGCCGCCGTATGACGGAAACGGGGCAGAAATTCGCCCGCGATTTATCGCCAAACAATAACGCTAGAGGGCTTGGTTCCGACTTTAACGCATTTGATTTATTTTCGGCGACCCCTTGCCTGAAAACCAAGTAAAGAATCGACGCACGCCCGCAAAACGGTCGATTGAACGATCAGCCAGCCCATCCTCGCGGGCTTATCCTCTTCTCTCCATGCACTCCCTGTGTCCGTCACGATCGGTCGCGCGAACGACCTATGCGCTTTTTGGGACGCCGTTGGCGGTTCTCGGCCTATGGATCGCCCTTGGCATGGGCGCGGCGTCGCCCGCACACGCCACGACCCTGATTGCGCCGGACTTTTCCACCCTGGTCGGCACCGCCCAGCGGGTGGTTCACGGGAGCGTCCTCTCGGTGAAAAGCGCTTGGGTCGAGCAGAGCGGCAACCGCGTGATCAAGACGTGGGTCACTATTCTGGTTGTGGAGGATTTAACGGAACCGCCGACCGGAGACGCTTCCTTGGTTCTCGAGTTTCTCGGCGGACGCGTCGGCGATGCCGAGATGAAACTGGAAGGTTCTCCCCGCTTCTCGACCGACGACGAACTCGTGCTGTTCGTGAGCAAGAATGGCATCGATGCCTGCCCGCTGGTCGGATGGGGACATGGCGCCTACCGAGTCGCCTCGGACACGGCGAGCGGCAACCCCCGCATCCTCCGGTCCAACGGACTAGCCTTGGCCCGCACCGCCGACGTCGCGCTTCCGCTCGAGGGCCCAGCCGCTAACCACCCTGCCGTGCTGGCCAGCGCTCCCCTTCAATCGGCCCTCACCCTTTCCGCGTTCAAGCAGGCGATCCGAGCCGAACAGGCGCGCAAGTAGCATGGGCATCGGCCGCACCTCCGTCTGGATCGCTCGCCTGCTGCTTTGGGGGTGGCTTGTCGCCGCGGCCTTTCCACTCCGCGCGTTTGTGGTCGATGGAAGCAAGTGGCCAGGCACCTCGGGCTCTCCGGGGAGTATTACGATGCAGTTGTCCCTAGGCTCGCCCGCGGCGCCGCTCACGGATGGCACCCTGAACGGCAATACCGTCGCTCAAACGGCGCTGAACGCTTGGAACTCGAATTTGGGATCCGTCCGGTTTGTTGGAATCAACAGCTCGGGTTCGGGAAGGGCATCCGGAAACGCTGTCAACGAAGTCTTCTTTTCCTCGACCGTTTACGGAAGTGCGTTCGGAAGCAACGTTCTCGCAGTCACGCTCACGTACACCCTCGGTGCCACACGGGTGGAAAGCGATGTCCTCTTCAACACTGCGTCGACGTGGGGATCGTATCGCGGCAACGTTCGTTTCGCCGGCGGCACCCGCATCGACGATTTTCTCCGCGTCGCGCTCCACGAGTTCGGTCACGTGCTCGGTCTGAACCATCCGGATCAAGGCGGTCAGTCGGTTGCTGCTGTGATGAACAGCATCATCAGCAATACCGACGCGCTCACCGCGGACGATGTCGCGGGCGGACAATTTCTCTATGGAGGCGGCGCTCCGGTTGCACCCACCATCGCCAACCACCCGTCGAATCAAGCGGTGATCGTTGGAGGCAACGCCACGTTTTCGGTCACCGCCAACGGTACGCCTCCGCTCACCTACGTCTGGCGAAAGGACGGCGTGCCTGTCGCGGGCGGCACCGGATCGACCCTCTCTCTAACCAATGTGCAACTGGCGAACGCCGGAAATTATGCGGTGACTGCTTCCAATTCGACCGGCAACGCCACCAGCAATCCCGCGACGTTGACCGTTTCGCCTCCGCCGGTCGCACCCCAAATCCTCACCCAGCCGTCTTCGCAAACGGTCGCGGGCGGAGCCACCGCCACGTTTACCGTCAGCGCAACCGGCTTTCCGCTCCCGACGTATCAATGGCGCAGGAACAACTCCCCGCTCCCGGGACAAACCTTGCCCACCCTGACGCTCCTCGGCGTGACCGTCGATCAAGCGGGCAGTTACACCGTCGTGGTAGCGAACTCGGCCGCGACGGTTATCAGCGCCGCAGCCACGCTCACCGTCTTACCGGGATCGGTCGCGCCCACGATTCAGGCGCAGCCGATCTCTCGCCTGGTCGCGGTGGGTGGAAGTGCCGCGTTTTCCGTCTCGGCTTCGGGCAATCCCGCACCTACGTATCAGTGGCACAAGGACGCTGTCCCGATCGGCGGAGCGACCGGAGCGTCGTATTCCTTGAATGCCGTCTCGTCGAGCGATGCCGGCACATACTCGGTGGTCGCCAGCAATAGCGCGGGCTCCGTCACCAGCGGCAACGCCGCCCTCACGGTCAACGAACCGCCCGCGATCGCGACGCAACCCGCCTCTCGCTCCACCACGTCGGGAACCTCTCTCACGCTCTCGGTACTCGCCACTGGCAGCGCGCCCCTGACCTATCAATGGAAGAAAGCGGGCATTTCGCTCCCGGGAGAAACTGGCCCTGCGCTCGCCATTTCCGTGGTAAAACTCACCGACGCCGGCAGCTACACGGTCACCTTGTCCAATAATGTGGGCTCCATCACGAGCGCGCCGGCGATAGTAACCGTGGCGGCCGCGCCCTTCGCTCCCATCGTCCAAACCCAGCCGACCTCGCAAACCGTCCCGTCCGGGGGGATTTTTACCTTGAGCGTCGGTGCCCTCGGCGATCCTTCGCCCACGTATCAGTGGCGCAAGGACACGCAGGCGCTCGCCGGCGCAACCGCCTCGTCGCTGACTGTGACCGACGTCACTCCCGCTCATGCCGGCAGCTTCACCGTCACGGTTACCAATTCCCTCGGCAGCCAGACAAGCGCCGCCGCTCTGGTCACCGTCACCGTGCCACCGGCGATCGTCACCCAGCCAGCCAGCCAATCGGCGATCGAAGGGACCCAGGCCGCGTTCGCCGTCGCCGCTACCGGCACCGGTCCCTTGACGTATCAATGGCGCAAGGGAAGCACGCTCCTCCCGGGAGCGACCAACGCCACTCTGCTCTTTTCGCCGCTGACCGCCGCCGACGCCGGAAGCTTCACCGTCACGGTGACCAATGCTCTGGGATCGGTGACGAGTCTCGCCGTCACCCTGACGGTGCTGCCTCCCACCGCTCCGCCGACAATTACCGTTCAACCGGTCTCGAAAACGGCGATCTCCGGCACGACCGTCGTTTTTAGCGTCGCCGCCACCGGACTCCCGGCTCCGACCTATCAATGGCGAAATAACGGCGTCCCCGTTCCCGGAGCGAATTCTTCTGCGCTCACTCTCCCCAATGTCTCCCTGAGCAGCGCAGGAAACTACAGCGCGACCGCAACGAATTCCATCGGCACCGCCACCAGCGATCCCGTCACGCTCATCGTGATTTCCGCCCCGAACATCGTGGCCTCGCCCCTTGCGCAAACCGCGGTCGTGGGCAATCCCGCCGCGCTGGAGGTAGTGGCGGTCGGGACCGGCCCGCTGAGCTACCAATGGCTCAAAGGCGGCCTCCCCATCGCCTCGGCCACCGGAGCCACCCTTGCCTTCGCTGTCGTGCAGCTGACGGACGGCGGCTCCTACAGCGTCGTGGTAAGCAATGCCGCGGGGACCGTGACCAGCGCAAGCGCGTTGCTGACGATCGCACCGGCCACCCTCCCGCCGAGTATCGCGTTACAGCCGGTCTCGCTGAGCTCGCCACTCGGTGGATCCGTCACCTTCGCCGTCACGGCAACCGGCACCGCGCCGCTCACGTATCAATGGAAACGCGACGGCCTCGCGATCGCCGGAGCGAACCAAGCGCAGTTCGCGATTCCCGTTGTCTCGTTGGCCGATGCCGGTGGCTACACGGTGACGGTCGGCAACTCGGCAGCAACCGCGACCAGCGCCCCTGCCACGCTCACGGTCGTCTCGCCCTCTCGTTTGATCAACCTATCCGTCCGCGCCCAAGCGGGGAGCGGCGCGCGCACCTTGATTGTCGGTTTCGTCACCGCCGGAAGCGCGACGAAGCAGTTGCTCATTCGCGGTGCCGGACCCTCGCTCCTGCCGTTCGGAATCGGCGACGCCCTCCTCGACCCGCGACTCGAGCTCTTCGGTAATGGCGCCGCCGTCGGCGAAAACGACAACTGGAGCGGCACCGCGGTCCTCTCGAACGCGTTCGGCCGCCTGGGTGCCTTTGCGTTCGCCAACGATTCGAAGGACGCTGCGATGCTCGCAAGCTTGGAGCCCGGTGCGTACTCCGTCCACCTCTCCGGACCGGGCGCGACCACGGGGGTGGCACTGGTCGAACTCTACGACGCCGACCGCGAGCGAGGCGGAACCGAGGTGATCAACGCGTCGGTGCGCAATTTCGTCGGCACAGGAAGCAACGCCCTCATTGCCGGCCTGGTCATCGCCGGCGACACCGCGAAGACCCTGCTCATTCGAGGCGTCGGACCGACACTATCCCTCTTTAACGTTCCGGGCGTACTCGCCGACCCGATCGTTTCGCTTTACAACGGAGACACCCTCGTCGCGGAAAATGGAGATTGGGGCGGCGGGGAAACCTTGGCCTCGGCCTTCGCGAAAGCGGGTGCGTTCGGCCTGCCGGCCGCGTCTCTCGACTCCGCGCTCCTGGTCACCCTGCAACCGGGGGCCTATACGGTGCGAGTCTCCGGCGCGGGTGCGACGACCGGTGTCGCGATTCTGGAAGTCTACGAAATACGGTGAACCGCGCTACCGGCACCGAAGACTGCCCTGCAGGTATTTTCCCAGCGCCAAGAGCGCCCAAAGCCGCCGAGAGCGTCGTCGTCGGTCCGGTCCGACCCCTGACCCCTGACCTCTTCCGCCCTCCGCCCTCTGCTACCTTTTCCGTCCTCCTGTTAAAACCTTCCGTTGTATCTTCAGACCTCGATCCGTTTTTCACAGAAGCTCGCGGAGATCGGGCGACGGAGAGAGGTCAGCGGTCAGAGGTCAGATGTCAGATGACAGATGACAGATTCTGACCCCTGACCTCTTCCGCCATCCGCCATCCGCCATCCGCCATCCGCCTTCCGCCCTCTGCTACCTTCTCCGTCCTCCTGTTCAAACCTT
>Ga0335394_10005482_pt1 | contig 14344 bp, 7 predicted proteins | sample MAT03_FD_205741 | JGI IMG/M metagenome (GOLD analysis project Ga0335394, IMG submission 205741) | Freshwater microbial communities from Lake Fryxell liftoff mats and glacier meltwater in Antarctica - MAT-03 (spades assembly) (version 2) ...
CCTATTTCATGGAATGTCTGAAGCGGGACCCGGAACACTTGGTCCCTTGCACCGAGGATCGCATAGAGGAACACCTTCACCACCACTTTCGGATCCCCAATGGCATGCGCGGCCACGTTAGGACCACCGTCACATTCTTGATCGACACCCACGGCGAAATAACCAAGATCGTATGTGCTCCCAAGGTCGATACGAAGGTGCTGGCCGAGATCGAGCGGACGCTGCGCAGCATGCCACAATTCGTACCCGGCAGCCAAGGCGGTATTCCGGTTCCGGTGTACTACCAGATACCGCTCAGTTTACGCTCGGAGTAAATACCGTAAAGGGCAAGCTATCGCCTCTTAACGTACTCCTATAACGGAGCGGTCGATCCCGGAGTAATGCTCGGTAATTCTTCACCCGGAAGAATGTGAGTAGAGGTGATATGGGAGGATCCGATTTCCGTCTATTTCCGTTAATTAACGGTTCCTACCTAATGAATAAGACGTGATGGTCATGCCTCAAAGACACGCTGTTCGGCCACCATCCACTGGCAAGTTGATCCCGTTGATGTAAGCCCCGGAAGGACCAGCCAAGAAAGTGATGGCGTAGGCGATCTCCTCCGGTTCTGCGAATCGGCGCAAGGGGATCTCGCTCAGCATTTCAACGGTCACAGCAGCTTCCGTATCGCCGTTCTTGGTCGCCTTGTTCGTAATGATGGTACTTAGTCGTTCCGTTCCAGTGGCCCCAGGCAACACGTTGTTCACCGTGATCCCGTATGGACCAAGCTCGTTGGCCAACGTCTTGCCCCAATTGGCCACCGCCCCACGGATGGTGTTGCTTACTCCCAAATTCGGCAGCGGCTGTTTAACGCTGGTACTGATCACGTTCACGATACGCCCGTGCTTCCGTTCCTTCATGCCGGGCACCAAGGCGCGCACCAGGGTCTGGAATCCCAAGAGGTGTTGACGAAAGGCATTTTCGAATGCAGTGATCTCCGCCTCGTGCGCCAAGCCGGTTGGGGGTCCGCCGGTATTGTTGACCAAGATGTCCACGGGGTGAAGTACGGCGTACTCGCCGATAACGCTCGCCATGGCGATGGTGTCCGACATGTCCACGCGCAGGATGGAGTGCTCTTGTCCTTGCGAACGGTCCAGCTGTGCCAAGGTGGACTTCAGCTTCTCCTCATCCCTGGCCAACAAGGTCACAGAGGCCCCTGAACGGGCTAATTCCATTGCCGTGGCTTTTCCAATGCCCTGGGTGCTTCCGCACACGAGCGCCCGTTGTCCATTCAATCTGGTATCCATGGTGGCCAAAGGTATTGTCAGCAGGTCTTGGCGGCTTATCAACCAAGATCCATCCCTTGCCTTTGCGATCCACACAATGGGCGCGGCTCCGGGCGTTTCCAACAATTATGTGGTTCATAACTCACGAACCGTTCAGAACTAGATGTAGAAATCATCAGTGGGTCAACAAGGCCAAAATAATGATGGTTAAGTTTGCGCTCCATTCCCAATTACCCTAGAAACCACAAACAAACAACGGATGAAACAAGTACTTTACTCTTTCGCACTATTCGGCGCATTGACTGTTGCTGCACCTGCGGCGATCGGTCAAACACATAAGGTTAACACGAACGGCGATGCTCTACAATTGAAGCAGGAACTCGCCGATCGTTATGAGGCTGCCCGGCAACGGAAGTCGAGCGCGGATCAGCGTACACCTGTAGTTGCGAACCAGTCCGGAGAGCGGGGCGGACCAGTTGCCAACGATGACTGTGCTGGTGCTATTATGCTTATCGTTGGAACGGAGTGCGTTGCCACTGCCGGTACTGCAGTCGGCGCAACGGAGAGCGTGCCTGCTGATGATTGCGCGGGATTCACCTCTACCACCGCTGTTGACGTGTGGTACAGTTTTGTGGCCACCTCAACGTCCACGACCGTGCAAGTGACGGGTTTGGCCACAACTGATTCCACGGGCTACGATGCAGTTCTTATTGTATATGAAGGTGATTGCGGAGGTCTATCGGTGTTGGGTTGCGCTGATGCAACCCTCCAAGGTGCAACTGAGACCGCAACAGTGCCTACCGCAGTTGGTACCACCTACTACTACCGGACCTATTACTACGACTACTTGGTTCCGCAGATCGACCTCGAATTCAGCACGTGTGTTTTTGGGACACCTCCGCCTCCTGCCAACGACATGTGCAGCAGTGTAATTCCAGATGAACTCGCGGTCGGTTCTTCCGTTGCCTATTCTGGTACCACGGCTTGGGCTACTGCTGATGGTGATTACGTGCAATCGGCCCTTTTGACGGATCCGGCTGTTTGGCAGGCATTCACAACAACGGAATGCAGCAATGTGAACATTGACTACTGCGGGTCTGTTCCTGTGGTCACTAATTTCTACATTGTACTTGCAACAACATGCCCATTGGACACGGCTGCTATCGTGTTCAACTCCAACAATAACAGTACGGATTGTGCTGACGGGAATACCACCTTGGTCTTTAATGGCTTGCCTGCGGGAACCTACTACGTCCCGGTGCTCGGTCAAGGAGGAGCGTATGAAATGACCGTATCTGCCGCAGCTTGCACCGCAGCACCGGCAAACGATGATTGCGCCGGAGCGACCATGTTGACACCTGCTCTTACCTGTAACAACATTACGGGTTCCACAGCCGGTGCTACTCAAACCATGGCCCCGATCCTTTGCAACGAATTCACATCACCCAATTCCAACGATCTGTTCTACAGCTTCGTTGCGACTGGCACGGACCATACGATCACGGTAACTGGTATAGGCGCATTTGACGGTGTTCTGGAATTCTTCACCGGTACGTGCGCTGGCTTGATCCCTGTAAGTTGCACCGACGACACATTCCCACAAGGAGCAGCGACAGCTGATGAAGTGATGGTGCAAAGTGGACTTACAGCGGGTATCACTTACTTCTTCCGTTTGTACGACTACGCGAATGCAAGTACTGGCGACTACGAGATCTGCGTGACCGGTGAGATGCCCATAGGGATCGAAGACCTTACGAACAACAGCGCAGTAGCCCTATTCCCAAATCCAGGCACCGGCATCTTCACCTTGCGTGCGTTGAACACCAGTGGTCTTTCCACCATCGAGGTGTTCGATGTTACCGGCCGTACCGTTTACAACCAGATGAGCCAACTGAACAAAGGTGCCGACCACGTTATGGACCTGACCGGTTTGAACGCAGGCAACTACAACGTGCGCGTAACAGCGAACGGGGTACGTACGACCCAGCGTTTGGTGATCAAGTGATCCAAAACACTAACGAATTGAAATGGGGCTGTCTCGAAAGAGGCGGCCCCTTTTCGTTTGAGAGGATCCGCTTGCTCCCACAATGCGGCGGATGTGTTTTCCACGGTACAGGTAGCCAGCCACGGCTCCAAAAGCGATCCCAATGGCCCGACCAACTGCTCAAAGGAAATGCTTTGCCGATCGGATTAGCTTTGCCCAGCTCTGACCCATACACGCATGAGATACTTTGCCCTTCTACTCGCCGGTGCCATCAACCTGATCAGTCTTGATCTATACGCCCAGGCGGATGAATGTGCCGATGCCATCGTCGTTAATGTATCAAGCGATTGCCTCGGATCCTTGGCGACATACCAAACCGATGCCGCAACCGGATCCCTGCCTGCAGTGGTGTGCAACCAATTGGCATCACCCCAAGCAAATGATATTTGGTTCAGATTCACGGCGGTGGGGAATTCAACGGCTGTTCAGGTTGAAGGGACTGGTTCCTTCGATCCGGTGATCGAGGCGTTCAGTGGTACGTGTGGTGCGTTGGGATCCATGGGTTGTGCAGATGCGACCTTTCCCATGGGCGATCCACCGCAGAACTCCACTGAGATCCTGTACGTGGCCACCGAACCAAGTACGACCTATTACGTCCGGGTCTATTCCTATTGGAACCCGGTGCCTGTTGATCTCGGATTCAGCCTTTGTATTTATGAGGTGAATGATCCGCCGGCGAACGACCTGTGTACTTCGGTCGTGGCACTACCATTGGTGCCCGGCACGCCTTTGATCCTTAATGGGGACGACACGGATGCGTTGGACACCGAAACCCTTGGCGTACCATCGGTTTGGCACTCGTTCTCTATTGGTGCTTGTACCAATTTGGCGATCGATCTCTGTGGGACGATTCCGGCACGTACGGCCCCATTCACAGGGTTGTTTACGGATTGCACATTGGGAACACGCGTGGACCGCACGTCTTTGGATCCCGATATCTGCACCGATGGTAACACGACCATCTTTTTCGAGAACCTACCGGCCGGTACCTACTATTACCCCGTTCTGCAAGATGGCATTGGAGGCCCTTACACGGTGAACATTTCGAGCACGACCCCGACCGTGTATTGCATGGCGAACACGCTGGAATGCGATGAGTACATAGCGCGGGTGGTGATCGGGGGCATCGACTATTCAACGGATTGCACGCAAGGCGTTATCGCGGACCATACGGCGATCAGCACGGGCATCGAACGCACGCAAGCCCTTTCAATTGTTGTGTACAATGGCCCCATAACCTACGGCGAGGATTCCGTGGCGGTGTGGGTGGATTGGGATCAGGACCTCGGTTTCTGTGGCTCCAACGAACGCTTTGCACTCACCAGCGCGGATGATGGCATCACGTACATGGGTACCATCACTGCACCTGCCGATGCCGTGTTGGGTAACACCCGCATGCGGGTCCGAATGGTATATAGCACCACCCCACAAGCCTGCGGGGCATCGGAGTTCGGTGAAGTGGAAGACTATACGTTGGTGGTATCGCTCATTACCGGAATACAGGAGTCGTTCGGAACGGAATGGATCCTATTCCCGAATCCCGGTGATGGGAACTTCACTCTGCGCACTGCGGGGATCGATGGAAAAGTGGGGATCGAGCTGCTGGATGCGATGGGCCGAACGGTCCACCAAGAACAACGAACCAGCAAGAGTGGAAGTCAGCTCACCGTGAATGGTGCCGCCTTCCTTTCACCCGGTGTGTACTTGGTTCGGATCACGAGTGTTCAGGGGATTTGGACGCAGCGGCTTGTAGTAAACTAGTGCTCCGTACGGTCATTCAGGATCCAAGGAGGCATCTGTGTTCGTGATCCGATCGTGCATAACATTGGTAGCTTTCGACGAAGTATATCGCGGAGGTTCAGGACCTTTGGATGCTCCGTAAGCTCTAACTCGCTGAATTGATCATGAGAACTGAATTCGTACGCACCATTTTGAACACTTGTTTTACTGGCCTTTTAGCCGCCGTGTTGCTGCCGATTTCCGTGGTGGATGCCCAGCCACTGCCCTTACAACAACTGAACGACCTGTCCACTCCTCCCTCAATTGGCGGGCAGGTGTTCGGGTCCGACCGCGGGAACATTCCGCCCAACAGCTTCTGCGAAGGGGCCTTTGTAGAGCCACTTGCAATTGGGGGGTCGATCACGCGTAGCGGTAATAATACCGATGCACCTCCGGCATTCTACTTCGAAGATTCACTCGTTTGGGAAGGTTTCACCACCAGTGAATGTGCGGACATCACCGTGTCCTATTGTGGTACCACACCGGCCTTCAGTGATGTCACCTTGTACTTGGGCCTCAACTGCCCCATTGGCAACTTCGCCACACTTCCGGCCAATGCGGTGGATTTCACGACGTGTGCAAATGGGAACCCGACGGTACGCATACCGCAATTGTCCCCGGGCACCTACTATTTTCCGGTCCGCAAGGTTTCTGGATCATCGGAAGGCCCCTATACACTGACGATATCCGCTGTTGCATGTACAGGGACCCCACCGGCCAATGCAAGTTGCACAGGCGCGATACCGTTGACCGTCAACCAAACATGCACGCCGATCTCCGGCACAACGGCCAATGCCACACTCACCGGATCCACGGCCGGTGGATGCGGAGGCGGCGATCCGTCCGATGCCGTTTGGTATTCGTTCGTGGCCACGGACCAGTTCCATTTCGTTTCGCTCCAACCCAGTGCCCAGTTCTATGGCACCTTGGATGTTTACAGCGGCCCGTGCAACAACTTATCCCTTGTATATTGCGCCTACGCGGATGGCCTTGGCTTCCCCATGGACCTGCCGGCTTCGGGGCTCACGATAGGTGCTACCTACTACGTCCGCGCCTACGACAATTATGCGGGTGTATCGGCCACTCAGGATTTCACGATCTGCGTTACAGGTACTGTGGGTGTTCCCTGCGATGCCCAAGCAGGAACATTGACCGCGGACGACGGTACGGGTTGTTTCGAGAATGGTATGGCAGCAATTTCGGCCACTGCGGATGGAAATTCCGTTGTACCGCAAGGATTTGATATTGTGTATTTACTGAGCTCGGAAATGGACCATATCCTCGTCCAAATGGGCGATCTTCCTTCATTCAATGTTACCATGATGGGCTTGTTCACGATCCATACACTGGTGTACGACAGCCTCACCTTCGACCTGGGTGCGATCGAGTTCGGTGTGACCACTACGGATGACCTGAGCAGCCAGATGACGCAGGGTGGCGGAACCATTTGCGCATCACTTGACCTAACTGGTGCACCGGTCGATGTTCAATTGTGCTGCGATGCCGACGCAGGAACGCTCACCGCCGATGACGGAACCGGTTGTTTCGAGGATGGCATGGCAACGGTTTCAGCGACAGCAGATGGCAATGGCTCGGTACCGACCGGGTTCACAACCATCTACTTGCTGAGTTCCGGAACGGGTCAGTTGATCGGTCAAATGGGTGATCTGCCAACAATCACCGTTACTACAACGGGGCTGTATACGATCCATACGCTTGTGTACGATAGCCTCACGTTCGGTATCGACCTGATCGAATTGGGGGTGACCACCGTGAATGACCTTAATGGCATGTTGGGGCAAGGCGGTGGCACGATCTGCGCGAGCCTCGATGTTGTAGGCGCACCGATCAACGTTGGACCATGCTGTGATGCTGATGCGGGAACGCTTACAGCCGACAACAGTTTGGTTTGCTTGTTGAACGATACGGCAACCATTGGTGCAACATCCAACGGGGACATGGTCGTGCTTCCGGGCTTCAGCGTAACGTACCTGCTGACGGACAACAACAACCTGATCGTGCAAATGAACACCTTGCCTTCATTCGTGGTAACCACGCCCGGCATCTATACGATCCACACTTTGGTGTATGACAGCCTTACGCTGGACCTGGGGATCATAGTTCCGGGTGTAACGCTCGGTCCTGATCTTGACACGTTGTTGATACAAGGTGGTGGGGAGATCTGCGCGGGGCTGGATAGGATCGGTGCTGAGATCATCGTTTCGGACTGTAGTCCAATAAATGATGATTGTGACAACGCCATCACTGTACCGGTCAATACCATGGGAAACTGTCCGGCCCTTGGTACCGTAGGCGACAACACCTACGCCACACAAGAGACCGGCAACACGCCCGGTTGTGATAGTACAACGACCAATTTCGCGGATGTGTGGTACACTTTCAACAGTGGCGACAACACGGAAGTGATCATTGGTCTGGATCAACTTGCTCTGGAGCACTGGGGAATTTCAGTGAGTGATAGCTGTGGCGGCTCTGAGCTCTACTGTGAAGTATTGCCAATGGATACGATCCTCTTCCAGACCACAGCGAACACGGACTATTTAGTGCGTGTGTATAGTAGTATCGGCGCAGGTGGTGAATTCGGCCTCTGCATCAGTGGGGCGATCCCCACGGTCCAATGTTCAGGAGGAACGATCGATGCACTGGGGATCGATTCCTCCTATCTGGTGTGCGCCGGTCAAGGAGCGCAAGTGATCACGTTCACCACGACCAGCACTTCCTCCGAAACGTATTCCTTCGTTCTCGCGAATGCCAATGACAGCATCGTCCTCGTATTGAACGGTAACTCCCTTGACTTCAGTGGGCTGAACCTGGGAACATATCACGTGTGGGGTGTTTCGCATAATGGCGAGTTGAACGGTGCCGTATTGGACTCCTTGGTCTTCGGCATCACCAGCGACGGTGGATGCATTGAGTTGAGCGGGAATTACATCACCATAACCGTGGATATTTGCTCGGGGATCTCGGCTACATCGAGCCATACATGGTCCTTGTTCCCGAATCCGACGAACGGAGCGATCAACTTACGGTATGCGGGAGCGGATGCCAAAGTGGACCTTGAAGTGATCGACATGAACGGTCGTCTTGTGCTAAGCGAACAGCGGAACCTTTCGAAGGGCCAAGTACAGGAGATCACGACTGCCGGCACATTGGTCGCGGGCATATACACCCTGCGGATCGTGGGACACAGTGAGGTGACAAGCTTGCGCTTCATGGTGCATTGATCGAGGAGTGCGGTTCTGGAGTGAGGTTCACTTCGGTGTCAAAAGGACTTGAAATGAGAAGGGCGGGGTACATCTCGCCCTTCTCACATTTCCGCCGGTTTGAACATATTGAGCTGGATCACGTAAAGCGGAGGAAATTCCTTATGCCATGCGCGTTCCTATCCTCACGTCCGTATTGTTCGTTCTGATCTTATCTGGCGGATACGCCCATGCCCAGGACACGCATGCGATGGAGCCGCTCACACTGTCCATAGCCGGAAAGGTGGCCGATAGCGACGAGCACAAGCTGCCAGGCTGCGAAGTTCTCGTGTTCAAGGGCAATAACCTCGTAGGCCAACAACTTACTGAACGCAACGGACGATTCAGCCTCGAGTTGGGATTGGGTGAGGAATTCTCCATGGAATTCCGCATGGAGGGCTATTTGCCCAAACGGATCCTCGTGGACACGCGAGCGGACTTGCCGAAAGATCTGTTGGAGATCGCCCCGATGGAGATCGACATGCACATGATGCCCGCCTCAAAGTATACGGGAGCCGACACCGACGAGCTGGACTTTCCATTCGCCATAGTGGCTTGGGACAAACGCGCTCAGGCTTTTGTGCAGGACCGCGAGTACACCACGGACATGATGCGCACCAATGGTGCCTTGTTGTTGATGAGCGGCAGGGCGGTCAAGAAGTGAAGGTCACTACCTTCGGTGCGCAACAAGCACAAGCCATGGCCATCCGAAGACCGTTCAACCTGCACCAATGGATCGAGGACAATCGCGATCAGCTGAAGCCGCCCGTGGGCAACAAGAACCTTTATACCGATGCCGGCGACCACATCGTTATGATCGTGGGTGGGCCCAATGCGCGCAAGGATTACCATTGGAATGAGACAGAGGAACTCTTCTACCAGTTGGAAGGCGACATTGAAGTGGGGATCCAGGAAGATGGCAAAGCGGTGACCATACCGATCAAACAGGGTGAAATGTTCCTGCTGCCCTCCAGGGTGCCACACCAGCCGCGGAGGCCCGCCAACACCGTGGGCCTGGTGATCGAAGTGAAGCGCGATGACAGGGAATTGGAGGATGGCCTGCAATGGTATTGTGAGAACTGCAACAACCTCTTGCACGAATATCGTTTCGTGCTACACGATATTGAAAAGGACTTTCTACCACGCTTCCGTTCTTTCTATGGATCGCAGGAGCACCGCACCTGTTCCAAGTGCGGACAGGTGATGGAGACCGACCCACGCTTCGTCTGAGCAAGCATGGCCGAACTCTTTTCGATCGACATCCATACGCACATCCTTCCGGAGAACATTCCCGATTTCGGTCGGCGTTACGGGTATCGTGGGTTCATCCACTTGGACCACCACAAACCGGGTTGCGCACGGATGATGATGGACGACAAGTTCTTCCGCGAGGTGCAGGCGAACTGCTGGGACCCGGTGGTGCGCATGGGTGAAAGCGATCTTCAGAAGGTGCATGTGCAAGTGTTGAGCACAGTACCGGTCATGTTCAGTTATTGGGCGAAGGCCTTGGACACTTTGGACCTATCCAAATTCCTGAACGATCACATAGCCGGGATCGTTCACCAATACCCCACGCGGTATGTGGGCTTGGGTACCTTGCCGATGCAAGAACCGGAATTGGCGATCAAGGAGCTGGAACGTTGCAAGGAGATCGGCTTGGTCGGTGTACAGATCGGCACGCACATCAATGGTATCAATCTGGGTGAGCCGCAATTGTTCCAAGTGTTCCAAGCCTGCGAGGAATTGGGAATGTCCGTTTTTGTGCATCCTTGGGACATGATGGCGGCCGAGCGGATGGACAAGTATTGGATGCGGTGGTTGGTTGGAATGCCGGCGGAGACCACCACGGCGATCACCTCCATGATCTTCGGCGGCGTGCTGGAACGCTTGCCGAAATTGCGGATCGCTTTCGCACACGGAGGAGGCGCGTTCCCGGCCACGATCGGTCGCATTGAGCATGGTTTCGTGGTGCGCCCGGATCTCTGTGCAGTGGACAACCCGGTGAACCCACGCGATTACATGGGGAAATTCTGGATCGACGCCTTGGTGCATGATCCCGCCATGTTGCAATTGGTAGTGGACCAGATGGGGCCTTTACGCGTGGCCTTGGGTACGGACTATCCGTTCCCGTTGGGCGAATTGCAACCTGGCCAGTTGATCAACAGCATGCCTTACGATGATACTTTGAAAGAGCAATTGCTCAGTGGTGCGGCGTTGGAATGGTTGGGCATGCAGCGCTCCCAATTCGGAAGGTGAACGATCTACCGGACCAAATTCACATGGCCGTAAACGGTGCGTTTCTTACCGGCCAACTCTTCGAGGTCTACGCGCCACACGTACGTATCGATCGGTGAGAGCACGCCGCTATAGGTGCCGTCCCAACGAGCATCCAACGTCTCTCCTTTGAAGATCTGCTCTCCCCAACGATTGAACACCAGGATCCGGAACTCCTTGATCTCGCTGCCCCATGCTCCCCACTGGTCGTTGTAGTTATCGCCGTTCGGGGTAAAGGTGTTCGGAACGAAGAGCGTCCCGTTCAACAGCACCGAGACCGTGTTGTTCACTTTGCAGCCGTTCGTATCGGTCATTGTTACCACATAGTGGGTGCTCTGTTCCGGGCTTGCCAACGGGTTGGGACATTCCGTACAGTAGAGCCCATCGGGCGGTTCCCAAGAGAAGGTTCCTTCGCCCATTGCGTAGAGTTGGACCACATCGCCGAGGTCCATTACCTGGTCCGGGCCAACCTGTATGGTGGGCATTGGGTAGGTATCCAGCATCACTGTGGCGATATCCGCGCAACCGTGATCATCCACTGTAAGCACCGAGAACTGAGTAGGTCCGAAGATCGTTGCGCGCGGTGTTCGTGACTGCGCGGAGTCGAGCAAATTCGCGGGGCTCCATTCGTAACTGATACCGCCGGAGGCACCCAACTGCACAGGTTCACCGGGGCACACCAAGGAATCAGGCCACGCCTCGGCGTGGGGTACGATCACATCCACGAATGCTTGATCGGTGATGCTGCCGCAGATATTTGTTGCCACCACGATGTACGTTGTAGGAACCTCGGGCGTGACCGTCGGGTTGCGAACGTCCAACGTGCTTATTCCAACTGCGTTCTGCCATGCGTAGGAATCGGCGATCGGTGCTAAAAGCCCAACACTTCCACCCTCGCAAACAAGGGTGTCTTCCAAGAGGGGTATCGGTACACCCGTAAGCACATAGACGACCACGGAGTCCGAGGTCGTGCAACCTTCCGGTGTGGTGATCTCCACGAAGTAGGTGGTCGTATCCAGGGGTGTGGCTGTGGGGTTGGCGATCGCAAGGTTCGAGAGCGTGGTGTCCGGAGTCCACACATAGGTTCCGCCGCCATCTGCCAGGAGCATGGCCTGATCACCCACGCAGATCGTAGCATCGGATCCGGCCGACCCTTGCGGAACGTTCAGGTCCACGATCACTTGTGCCGAATCACTTCCGCATTGCGCAGTTACGACCACGGTCCAAGTGCCGGAGGCCAAGGGTGTGAGCGTCGGGTCAGCAATGGACGTACTGTTCAAGCCGGTTGCGGGGAACCAGTTATACGAGCCACCCCCGGTAGCATGCAGTTGCAAGGTCATTCCTGCGCAAATTGCGGGCACTGTATCCACCTCTGCAATGGGCGGTAGCACGGTGATCACATTCACGCTCGCGGTATCAGGCCCACGACATCCGGTGGTATCCGTAAGGATCATGGAGACCATGAACGTGTCTGCCGTCAGGTATTCAATGGAAGGTTCGAAATCCGATGAAGTGGTCCCGTTGCCAAGGTCCCAGGCGAATGAATTCCCGCCGACACTATTGTTTACGAATTGTGCCAAGCCCGGAATACAGATCACGTTGGGGCCATCGATGTCGATATCGGCTACCCCACGGGCAAGATCGAATTTGAACACGCCCAAATTGCAGTTGCTGGAATTGTTGGTATTGCTCCAGGCTCCTGGTGTTGTTGGAAAATCGTTGTTCCCAAAAATGCCACAACCCGCGCACACAGCTTGGTACACGGTTCCGTTCTTATCGAAGCGGGAGGTGCCACCATCCACATGTTCTGCACTGGTACCACCTCCGAAGTAGGTTGCATAGTTCAGGCCCACGGCTTCCGGTTCCAAGAGCATCAAGTAGAAATCACTTCCATCGGTTGAAGACTGGAATGCATCGGGCGTAACGGGTAAGTTGTTGGTTGTGCTGGAACCATTACCTACTCCCACGTTCACCGAGCCGCCCCAACCGCTGAAATAGATCTGGCCGCAATCGCTTACCAGGAACGCCGTGGGGCTGATATCCTGTGCCGGGCTACCATTGCCGAAGCGCGTGCTCCAAAGTGAATTGGCCAGGTCGTGGTCGAATTTGTGGATGAATTGCGAGCTGCCCGGATTCGCATACTTACCAGGAGTAACCGGATAAGTGCCGCGTGTTTGACCCACCACGAAGACCTCGTCAGCGGTGTTCAATTGCACGAAATAGCATTGATCGTATGAGGAGGTTCCCAAGTAGGTGGAGCCGACCATGTTCCCGCCCAGATCGTAGTGAACAATGAATCCGTCAACGCTACCGCTGTACGTAGCTTGGAATGCGTTCGGCGCCATGGGCATGTTCACACTAATTGTCCCTCCGGCTACGAACAACTCACCATTGCTGTCCACTTGCACACCATAGGCCGCATCATCCTCTGAACCACCGATGTAGGTTGCCCAGAGCACGTTGTTCAACCCAGGGTCCAATCGGAAGCAATACCCATCTTGGCCACCACCGATAGCTCCTTGCGGGCCGCCGGGAGTTGGTAGTCCGCTGCTGTATGTGACGCTGGAAACAACAGGGTTCTCATCCGCATCCATGATGATCTCTCCGCGGAATGAATCACCGTAGTTGTGCCAAAGCTCAGTGGAATTGTTGATACCGTCGTTCTCTGAACCACCGATGTACGTACTGCCGATCAAGGCGGTGGCCGCGCTGTTGAAATGCGCCACGTAGATATCGGTCCCGTTGGGTTGGGTGTAACCGTAAGAACCATTCAATGGCAATGCGGCCCCGCCGCCGAAACTGTTGTCCACACAACCGGGGGTGGTAGGCAGGTCGAAAGAACCCGTTGCACCCATCACATAGAGTTCCCCATTGTCGTTGACCACCATGCTGTGCGGTGAGTCGTTCCCCGAGCCGCCGTAATAGGTGCTCCAGACCAGATCGCTTCCATCGGGCATCCACTTGCTGATCCCCGCATCGGTCGAGTCGCCGCTGAAGGTGGCATCGAGCACGCCGACCGTGGTCGGGTATCCTTGTCCGAAGACGATGCCACCACCATATAAATGCCCGCCACTATCATACGTTGCGGTGAACCCGAAATTATCAGCCGTGCTTCCGGAATAGGAGCCGAAGGTGATCGTGGGATCAATGGTGAGTGGAAGGCCAAGATCGTAACCGGCCGGGAGATCGAATCGGACCAGATCCTTTTCATATCGGTAGGCTGATCGGATCGTTCGTGGACCTTTGGACGTATTTTGAAAAGTGAAAGGTGCTTCTTCGAACACTTGGCCCGCCGTTGTGGTGACCAGGATCCGACCATCCTTCAACTCCATGCGATCCTGACCTTCGTATCTGAAAGCCACCAAGCCGGGATCCGCCCCGGGAGCCACGATCAATTCGTACTTCAACCCTGTGCTGCCGTCCATGCGCAGATCGATACCGGGCCACACGTTCTTCAGGACCACCTCTCCGAAAACACCACATCCTGTTCCCCACTTGGCAGGGTCGTTCCCCAGAAAGAAATTCTCGTAATGGGACTGTCGACCGCTCGGTTCCGTCCCCTGTGCCTCCCCACCCACAAAATGGACCTTGAAGGCATGTACCTTCAATGGATCGTTCGTGTGTTCGTGATCGGTGGATCCATGTGCATGCGCATCACCTCCGCTTTTCAGCACATAGGTGAATGCCGAGCGCTCCACGAAAAGTGCGCCATGTGGAAG
>Ga0335394_10005484_pt1 | contig 14343 bp, 7 predicted proteins | sample MAT03_FD_205741 | JGI IMG/M metagenome (GOLD analysis project Ga0335394, IMG submission 205741) | Freshwater microbial communities from Lake Fryxell liftoff mats and glacier meltwater in Antarctica - MAT-03 (spades assembly) (version 2) ...
TTCCGGTACCTACGCAACCGTTAGCATCGATTCCGGTTACTGTATAAATAGTATTGCTCAATGGGTTAACATTAATTGTTCCTCCGCTCATAGAATTACTCCAGTTATAGGTTACACCGCCATTTGCAAAAATATTCACAAATTCTTTAGTGCATATAGTTGCTCTTTGAGGAACCGCAGTGATGGTAGGATTAAAAAACACGTCCACAGCAACTGTTTTTGTAGCTGGACAGTTTACTGTAAGCGACGAAGTTATAGCATTCACGGTAAATATTGCCGCCGCCGCCACAGTTGTATTGAGCGTTGCAAACGCAGAAGGCGCGCCGCCTACAATGGTATACCAGCTATAAGTATTAGGATTTCCGCCTGAGGCATTCAGCGTTACATTTCCTCCAAGACAAGTATTGGTATTACCGCTTACCGTAAGGGTTGGTATAAATACAGCGAGCAATACTGTTTTAGTGCTTTTACAACCTGTGGCAGAGTAGGTTCCTTCAACGGTATAAATGACAGATCCGGAGGTTAGACTTGTAGGATTAACAAGTGTGGATGCCGTTAATGCGTTATTTGCATTTGGATCCCAGCTGTAAGTATTGGCACCAGTGGCATTTAGTGTCACCGATCCCCCGTTACAAACGAGAGTTCTGCTAGGCACAATAGTTATAGTAGGGTTTGGATTCACAATCACAATTGCGCTGCCCAAAGATGAGCAACCAAATGAATTGTCGGCCATTACCACATAATTGATAGAAGTCGTAGGACTGTCTGCTATAGATTGTCCTGTAAAAGTACCCGAGCTGGCGGTCCATGTATAATTCGTTCCACCGCTTGCATTCAGAGACACAGTTTGCCCGTTGCAAACTGCAGAGGAACTTGCCACTGCACTGATGGTTGGATTAGGATTTGCAGCGAGGAAAACGGTCGTTGTGTTTACACAAGTCCCATCTGTAGCAGCAACACTATAAGTTGTAGAAACTGGCGGGTAAATAACAGGACTTGAACCAGAAAAAGTAAAAGTAGGAGGTCCCGGTGAGGTCCACGTATAAGATTGACCACCGCCTACGGCGAGGGTTGCAGGCTTAAGCGCACAGACAAGGGTTGGCGTTACAATTGCAAAAATAGTAGGAAGTGAATTTGTAGTTACCGTAACCACTTGTGTGTTGAAACAATTGGCGTTGGCTTTGCTTATTGTGTAAGTGGTAGCACCTATTCCGGGAGAAACAATGAAGGAAGAGGTAAAGACGGTTTGCGAGGCACTGGTCCAGGTATAGTTGGAAGCACCAGTAGCTGTTAAGGTAGAAGATTTACCAAGACAAATCAATGGAGGCGTAGCAACTGGGGCTACAATGGGTGTAGTAACAACAGTTACAGGAATACTTGCAGCAGCAGTACAACTTAAAGCACTTGTACCTATAACGGTATACGTAAGCGTTGTAATGGGTGAAAATCCAACACCACTAGTTATAGGTAAAGGCCCACCTGACCAGGCATAAGCTGTTGCATTACCAGCTGCGGTGAGTGTTACACTGCTACCAGAACATAGAGAAGAAGATGTGGTTGCAGGTGTTACCAGTGGTAAAGGGTGAATAGAAATGCTGATCGCTGCAGCTGCATTTCCACAGGCATTACCTCCCGTTACCGTGTAGTTAGTTGTAGAAGGAATGCTGAATGCAACGCCGTTAGTTATACCACCTGTCCAGGTATAGCTGGTAGCTCCAGTACCGTTTAGAGTAAGTGTTTTGCCTGGACAAACGCCTCCACCTCCCGTGCTGCTTATAGCTGTTACTGTAGGCGTATTATCCACAGTTACAGTAATGGCACTATTTGCAATACATCCAAAAGAGTTCGTTCCAGACACAGAGTAAGTTTGGTTGGCTGCTGGTGCTACGGTAACAGAGTTTGAGTTGGAAGCAGTACTCCAGGTGTAGGTAGTATTACCCAATGCAGTTAGAGAAGCGGTTGAGCCTGCACAAATTGAGCTGTTACCAACAACAGAGATAGTAGATGGACTTACAACAGTAGTTTGTGAGGCGATGCAACTGGTTCCTGGCGTAAAGCGGTACATTTCGTTAGCGGCTGACCAGGTAGTTGTTGAATTTCTTCCCGCTACGGCGTAACCAGCTGTACCCAAGCTATTCTCAATACCCATTGTATGGTTGCCTCCGTCAGTAATCATAGAAGTGGTATGTATTTCGATCACATTTGTTGATTCATACAATTGAAGTTGTGAAGTTAAAGCTCCACCACCAGAACCAAAATGCGGTATTCCGGCGTAGGTTACAAGTAATTTTCTATTAGGAGCGGTACCAACTGTGGCAAACGAAATAGTTCCTCCTGCCGGTGGATTCCAGTCTTCCCAGGCTAGGGAGATAACATCATTTGGAGTGGTTGCATCGGGTAAAAGTTGACCCGAGCAGCAGCCACTTGAAAAGCTAGTTCCAAAAGTAATAAAACCATTAGAACTAATATAAAAGGTGGTGTAAGTGTTACAGAAAAATTTAAAACTAAAACCAATTGGTAAAGCGTTTGGAGTAATTTGGTCATCAGTAAGAGTAACAATTGTAGGTGTTTCAGGCCCAGTGGTTACGGTTGGCATTGGTGTAGGATTGAACCACACAGTTCCGGTTCCACCTGTAATGGCGTACGTTGGAGAGCAAATTGAATAAGTGATCGTATGAGTCCCAGGTCCAGCAATTGATGGGTTAAAAATAGAACCAATAACACCAGGACCTGCAAATGAGCCACCCGTTGAAGTAGTCGTTAGAGCTGCTGTAGCCGAGTTGGTGCAATAATTCGCGCCTAAGCCGGTAAAAGAACATTGTGCATTCGTGCGCGTGATGTTTACCAAAAATAAGAGGTTTACAAGTAATAATTTTAGGCGTAGTCGTTTTTTCATGGTATGTATTAAATGTTAAAGGAACTTAGTGAGTTAATAAACAAATATATAACAATTAATTAATAGAATTCGGATTTTTTAATAGGATTTTATTCTTCACAAAAAAAAAACCTGCCCCTTTCAGGACAGGCTTTATCATGTTTGTTTTCGTTATTCTCCAATAATAATTTTATGGTTAATTTTTAAATCTTTTTTTCGCCGGTGATGAAATAAACACCTTTCGCTAATTCAGAAACAGATACTTTATGACTGTTCGCCTGGTTAAGTCTAAAGACCTCAATGGTCTGTCCAAGCGCGTTCACAAGTCTGAGTTCCATATCAACTTGAGTTTCAATAACAAAATTCCCTGTGTTAGGATTCGGATAAACGGAGAAGAGCGTTTCATTTTTTGTTGCTTTCACTATGCCTGTACATTTATTAACTTTTACGGTAACAAATGTCGTATCAGAACAACCATTCGCATCTGTGCCAATTACATTATAGTTGTAAGGTAAATCAAGAGGAGTAATAAACGTCACAGTCATACTTATTGAGCCTGTGCTCCAGGAATAGGTGCTTGCCCCTGAAGCGGAAAGCGTAAGTGCTTCGCCTTTACAAATAGTTGTGTTGCTTGCTGAGGCCAATACGTTTGGTTTTGCTTTAACGGTGACCATCACCGTATTAGAAAGGTGACAAAGATTTGCATCCGTTCCGGTAACCATATAAACCGTAGTAATTAGAGGGGTAACAGGGGTTGAGGAAAACGGACTGCCTGTGCTCCATAAATAACCGGTGACGCCACTCGAAGTTAATTGTGCTGTCTGGCCTTTACAAATACTTGTATTGGAAGAGATCGTAATGCTCAATGCGTTTACATTCACCGTCGCAATGCCTGTGTTTATGCAGCCGGCAGAGCTTGTGCCTGCTACATTGTAAACTGTGGTAATACTGGGATTCACAACATAATTGGCCGAAGAGGAGGTCCTGCGGTCCAAGTATACGACGCTGCTCCTGACCTGTAATGGTTGCGGTACTTCCTACATAAAGCAAGGTAGGACCAGTTAGTGATTGCCAAAGAACATAAAGACTATGGTAAAGGTGCTTGAAGGAAGACTTGGAATTTTAACCCAGATGACCGTGTTTGCAGTATTAATTCCGCTTTCAATCCAATAATTCAAAAGTGTAGTTCCTGTGCAGGTTGATCCAAAACGGATATCACTCCCGGTGCTGTTCATTTTGCCAGCTAAAATAAGGCTCTGAGTATTTACAGTGATCTTCAACTGGTAATCTACGCCCGCAATAACGTTAGGATCCGTTACCGTTAAGGGCTGATTGTAGAAGCACCCGGAGGGTTGCGCAAAAGCTACACAGGCAACTAAAATAAATAAGCATGTGAAGATTTTTTTCAACGCATATATTTTAGATTAGGTTACTAAAACTAATAATAGAAAATGTTAAATGCCATTTAAGTTCTCAGAAGCCTTCCTTTCCTATAAAATCGTATACTTTGGCACAGGGATATCGATAATCTTAAAGACACTTTAAAAAGGTACATTTATCTTTCTAAACTCCTTTTAGTATGCCTCAATTTAATCCCCTGAAAAAATACGCACTCGACATTTATCACTTACTTAAACAGGCTAAATCCGAAAAAAATCCTGCCGAATTTTTTTATAAAAAAAAGGCAAGAACGCCGCTATTTATGGTGGAATCTATAACGCGGCTACTTGTTTCTATTCTTGAGAGCGAAACGACGCTTAAAAAAGAGCATAAAAAAATAAAGAAACTTGAAGACGTGCTAGGGGCTATGGATAATTACGACACCCTACACCGTTTGTTTGCTAAGAACAAAAACATAAATAAAGTAACAATAACTTATTTTTTAAAGAAGTTCGAAAAAGCAACTCAAAAGCTAAACGAGCTGCTGCAAGAAAAGGATTATTTTCTCGACACATTCAAGCGCTTATGTAGTCATTCAGCGATAAATTTTGACGACCCTGCTCTTATTAAAAAATTAGAAAAGCAGATTAGAAAGGATCTGGAAAGTGTTTGTGCTTTTTATCAGGCATGCGATGGTGCTTTTAATTCGATGGAAGACGAGGTACATGAAATCCGTCGTAATTTACGTTGGGTAAGCATCTATGCGCAGAGTTTGGATGGAATTATTGTGCTGAAACCGGATAAAAAAAAATATGCCTGGGAGAAAAAATTTATTACGAATTCAGAAATCAAATCTCAGTACAATAAAGTTCCTGCTAATAAAGCGCTTAAAAATCATATCGATTATAATAGGAAAGCCTTCTTGGCACTAAGCCATGTGGTTTCGGCTTTAGGCGAAATAAAAGATCAGGGTTTGCAAATCGAGGCGCTCGAAAAGGCTATCTGTAAAACTTCTGATCTAGAAGTAACCGCTGCCAGAAACCTGGTTATTAAACAACTAAATCCGATCAAGAAAGAAGACGACTTGTTTAAAGAAGCTTACAACCTAACGCATGCGTTCTTTACTCAACATAAGATTCACGAAAAGATTGTGGCTAAATAATTTAGTATTTTTTCACTCACTCAGCCAACAAGCACTTTTGCTAAGTCGGAATTTTTATATTAATTTAATAGTTAGTTTAGCAAAAAATTAAAGATCATGCAAAAATACCGCGCAGTAATTATAGATGACGAAGAAGACAGCAGGAGCAATACACGTAATATGATCCAAAACTATTGTGAAGAGATTGAAATTGTTGGTGAGGCCGATAATGGGATGGAAGGAAAAAAGAAAATCCAGGAGCTAAAGCCACACGTTGTTTTTCTTGACATTAATATGCCGGGGATGAATGGTTTTCAAATGCTGGAAGGAATTTATAACCGTGATTTTTGTGTTATATTTTTAACCGCTTACAGCGAACATGGCATTACAGCCGTGAAAGCAGGCGCTACAGATTATCTTTTAAAGCCACTTATGCTAAACGAACTACAAGGAGCTATTCATAAGGTGGTGCAACATTACGAAGCAAAAGGCACATCTGTTGCCAAGGCGGAGGATAATAAAAATCTCGTCCTTATTAACCACAGCAAAGGTTTTACGCTTGTAGATTTCCGCGACATTGTATGGCTGGAAGCCAGTGATAATTACACCAATCTGTACCTGAACGGACAAAAGAAAATAATTGCCAGTAAAACGCTTAAAGAATTTGAGACCATTTTGCCGGACCAGGATTTTTTCAGGGTGCACCGCTCTGCGCTTATTAATATTCATTTTATGAAAGAATATACCAACCACGAAGGTGGGGAAGTAATATTAAGCGATGGAACGCATGTACAGGTAAGCAAGGCCCGTACGCAGGAGTTTGCAGAATTTATAAAGTCGCGCTCAGTTTCTCCAAAGTAAATTTTATTTCGACGTAAATAAAGGGTTAACTCTTATGAATAAACCCTTCGTTTTAGTCAAGCCAATGTCAATTTTCCTTCAAACAGGTTAAATTGAATAAATATAATTTCAAATGTAAGCCCGATTTGCGGGCTTTTCGTATTTTTATACTCTTCCCCCTAAGTATTTTTATATAAAAGACGGGGTGATAAAATTTTAACCCGAATTATATTTTTGGACTTTAAAAGACCATACCTGTTTTTTTTATTCTTTGTTCTGAGCCTGGATCTTTTTTCACAGACGCCATCGTTCAATTTTCAAAAATTGGGAAGTGAAGAAGGATTAAATAATGCGAACATTTTTAACATTGAGCAACATCAAAACGGCTTGATGTATTTTACCACCCAAAATGGAATTTATTATTACGACGGCTACAATTTTAATAAGCTAGGCATCGACAGCTTAAAAAGCAATGCACTCATCAACGTCTCCATAAAAAATGAAGACGAGCTCTACCTGTCCTTACGCGAAGATGGTATAGCGAATTTTAAACTGAAGAGCAAACAATTTACTTTAGATCCCCAACTGAAAATAAAAGATAACAATGCTGACAACATTATTATTACGGCAGATTTTGCCTACCTGCTGACTTCTGAAATAAAGATCATTATTGTTGATCTCAAGTCCGGCAAGCTTATTGTGGACGAACAAAAGAAGAAGGACCTCATGAACAGGCCTTATTGCATTTATAAAACGAAGACGGGTAGAGTGCTGATTGGGCGCACAGACGGACTTTATGATGCCACAGAAGGAAAGCAGGTACGGTTGGATGTTTTGAAGAATAACATCATCCATTCTATCACTCAAAACAAGGAAGGTAAATTGGTTGTTGGAACATCCAGCAAGATCTGTGTGCTAAACGGAAATAAAATTGAAAGCGAGGTAACGCCCGTATACGAAACCAAAAGCAACACGTTTCAGTTAACAGGTGAAAAGCCGATCCGTAATATTATTGCAGATGAGTACGGGCGCATCTGGTTTACATCGTACCCCCATGAAAATCTATATCTCCTTGAAAACAATAGGGTGTATGATGTGTTTGAAATTCTGGACATACCCTCCTCTCTGATCAATTGTCTTTTCAGGGATGAGTTACAGAATATCTGGATAGGAACATACAACGACGGGGTATATTACATTCAGAATTCTTTTTTCAACTCCATTAATTTTTCCTTCAACGATAAGAACCTGAACATTCACCAGGTATTTCTGAGCAATAACCTGCTAGTGGCAGCAACCAGCAATGGTTTGTATGGTCTTAACCTTGCCGACGGGCAAACCAAAATTTTGTCCAAGCCTGATGAAACTTTTTTGGAACCTGTGAATAGCATCACAGAGTATGATGGAATTTTGTATTACGCCAAACGCAATCAGATGAACATGGCTCCTTCGATGATCTTTGACAGAAAAAATACTTACAAGTTTAAGCCCGTTATCGCGCGGCAATTTTATCCCATCAATAAAGAGCAGAGTATTGTTGCTGACTGGGACAATGCGAATATCCTGTTATGCACTATTGACGGAACAAAAACACTCGATACACTTATTTCTTTTCCAGACTACCGGATCTCTATTAATGCTTTTTTAAAACAAGATAACCTACTTTATATTGGCACGAGCAACGGTTTGTATGTTTACGATTTTAAAAGTAAGCGAAATAAAAATCTGGTACGCAGCGAGCTTAACTTCAATATCAACGATGTAGCCATCATTAACAACAAGCTCTATGCAGCACACGAAGCCGGAATCACCGATGTTTACGACGGCAAGCTCATCCAGGAAATTGGAAAATTCAGACTAAACACGGTCAAAAAAATTAAGCAATACAATGATCAGATCTGGCTGGCAACACTCGATGGGATTTTTATCTGTGACAAAAACCTTGTCCCATTAAAGACACTGAATAAATCCAATGGCTTGTTGTCGAATTCCATTAACGACATCACTTTTAACGACCAGATGGTTAGCATTGCAACTACACGCGGTGTTTCAACCACGTCCATTAAAAACATCCTGCGCTTTAATGCGATGCTAAGGCCTGTTACCATTAATAACATTACTATAAATGGGGAAATCGTTGCTGCCGGTGAGAAAGAGTATTCACTTGCCGCAGACCAGGATAATATCTCCATTAATTTTTACAGTCCTTTATTCAGCAAGCCCAACAAACAATTTTTCAGGTGGCGAATGGATGGAGAAGAGTGGAAGTATTTTAACAACACCACATTTGATGTTATACTTACGGGCGGTTCGCACTTGATAGAACTATCAGCTTCCGCAGATAATATTGTGTGGAGTGATACTACCCAAGTCCGTATTGCTAAGGAGCAAAAATTAACTGAAAAACAATCCATCTATTGGCTCATCACGTTGGGCGGACTCACTGCTATTATCTTTATAAGTTTTATCTGGATTAGAAGTATAAAGGTGAAAGCAAAAAAGCGTCTTCAGGAAGAGCAGCAGGTAAATCTTTTAAAGCACCAAGCTATGAACTCTTTGTTGAGCCCGCATTTTATTTTTAATTCCCTTACCTCCATTCAAAATTATATTAATACCAATAATGGTTTGCGGGCAAGTGAATACCTTGCAAAATTTTCGCGCCTCATTCGCATGATCATTGAAAAAGCAGCCCAGAGCGATATTTCTTTGCACGACGAGCTGGCCCGCTTAACTTATTATCTGGAGCTTGAGAAAGAACGCTTTAAAAATAAATTCGATTATGTAATCAACATCGATGATAATATCAATACGTATGAAATTCTGATTCCGAACATGATCATTCAGCCTTTTGTGGAAAATTGTATTATTCACGGCATCCTACCAAAACAGGAACATGGAACTCTGAACATCTCTTTTAAAACAATGGCTAATCGAAAATTCTTAATCACGATAGAAGATAATGGTATTGGACTTATCAAAGCCAGGGAGCATGCTAAAACAGGCCACAAATCGTTAGGAACAAGCACTATAAATAACATTCTTGAAATAAACTCGAAATTAAGCGGCAAGAAACAGAATGTAACTATGGTTGACAAATCAACACTTGATCCGAATACAAATGGCACATTAATCACCATAGAATTGGAATTATAATATTAGGAAATTAATTACATATTTATTTTTACTGTTCAGCTTTGTATCCTTTTCACAAAAGTACAACCTGCTAAGAGACTCCGTTGGGTTTTGCCAGGGAGACAGTGCCTTTGTGGAGATAAAAACCCAGCTTGAAGACATTACGTCTATCACCTGGACGACGCCCTCTGGCATCATTACAAACACAAAAAAAGTGAGAGCCCGCAAGGCCGGCAAATACTACGTGCGGATGACCTCTTCGCAGCTGACAAGTCCACTGTTGGATAGTACTACAGTTAACATTTATGTAAAGCCGAAATCTTTTTTAAGGGATACCATCATTTGTAAAGGAAAAGGAATTGTTTTAGATGCCAAGAACACCGGCATGCAATACCTTTGGAATACATTTGAAACGAGTCAGAAAATTAAGATCGTCAATCCCGGCAGGTATTGGGTAGCCATTATCAACGGTAACTGTAACATTGTTGATACGGTTTTTATTAAGCCGGTGCAGGGCAGTGGAGTGGTGGTGAACAATGAAGCTACATTTTGCGTGAATGATGAGAATAGAATTATCAGCATAAGAGCAAATCCGGGTACAAAAATACAATGGAGCACAGGGGCAACTTCTGCCAGTATTTATGCGATTAAAGAAGGAACCTATTGGGTAAAAACAGAAATTAATAACTGTAGCGTGCAGGTAGACACGATCAAAGTAAAGTTAAAAGTATGCGAATGTGAAATGATGATTCCTAATAGTTTTACACCGAACGAAGATAACCGTAACGATTATTTTTTCCCGGTCTGCCAGTGCGAGTATTCTTATTACACGATGACAATTACTGATCGCTGGGGCAACACGGTGTTTAGTACAAACAACATTAATATTAGGTGGGATGGCCGATTTAAGGGGAATCTTTGTCCTGAGGACATTTATATTTTCAAGATAGAAAGTACAGAAAAAGGCAGCGATAAAAAGCTGGTAAGAAGTGGCCACATTTCTTTATTTCGCTAATTAGTGTTTGGCCGAAAACTCCATTTTCGTCGTTGTGTCAAAAAAAATAAGCGCTCATTTACTCCAGTAAATCTCACAATCATTTTTTTTAACACGCCTCGAAACTGAATTTTTCCATCCAAACACCTAGTTTTCGGACAGACACTAATTAGATTTTCTCACCGGTTTAACCGGGTCACGCATATTTTTATATCTTTGTTTTAGCACTGCACTTTACCCGGCACCATGAAAACGATTCTACCTAGCATTTTATTTTTTATTGGAAATTTTATCAGCCATGCGCAGGAAAGGTTGGGTATTACGAATAGTAATTATTATAGTACCCTTGCTATCCAGTTAAATCCCTCTGCAAGTGTTGACTCATGGACGTATATGCAGTTACACATAGTAGGTGTAAATGTATTTGCTAAAACCAATTTTGCTTATTTACCCAATTTCAGCATCCGGCAAATTGCCAGTCCGCCAGAACCCGTGAGGACATCGGCTGGGAATAAGAAATTTCTTTATCTCAACGGTTCTGTAGATGCGCTTTCGTTTGTAATGAGTAAAAGAACTTACGGCTTCGGTTTTTTTACAAGAGCAAGAACGGTTGTGGATATGCGCCGTGTATCTTATGAAGCCGCCAGTGCTTTATTAAACGGTGAGGGATTTGCTACAGTAAATAACCGCGAGCTTTTGGGCCAGAATTTTAGGAATGCAAAGTTTAGCCAGATGGACTGGGCTGAGTACGGAATTAATTTTGGAAAGATGATTAAGAGGAAACAAAATATTCTGATTACCGCAGGAGGTAATCTAAAATATCTCACCGGCATTAATATTCTTTATGCAAACATAAAAGAGTTTAACAGTTATGATAACGACAATGGTTCTTTCGGAATCACGAGCCTCAATGCTAAGGTACTTCGAAACGCATCGCGGTGGAAAGCCGGGCGGGGCGTAGGAATGGACCTTGGTGTAACCTATAAGGTGATGGAAAATTACGTGGACAAGTATTATGCAAATTCAAGATTATCCAATTGCCAGTATGTAGATTACAAATATAAAATCGGTCTTTCGTTGCGTGATGCAGGCTTCATAAAATTTAAAGGTGGAACAACAGATACACGCGTAAATGGATCGGGGTATTTTGATCCTTATCATTCAGACACTTCCTTTATAGCGGCCATGCAGTATAATTTTACAAGTAAGAACACTTACGAAAAACCCATCTGGGCTTCTTTGCCAACGGCTTTAACGGGACAGTTCGATTATAATTTTGATAATTTTATGTATTTAAATTTTACGGTCGTTAAAAACCTCGTGCCCACAGGCATTACCGGAGTGCAGGCGCCCGATCTTATTTCTGTTTGCCCCCGCGTGGAAATAAAACAAGTAGAACTAGCGCTCCCTTTATCGTTTCAGAAGTTCAGATATCCCATGCTGGGATTTGGGATTCGCTTTAGAAGCATTGTGTTTGGAATGGACAATATGTTTCCTCTGTTTATGAAAAGAAACACAAATGGTATTAATTTATATTTTAGCATGGCCATCTCGATTTTCACAAACAGGGCCTGTGAAACAAAACGTATGAGCGTTTCTGATTGCCCGAGTTATAGAAAGATTGGAAAGAATCGCCCGAAAAAAAGAAAGAATTTTTCTTCGCGTAAGAAAAGATAAATGTTAGATCTGCAAAAAAAAGCCGGCAATTTCTCGCCGGCTTTTCTGTAACTGATTTTTATTTGGAGTACATGATTTTTTTGGTGTAGCTGTAATTATGATTTGTGACGTTCATAAAATAAAGACCTTCACTTACATTTAACTCTTTAAAGTCTACCGAAACTTTTTGATTTCCTGACTCTGCCGGAATCTCAATCGTTTTAATCAGTTGCCCGATAGAGTTTGTCAGTTTAATTTCTAAGGTTCCAGACTGGTCAAGTGCTTCAATAGTAAATATGCCGTTGGTAGGATTCGGATAAATAGAAATTAACTCTTGAGCATCTTTACCTGATTTTTCCAATCCTGTTAGCTGGGCAGCTCTTAAGTTGCTTCCTCCAAGTTGAGGACCCCAAATACAATATCCAGCGTGTACCGCAGGACCTGTAACCGGAGTCAATGCAATAAGACAAGGTAAAAAAGTGGTTGAACCACAATTAGGGTTTAATGATATCCCGGGACCCGGAACAACGGCCATATCACCTGTAACATCACATCCATTCACGCCATTATACCAGGCCTTCATCATCACGTGGCGACTTAAAGTAAGATCGGTTGAAAATGCTACTAACCCATCGCCAACACCACCGCCATTCCCTACAAAATCGAGCTGATGACTAGTGTAATCAGTGCCTCCGAGGAGTCCAACTCCATATTGAAACCGATTTGGGGTTAGTGCATATGGATTTCCGAAGTCATTCAGCTTCCACACGTTCATAATTTTGTTACCTGCGACATCACCACCCTGAGAAAGGCCAAAATATTCAAAATGAGGCGTGCCCAAATTATTATATCTTTCAAAAACGTCTACAACGTCGCTGTAGTGATTAATAAGGGTGCTCCAGATCATATTTCCGTTAGGGGCCAGCTTTATCATCCAGGTATTGTTATTAGGAGCGCTATTAGAATGAGCCCATCCTCCTACTATAAATCCACTACTTCCTCCCGCAGTCGATGCGGCGCGTTCTATGGAACTAAACCATTCATCTCCACCTGTATTATCACTGTAAAGTAATAGATTATTAACGGTACCAGAACCTGCATTGAGACTAAGAAAGAAGGCCTCTGAGGCTGGAAAACCTCCCAATTCGGCTCTTCCAACTACAATAAGGTCATTGCCATTTTCTATTAAGTCCTTTGGTAAGAGCTCAAAGGAATTACTATTATATGTCCTTGCCCACCATTGACCTCCATTGGCTGCTACTTTAATAACATAAGGCCCAGCAATTGTAGACCCACATATATAATATTGTCCCGGATTGTTTGACGATTCAACGATTGCTGGCTTTGTGGTATAATAACTTCCAGGAAATATCCAATAGCGCTGGCCAACAATGCTACCAGATGCATCCAATGTAACAAAGAAAACGCCGTCGTTAAAAGCGCCTGCTAGCGCATACCGGGCTGGATTAGCAGCCGTCTCTATGATATCGACACCTTTGCAGCGATGGTTGTAAGAGATTGCACCGCCCACACAATTTGGTGTGGTAGGGATAATGAATGCCTGAGAAAAGCTGCCTGCGCCTGCAAAAGTGCCTAGGGTATCTGTTTTTTCTACAATAAAATCGACGCCTGTAGTGCCACTCGCATATGGAAAGATGCCTGCCATAATGAACCCCTGACTTAGAACTGTTGTTTTTGCCCCCGTCAAAAAGGAATTAGGATGAGGATAGGCCCGCGCGCCATATTGGCCGTGAGCGTAATTCATCCCTATGATAATTAGCAATAGTGTTATTTGATGTTTTTTCATTTTGAATTGTATTAAAAATTAATAAAATAGTATATCTCCATAAGTGAATAGCTAGTAGTCAAGAATCGTCATAGTATGCGCGATAAATTTGATTTGATAACACCCTGAAGACTAATCCAGATTTTAGTACGATAACCGAAAAATTTTCTGAAAACTGCAGGAGTGCTGGAAATCCAGCGAAAAAAAAGGCAAGCGATAGATTTTTATAAGCAAACATGGGTAACGCGGGTTTTGGGTAATCTGTGGTTTTAAGCCGAGACAAACATATTAATGTTTTTGGTTAAAAAAAATATTTTCGGCGAAAGTAGCTTTTAAGAAGATGAGCGTATCTTTCTATTCGACGAAATTAAAAAGAGAGTTGTTAAAATTTTCAGAAACAAGAAAAGATGTTGAAAAAACTTGCAAATCCTCAAAACAGGTAGCTTACTTTCAAAGAAAACTCCATGACGTTATTCTAAAGTTATTTTAATTTTACGAGGTCAATCCTGCAATTTTTTTCTACCTTAGTATAAATAAAA
>Ga0335394_10005488_pt1 | contig 14333 bp, 8 predicted proteins | sample MAT03_FD_205741 | JGI IMG/M metagenome (GOLD analysis project Ga0335394, IMG submission 205741) | Freshwater microbial communities from Lake Fryxell liftoff mats and glacier meltwater in Antarctica - MAT-03 (spades assembly) (version 2) ...
GTCGCCAGATTCCGCCGCCCGCGAGCCACGTGAGTACTCATCATCGAATCGAATGTGTCCGTCGGCTTTTGCGGCCGAAACAAATGAGCCGTCGCGAATTTCGCATGATTCGCCACGGGATCAGCACGACTGACTTCGAATTCAACCCACAACCGAAACCGCCCGTCATTCGAAGCCAACAACACATCCGCCTGCGGCGCATGCCCCAGCAGCGTCTCAAACTGCCCATCCAAAACCCGTTCCTCAACCGCACACGTCCAGCCGCGAGGCGTGCCTGCAACAAACTGGTTTTGAAGGTGGCGAGCGAGTTGCCCCATTCAGCGATTCGCAATCAATCTGTCACGATCTCTCAAGTGCTGCGGCTCATAGCTGTTTCGAGAGCGTCCCAACTCATTCCTGTATTTTGGATGAAGACGCAGCGAACCATTCCCGAGTGAACATACTGAGCACGCCCCAACTCATAGAAGTCTGCCAAAATCTCATTCGTTTCATCAGTGGTCGCGGCGACGGATAACCCTTTCAACAGGGCAAACGCTCGAACAGCTTTTTCGTAACGAGAACTTCGGAGGCTCTCGCGATCAAGCCCACACGTAATGATTGTTTCGTATCCGCTTTGACTATTCTCAAACGCCTGAACCTGGCCAAGGTCATCGAATGCAAGATGCAAAACGGGTGATTCCATCCCGAAGGGATCGATCAGCAGTGCCGTTTCCGATTCTTCATCCCCGATCATGGGAGCAGAATGCCGGTGCTGTGAAATTGGAAACAACGCATTTTTCCATTTCTGATTGCATGTCGGACAACTAACGAGGTAGTTGTCCCATGAGTACGCCAGCCACCAATAGCCGGACTTAAAATCCTTATTGAACTTTCGTCCACGGATATTGACCAGGTGTTCCTGTTCCTCGCCGTGTTCGGCCAGTGACCAGACAGCATTCTTGGGTCGGTAGTGCTCTATGTCTCCTGTAGACTCAGTGATGATCACTTCGCAGAAGCCGCACTTTCGATGCTGGGCTTCCATGAAGTACGGTTTCACATCGCCCCAGATCTGGTTTCGCCGGTCGTTGATGTATTCATTGATGGCATCGTAGTCTGGCGCACCGTCTTCGTTCTCTAAACCCGATAACGAAGAGACATGCGTTGCTGCTTTTTCCTGGAAACGCTGCTTTCCCTCCTCGGGCCGTTTCGCAAACTGCATCATGGTTTCTGAGCCAACGCTTTCTGGACTTTCTCTCGGACTGTCTCAAGCTCAAACTTCGTCAGAGGTGACGCATCTTTTTCGAGTTCGCGAGTTACTATTTCCTGAGCAACTCGATCTGCAGAAGTATCAGCGAAGCTTCCGAGTCGCGCGCGAAGTCGTCGTTCCATCTCGATCCTCTTTGGATTCTCCTGAGATGTACCGGCGCGAAGCAGTTCTCGGTGTTCATCCAGCATGTGCTGGGTTTCGATGTCGAGCGTGGAAGAAAGGCCAAACCAGATTCCCGTCAGAATCTGATCCGCTCGAATTCCAGGCGGAAGATCAACCTGCCGAACGTTTAGGTGTTCAGTTGAGCCGTCCAGGACGAAAATCTCCCCCGGTTTCGCTCCAAGCAACGTGAGAGGATTGTGGGTCGTTGCGACAAAGCTCATCTTCGGAAAAGCTCTGCGCACATCCTCAATGATTCGCATCTGCCAGCGGGGATGAAGGTGAAGATCAAGTTCATCAATCAGGATTAGTCCTGTCATATGCAGGTTAAAGTCCGGACGGATGGGTCTCCCAAGACGCTGCTGTTCGTGGATCCAGCGAGCCATCATATCCACGATCCAACCGAGCGTCGTGGCATAGCCATCGCTGAGGCAATCTATTGTGCAGTCACCGACTGACGGACCTATAAAGCGAATCCGTTCTTCATCCAGAACAATCTCGTCGATTCCCGGCAACACACTCTTCAGAACATCGCACACATTTTGGAAAAGCTGTCCAGGCTCTGTTGCTTCCCCAGCCTTTAATGCATTGCGTTCCAGCCCCTCGATCCAAGTTTCTGCATGAATGAGATTGGTCGGAATTCCGTAAAGAGTGTTGATCGCATTCAATGGACGGTCAAGTTCGACGCTCCGCTGCGGTCCCCCAAATGCTGATCCCCGAGAAATGCCATATCCAAAGATCATGAAATCTGGCGACCCGGAAGAATCATCGATCACTTCTCGCCCTTGCGAATGGGCCAGTTGCACGTGATACGTAGTCGAGGTTTCAGTCACTTGAACGGAACACTCACTTTGGCCGAATTGAATAAGTGGCGACGAAATACTTGGCAGAATAGCCTGCACGAGATCTCGATCGAGCAGACCCATTCCAATCGCCCAAAGCACAGAACTCTTTCCTGTTCCGTTGTCGCCCAGAAGTATCGTCCATTGGCCGGGTTCAGATGTTGGGCCGGGTGCAGCCTCGGATCGGACGAGTTCTAACTGCTGGGCGCGGCGAAAGTTCGTGAGCGTAATTCGCTTCAGAAAAACTGACTGCAAAGGATCACGGAATGAAGGATTCCGTTCGCGCAGTGGCGGGGCAATGCGCGGTTTGCGTTCCAGCAGGGCATCGAGAAGTTCTTCGTACCCAAGCTCCGGATTCTGAGGTTCGATCTTGATCCCGAATCGCCCCTTGAAGGGTTTGGGCAAGTATTGAGTCAATACGCCGGGGAATAGAAGTGGGATCAGTCTGATGAGTGCCCGCTCAACTGAAACCTCTTGCAACTCCATCAGATCGTCCAGGTCCGCGTGCTGCGAGAAGTCATTTTCAATAACATTCCGTGAGGCAAGCAATATCGCGACGTCACTTTCAAATAATGCATCGACATACCACTTGACAATATCCATCCCGGGGCGAAGTTCCCAAACATCCAGCAAAGAGCGAACTCCATCTCCCCTTAGCCGCTCGGCCAATTGCATTGCAAAATCTGTGTCTTCCGCAGATGAACGGCAGTAGGAAATGTAAACAACTGGCGGTTTCTTGGTCATCGAAGCTACTCACAATCGAACATTGGCGCGGAAAGCCATCTATGGGGCGATCGTCAACGGATCGCGAGGTCGGAATAGTAACAAATCCAATCGAGGTTCTCATCTCCAAATGCCAGACCTGTCATCGGAGTATTTCTCATGACAGATCTTGAAGATTCCAAACGGGCCACTTCATCGCTGCCAACTAGCCTGTGCGGTTGTATAAATCAATTCGTAACGATTTGAATTACCCTACCGGGACCATGAAAAACCTCTCGCCGATGCCAGTCGAGATGCTCACTCAGCGGCAGGTAGTCGCTCGTTTGTGGTGACTTGAGCGGCAGGCCGTGGAAGGACGTCAGCTATTCGCTCAGTCCTTTCGACCCGTTGGCCTTTTGAGAGACGCACAACTGGAATTCATCGTTGAGCGTGAAAGCGCCGCGGTCGAAAAGTTTGTGGTGCATGCTGCAGAGGGCGAGACCGTTGGTTTCCACGTCCGGGCCGCCAGCTTGATGCCACTTGTTGTGATCCGCCTCGAGGGCAACTTGCACTGACCCAAGTCGCAAATCGTAGCCGCAGACCGCACAGCGGTACTGGTAGGCCATGAGAACTCGTTCGCGAAACGCTGGATCGCATCGACGGTGAAGGGTCTGCTCGAACTGAATTTCCAGACCCACGGCATCAAGAATGTCTGCATAGAATGTCTGAGGGAAATGTTGGTTCAGAATCTCCAGAGTCAGTTCCGAAATCAATGCCGGATGTGAAAGCAAAGTCTCAAAAAAACTTCCGGAGTGAATCCGCCTGCGACGTTGTGTTTGAGCAGTGCTGACTTCTTGACGTCCGAATTGATGGCTCGCTGTTGAATTCGCTCAGCGTTCTCCAGTTCCCAGATGCCGTCGTTGGTCAGCCGCTGGAACGGATACTCGGCGTGGCAAGACTTTCTCTCAGGACCGTACTCAATCAGCAACGGCCGCAGATCGCGATCCACTTCAGAGTGCGGCAGCAATCGTTCTCCATCGTTCAGGCATCTCCCAAGTGCGTAAAGCAACAACGGCTTGTGCGGTGCTCGCTGTTCGCCACGTTTCCAGACCGTGATCTGCCGGATGTGTTGTTTGAGTTCCTAGGGGCTCATCCAGAGATTGTCGGAAGATGGAGTTCATCCTTGTCAAATGGCTCACGATTCAATACATGGAATGGATTCGCCGAAATAGCTCGGATTTTCTGTCACCACTGGTGCCGCAGACGAAGTTGACTCGGGGAGTCTTCAGGTTTCGATCCGGCTCTCCTCGCAATGCCTGCTCGGCCGGTGTCTCCACGTAGAAGTATTCTTCAATCGCGTTCAACTCGGCGACATTGCTCTCCAGTGTCGAGACGGCATTCGCGGAGCCCTTGCAGAGCGTCGCGATAGTTCCTCGAAGTCCATTGGCGATCGTTCGTTTCCAAAGGGAATAGAGTGTTCGAAAACACTGGTAGACCGATTGACCCTGGGGATCACCCCACACGGTGCCGTTGCCGGACAGATTTGGGTACTCCAGATATTGCAAAACGATTTCAAATAACACACAATGTGGAATGTCCAGCCGTCGCAGGTAGATTCCGTGATTGACGCAGATGCTGATTTTCAAGCCAGTCGCAGTCGACTCCCCAAACATCAGGTAGGTTGCCGCGATTGACTTTCGCCGCGACCAGCGACCAGCGATCAAACGAGGTGGTGAGGACGGCAATGCGGCGACGTGGAGCGGATGTGCGTCCCAGCGAGGTTCGCCTTACGGCAAAAGTCCTTTCCGGCGGAAAGGATCTGCTGTTGAAACCGAATGAAAAGGAAGCACGAAGTTTATGGCGATCACGCGATATTTTCTGGACTGGAACAAGCCGGCTTTAACAGCGGCGGCTGATTATCTGATTAGTCGGTATGCCAACGGCGACCAGCTGGACATGTCGAAAGTCATCCTGGTTTTCCCCGGACGCCGAGCGGCGCGCCGGATGCTGGAACTCCTGGTCCAGCGAGGCGGCTCAAAATGGCCCGCACTGGTGCCGCCGCGAATGGTCACGTTCAATCAGTTTCCCGAACTGCTTTATCCGCAGCAGCAGAAACTGGCCGATGACCTGACGCAACTTCTGGTCTGGCGAAAAGCACTGTACGCCGTTCAACCGCAGGACATTCGCGCGGCATTGCCAAACCGACCGGATGAAAATTCTGTCTCGTCCTGGCTGGCACTCTGCGAATCGCTCCGCAAACAGCACAACGAACTCGCCGCTGACGGATTGGAATTTGACGAGGTTCACCTGAAGCTCGTCGAACTTGGTCATTCCGAAGAAGCCGAACGCTGGAAAGCCCTGCGCCGCATTCAGTCGGAATATCTCATGCAGATGGACGAACTGCAACTGTGGGATCGCCAGGCCGCGCGACTGGTCGCTGTCGAGATGAAGGAATGCCGAACCGACAGCGACATCATTCTCATCGGCACGGTGGATATGAACCGTATTATCCGGCAGATGCTCGATCAGGTCGCCGATCGCGTCACCACCATCATTCACGCGCCGGAATCCGAAGCAGACGCCTTTGACGAATACGGCTGCGTGCGCCCCGAACAATGGGAAACGCGACTGCTCGACATCCCGCTGGAAGACACCCGCATTACAGATTCTCCGCTGCAGCAGGCACAGTTAGCCATGGTGGAGCTCGCCAGCTTCGATGGAAGATTTCGAGCCGACGATATCACGATCGGCGTGGCAGATGATGCGATGGTTCCGACGCTCACCCAGGCGATGGCCGATGCCGGAATCGCCGGACAATGGCCGATCGGTATGCTGCTCCGCGATTCGCGACCGTTTCAGTTGTTGTCGGCCATGGCGCTGCATGTGGCATCGGCTCGCGATGAGATGCCGCCGGATTTTGCCACACTGGCCGACTTTGTTCGCCATCCGGATGTGTACCTATGGATCAGCGAACACCTGAACCAGAATCTCGCCGACGCCGGTGCGTTCACACGTCGCCACGCCTGGCTCAATGAGCTTGATCAATACCTTGCCGAACACCTGCAGCTCACGCCCGGTGTCCTGTTGGGTACTGCACCTCGGCGATTCATCGTGGCCGAAGTTTGCCGCGCTGTGGAATTCCTGTTGCGCTGCCTGATTCCTGGTGCGACAGAAGCTGAAAGTGCTCGATCCGCCGTGGGTCGCGCGACCCCCGATGTGCAGGGAAATAAGAGACCGCGGCAAAGAACGCTTGACGATCTGGAAGACGCCACTGAAGCGTCGCTCACGCATCAACTGGAGAAAAAACGGTCACTGTCTGACTGGGCCGACGGAGCCGTCCGAATTCTCGCCACGATCTACCGTGATCGGGAATTACACAGTGATTCGGAAGCAGATCGCGGCATTGTCGCCTGCGTGACACGCCTGCAGGAACTCAACGAACAGCTGCGAAGAATTTCGGCCAGCGTGCTGCCCGAATGCACGGCCAGCCAGGCTCTGCAGTTGTTACTGCGTCAGATTGGTGAGACTTCGATTCCGCCGGAAGCAAATGACCAGGCCGTCGAACTGCTCGGCTGGCTGGAACTGCCACTCGATGACAGCCCGGTGCTGGTGCTGACCGGATTCAACGAAGGCAGAATCCCGGAATCGATCAACGCCGACGCATTCATGCCGAACAGCCTCCGCACGCGACTGGAACTCACCGACAACCGACGACGCTATGCCCGCGACGCATACGCGCTGACGTCAGTGCTGCACAGTCGCCAGCGCGTCATCCTGATTACAGGACGGACCGATGTGAAGGGCAACCCACTGGCTCCCAGTCGATTGTGGTTCGCAGCCGATCCGAAATCACTCACAGATCGTATCCGCCGATTTTACGATCCGGCTTCCGTGAGTGACACTGCCGCCGCGCCGCCTGTTCCCACAGAACCAGAAGCCGCGCCGCCACGTCAGAGTGGTTTCCTTGTGCCTCCGCCGATGTCAGTGCCGCCCGCTCCCACGGAGATTCCGGTCACCAGTTTTCGCGACTATCTCAACAGCCCGTATCGTTACTTCCTGAGTCGCGAATTGAAGCTGCGACTGGTTGAAGACGATGTCCGTGAACTCGACGCGCGGGCTTTCGGAAGCCTGATCCATGAAGTCCTCAATGAGTTCGGGCAGTCAACCGTTCGCGATGCGTTTGCCGATGAAGCGATCCGGGACTTTCTAATGGATGCCCTTCACAAGGCAGCCCTCGGACGATTCGGCCGCACGCGATCGGCGACGGTCAGCGTCCAACTGAAGATGATTGAATCGCGCCTCGTGGCATTCGCTCAATGGCAGGCAGCGACCTGCAGAGACGGCTGGCGAATCCATCAGACGGAAAAGAAATACGAGTGTACGGACTTCACGGATATTCATGAACGACCTGTCAAACTTGTTGGCCGTGTGGACAGGATCGACAAGCATGTGCAGACCGGTCACTTTCGAGTGCTCGACTACAAGACAAGTGAATCCGCCCTGCCCCCGAAGACCACGCATCGCAGTAAGAATGAGTGGATCGATCTGCAGTTGCCACTTTATCGGTTGCTGGTCCGGTCGGATGGAATCACCAGCAACGTGGAACTCGGCTACATTCAGCTTCCCGGCGATCTGTCGAAAATCGGCGAGGATCTTGCTGACTGGTCGGACGCAGAACTGCTCGAAGCCGAAAACCTGGCCCGCATCATTGCAGCCGACATCATTGATCTGAAAATCACGGATGTCGTTCCATCCGGAGACCGTCGTTCGTCAGAATTCTCCCGCATCTGCCAGGACACCGTGATTGATCGTGGTATGCCGTGGTTGGCAAATTGGTCGGGCCGAACTGTGGTTGAGGAAACAATCGAGGATCTCTCCCTGCGACACCCTTGAACGTGTTCACCAGGGTTTGGCTACAATTCAAAATCATTAATGACTGTCTATGCCGATTCAATTGGCTCAAAGGAGATTCTGATGGCCCGGAAATCAAAGGTCGAACGTGCGCACAAAGCATCGATCTCGGTGGCACGCAAATCAAAACCCCTGCCGCGTGCGGTGCTCAGCAAGCTGGGGAGAATTCCCGACACGGATGTGGCGCGACTCTTCAACCTGCACGCCCACGTTGTGCGGAGAGAACGCAGCAGTCGCGGCATCTGTGCTTTTCAGCGGATTGACTGGACGCCCGATAAAATCAAGATTCTCGGCACTATGTCTGATGAGCAGGTCGGGAAGAAGCTGGGGGTTGTCTCGACAACCGTTTTCTCGAAACGTACGCGACTGGGAATACCGGCATTTGGCCCTTCTTTTGCAGAAACGCGGCACGTCTGGAACACAGGCGAGATCAGGAAACTGGGCACGATGGCGGATGCCCGACTCGCGGCGAAACTGGGGGTGAAACCGGAAGCTGTGGCCTCGAAACGGACGTCACTGGGAATTCCGTCCAACGGAAAGCAGTACGAGCCCCGCAGACCGTGGAGGGACGCTGAACTGAAAATGCTCGGACAATTTGCGGACACGCAAATCGCAAAGGTTACGAAACGTGGCAGACGACATGTACGCAGCAAACGCGAGTCGCTGGGAATTGCCCCATTTCAGAAACAATTCGTGGAGCCATGGACCAGGAAGATGATCCAGCGGCTTGGCAAAGCAACCGACGTCGATATTGCCCGGGAACTCGGCGTCGCCGTCCACACCGTGTCCTTACAACGTGCTCGACTGGGCATTGCTGCCTTCGGCTGACGACCCGATTAATCCAGCGTGGCCTGTTCGCCGGTGCGGAGGATCTCGACGACTTCGGCGGGGGTGCGGACAGTGCGGAGGCGTTCGGGGATGAATTCGCTTTCATCCAGCAGTGTCGCGATGATTGCCTGGAGCCGTTGATGCACGCGCGGCTGTCCCATGGGCGTTAACAACACGAACAGCAGATGAGCGCGTTCGATGGTGCCGCGATACGGGATGCCTTTTTCCGAACGGATCACCAGCACGATCGCTTTCTGCAAACCTGGCAGACGTGCGTGAGGCATCCCGAGATTACGGCCAAGATAGGTCTCAATCAATCGTTCTCGTTCTTCAACGGCCCGAATAATCTGGTCGGCAGGGACCGGCAGCGATTCGCTTTTCATACGTGACAAAGCGATGCGAACGGCTTCGATGGTGCTCTCGGCTTCAATATGCAGATGCACCCGATCTTCGAGCAGCGCGTCAGTCAGATGAATCGGTTCTTCGTCTTCAAATTCATCACGAATCGTGCCGACGATTTCTTCAATCACATCCTCCAGCGTCAGATAACCCGTCCATACACCTTTTGCATCTTTCACAACCGCGGCATGGATGCGCTTCTTCTGCATTTCGGCCAGGACAGATTCCAGCAGGGCTGTCTCAGTGACGGTCAGCAATGGCCGCAGCAGCGGCTTCAGATCATTCCCGTGTTCACCGGCAAACAGCACGTCCTTCAGATGCACACTTCCAATCGGATTCGTATGACCTTCGGCAAGAAGCGGGTAACGACTGAATCGATAACGCCGCGCGATCTGAAGATTTTCCTCCCATGAATTCTGTGTCGTCATGCACCGCACCTGCGAACGCGGGCGCATCGCATCGCGCACGACGAGTTCACCAAGGTCAAAGACGTTCTCCAGAAACAGCAGACGACGAAAGGTCATCATGCCTGTGGATTGAGACTGATTCAGCAGAATGCGGAGCTCGTCTTCGCTGTGGTTTTCATGGTGCTTTGAACCACCAAGTCCCATTAATTTGAGCAGCACGTTGGCCGAACCGTTGAGAACCCAGAGCGGTATTACAAACAACGTGCGGATCACTCTCAGCGGTGCAGCGGTCAGCAGGGCTGATCGATCGGTACGCCGAATGGCCATGGACTTGGGAATGAGTTCACCGATCAGCGTATGCAGATAGCTGGCCAGCAACAATCCCAGCCCGGTTGCGATGGCATGAGTTGTCAGAAACGCGACTTCGCTGTCTTCCGGAAAGAGCCCGGACCACTTCAGGATCGGTTCGATGAGCTCAACCAGAGACGGTTCCGCGACGAACCCCAGTCCGATCGATGTAAACGTGATTCCCACCTGGCAGACGGACAGATATTCGTCGAGCTTGTCCTGAACGTGTTTCGCCGCCACCGCGCCGCGAACGCCGCCATCCATCAGTTCACGGAGTCGGGATGGCCGCATCTTCACGGCCGCAAACTCTGCCAGAACGAAGAACCCGTTGACCAGAATGAGCAGGATCGCCAGGATCAAATAAAGGATCACCATTTCCAAATGTGCCTCTTGTTGAAGAACTCGGACCTGCCCACAGTTTAGCCAGTGCCAGTTCCAGTTACCAACGGCTGAGAATCCACACTCGTTTTCCACATGCCGCTGTCACTCACGTGCAATTGGAACAGCGAATGCGTAAAAACGTTCCGGTGGCAATAATCACGAAAATTCGTCACTGGGTGCTCTGGAATGGGGCACTTGTGCTCATTATTACAGCAGCCGATTCCTGATCGTTCGGCTGACGGGAGCGCAACGGGTAAGTGTCTTATGGTTGCCAGTGTCTGGCGCCACCCGGTGGGTTCCTGCACGGATGCGGCTTCAATCGCGGGAAGCAGAGCAGGTTGGGCAACAAATCTGATCACGATTTCTCGTGTGATGAATTGCAATGGATGCCTGGCGATACCGCGATTCTACAGATTTTTCCGGGAGGATAGACAGAGCATGTCTAAAGCAAAGTTGGAGTACATTTGGCTCGACGGCAGCAAACCCACACAAGGGCTACGAGCCAAGACGAAAGTGGTCAAGGATTTTGGTGGTACGCTTGAAGAATGCCCGATCTGGTGCTTCGATGGAAGTTCCACGAATCAGGCTCCGGGCGGCTCCTCGGATTGTCTGCTCCAGCCGGTCGCGATCCTGCCCGACCCAGGTCGGATGGACTCCTTCCTGGTGATGACGGAAGTGCTGAACGCCGATAATTCGGTTCATGAATCGAACGGTCGCGCCACGATTGAAGATGACGACGGCGATTTCTGGTTCGGTTTCGAACAGGAATATTTCCTGTGGGAGCGAGAAACAAATCTGCCACTTGGATTCCCTGTTGGCGGTTACCCTGCTCCACAGGGACCTTATTACTGTTCTGTCGGTGCGAAAAACGCCTTTGGTCGCGAACTGATCGAAGAGCATCTGGATATGTGTATCCAGTCTGGCATCAACATCGAAGGGATCAATGCTGAAGTTGCCACTGGTCAGTGGGAATTCCAGGTCTTCGCGAAAGGCGCAAAACGCGCCGGGGACGAAGTCTGGCTTGCCCGCTATCTGCTGGAACGCACAGCGGAGAAGTACAACCTTTCCATCAACTGGCACTGCAAACCGCTCGGTGATACCGATTGGAATGGCTCCGGAATGCACGCCAACTTTTCAAATACCGCGCTCCGCACTTGCGGCAGCAAAGAAACCTACGAAACGATCTGCAAAGCCTTCGCACCACGCATCAAAGAACACATCTCGGTCTACGGTGCGGATAACCACCTGCGTTTGACTGGGAAACATGAAACGCAGACGATCGACAAATTCAGCTTCGGCGTGTCCGATCGCGGTGCTTCGATCCGTATTCCAATCGCCACCGTCCAGAATGGCTGGAAAGGCTGGCTGGAAGATCGTCGCCCTGCCTCGAACGCCGATCCATACAAGGTTGCTGCCGAGATCATCCGGACTGTCAAGTCTGTGAAAGTCTGAACGAAGCCAGTCATCCCGAATCGCCTCGGTTCGTCCGTTACGTGGACGGATGGCTGGATTGGGAGTCACTGCTGATCGTTGGGAGCAATCCTCTCGATCAATCCTCCCGGGCTGTCCAGTGGCAACATTGGACAGCCTTTTTTGTGAATCCTCAAAAAAATCAGAACTCGACCAGACAAATCTTCAGCACACAACGATCGTCAGCGTATCCACTGTTATGATTCCACCGAATGGTCTCCCCACAATTCCTGGGAATACAGACAATGACATCGCATCGATGGATGATCAACTGCAGTCTCGCGGGCGTACTTTTCGGCGTGCTCACCGTCAGGGTCGTCGCGGACGACCTTGATGAGCGTGCCAGATCCGTCCGCTGGCAACATCTCCAGGTTCAGACCAATGCGCCAGATGATCTGGAGATCGACGTCGCGCATCCAGTGTCCGCGCTGCGCTTCGCGGAACATGTCTACGGCACTCCGGAATCGCCTCGGGTTGCGATCGTCGTTGCAACGATAGACGACGGTCAGTTCGTACTCTATGTCGATGCGAATCGGGACCGCGGGATCAGCGAACGGGATCGCGTTGAAGGCAGCGGCGAGTTGCGATTGTTGCCGCTGGATGCTCAGGATGTGATCGATGATGTCGTCAGTCAGTTTCCGCGAGAGTTGCTGATTCGCTGGCAGGGCGACGATTCCGGTCTCAGCATCGCTACGACGGCAGGCATTGACCACACGGTCAAGGTTGACACTGCTGATGAAGAACAGATCTTCATGACGAGGCAACTCGACGGCAACGCCAACGGACTTTTCGCGGACAGCAAAGACCTGCTGCAAATCGACATCAACGCGGACGGACGATTTGATCCGTTTCTGGAGACGTTCCCGTTTCGTCCTGTCGTCAGAATTCGCGGCCAGCGGTGGTTCGTCAAAGCGGATCAGTTCGGCCAACGGCTGGCGCTCGAATCAGCGTCGGCAACAGGTCGTGTGAAGATCGTCACCAACGCTCGATCGGAACGCGACCGCCTTTCCGAAATCATTGTGACGCTGGCGGGCGAAGACGGCTCAGTTTACAGCATGACAGGCTCGGATTCAGAAACCGAATTACCGGCCGGTCGTTACGCAGCATCTGTGTTATTTGTCGCGATCAAACCAGATGGTGCCGATCGACCGTGGGAATTCACGTTCTCGCGAGACGGTCGCATCCGCGACGAGGACTGGCTGGTAATCACAAAAGATCAGACTCTGAAATTTGACCCAATCGGCGAATTGACGATGGACGCCGTGGTCGAACGATCGCCGCGAGGCGACGGCGTGAATCTCAGCATCCAGCCACGTCTGTTCACCGGCTCCGGCCTGCTGATCAACCTGTGTCGGATCGAAGGCAGCGCAGCGTATTCCGGCCCGAAGTGCGGCGTGACGCTCGTCGATTCTGACGGCCGGTCGCTTGGTCAATCGAGCAGCGGCTTTGCCTGAGGCACGTTCTGCCAGGCCTCGGTCCGAGTGCCATCGACCACCGATTTGAATCAACTCACGATTCACCTCAACTTCGACAGCGGCCCGCTCCGAGGTTCACTGACGAGGCAGCACAAGGTCAGCATGAAACTGGACTAATCGTAGCGGCTTTAGAAAAGGGTTCATCAACAAATGAAGTGCGCGGTGATATTTTTGCATCAAATTTGTTGGCACCGTTGGTGCTGCGAATGAGCCTGAAAGGCTTGCGCATATCAGCCTGAAAGGCTCGCGCATATCAGCCTGGGGCAAGAGAATCCGCGAATGCGGATGAACGCCGCCCCAGGTGGATATCCCGTCTAAACACGAACCCTGAAAGAGTTCCACAATGCTGGTCTGTGTTGGCTTTTCAGGGCAAAACGTGTTGCTGCCATGGAAACCCGGGCGTTGTCCCAAGCTGACTTGCCGAGCCCCGTTGGGGCGAAGTACATTGGTGTATCGCCACACGCACGGATCAACGCGCCCGGAGTCCACCATTTCTAAGCCATGCACTTTATTTGTCGATGAACCTTAAAAAGCCTTCTCGTTGCTTTCATTCTTCTTAGCTCACTGCCCGAAAGAAGACTCCAATGCACCAATCCATAAATTCCTTCCGCTGCTGGCTGCTCCTGCCGTTGCTGACCAGCATCGCGGCGCAAGGGACTTTCGCCGCACCAGCAATAGCCGCAGAACTCCACGGCATCGTCCTCGGCACAAATGGCGAACCCGTGGCCGGAGTCACCGTCCAGTTGACGACGTCTGAAATGATGTCGGTCTCGCCCGACACGCTGGGGAGTACGACAGCGAATGAGGCTGGTGAGTTCCGAATTGGCGTCCCTGAGCGCTGGTTTGCGTCGCCATATTTTTATCGGCAAGAGCTTGCGTTGTTCGTGGAAACCGATGATCGCGGCTATGGCGGCACGGTGATCTCCCGAAATCTTCCGCTGCCCAGACATCGACTGACCATTCAGCTTGAACCGTGGTCGAAACGGACGATTGCGGTGCAGACGGCAGACGACAAGCCGCTGGCCGGCGTCAAACTCCGGTTGACTGGCTTGCAACTGCCGATCGTTTACCCATCCCGGTTTTCGCAAACACCCGACCGACAGCTTGGGCCGATTCCTGACGGCAGGCTGCAGTCGATGGGCACGACGGACGAATCGGGCCACGT
>Ga0335394_10005493_pt1 | contig 14325 bp, 11 predicted proteins | sample MAT03_FD_205741 | JGI IMG/M metagenome (GOLD analysis project Ga0335394, IMG submission 205741) | Freshwater microbial communities from Lake Fryxell liftoff mats and glacier meltwater in Antarctica - MAT-03 (spades assembly) (version 2) ...
CGCGTGGTGCGCGACCCGGCACCCGTCGCGTTTGCACCAGAGTTACGCCCCAAAGTTAAGCCCGACACGTTTGGCCCGGCGCATTCTGTTTTGTATTCAGGGAATTTCGGTGTCGCGCATGACGAAAAAACATTTCTGGAGGGCTTTGCTGAATTCAATAGGCGCTTTCCAGGGCGTGCAAAGCTTTGGCTAAACGCGGTTGGAAAGAAAGCAAATTTAATTGAAAGCGCATGCGATGCAGCGAATTTGCCGATATTTCGCAGTCAGCCTGTGGCGTTGAACGAGCTACCCGCGCTGCTACTATCTGCTGACCTACATTTGATTACTTTGCGCGATGCGTTTGTAGGCTTTGTTTTACCAAGTAAAGTCTATGCGTGTATCGCTTCTGGGCGCCCGATCCTATTTGTGGGCAGCGCAGATTCTGATGTGCATTTGTTGTGCAGTACGCGCGTACCAGCGGAACAATACCGCCGCGTCGATGTCGGGGACACTCAGGGTGTCGCTTCGGCGCTGGATGCGCTTTTACCGGAGTAAAAGAATGAAATTGGTCGCAGAAAAGCTTGGTAAGTCTGACAAATATGACCGCCTGCGATTTGTGCGCCGTGATGCTAGCGAAACGCAATCGATGATGCCGCGCCAGGGCACTTTGCCGCATGATTTGGTGCATTACATTGTTGAATCGCAATTGCCACTGCAGCACGGTTTCTTAGGGTTGGTCGCTGCGGGTTCGGATGCGGGTTTTGTAATGCAAGCGATTCACGACCCTGTAAATTCAAGCATTGCAACCGAGGCGGTACAGGCCGAGGCGATCGTTGAAGCGCTGCAAACCCAATTGTGGGCTGGCGAATTTGATCTAGCGGCATTTTTGCAGGGCGCGGCAACGGCAAGTGCTGCACGCGGCAAGCCCGCATTCGATTTCACCGGCTTGGATGCCAAAGCGCTTTTATATGACGCGGCGCTGGTCTTGTTGGCGCGTTGGAGTGCCGTGCCCTATCACCAAAGCATGGAACTTAGTTTTCGCTAGATTTTTAGACGCGCTTTAACGCAAAGGCAGCGGCGATGGTTTCTTGCATAGCCAGCGCTGCAACTTTTGGATCCATTGCGTTGCGAATTGGGCGGCCAACCACGATAAAATCGGCACCTAAGGCAAAGGCTTCAGCAACGTCTACTGTGCGCTTTTGGTCGTCTGCTACGGTTTCCACATTTGCTACGGGGCGGATGCCAGGACAAATGATCAGTAATTTTTCACCACAGGCAGCGCGAATTGCGCTGGCTTCTAAGCCGCTGGAGACTACGCCGTCAACACCGCACGCCAGTGCCGCTTTTGCGCGCGATTCAACCAGCGCTTTGGCATCACATTGGAAGCCTAGATCGGTCAGATCGCGTTGATCTAGGCTGGTTAGCGCCGTCACGGCCAACACTTTTAGATCGCCCTTGACTGCAACGGCGGCGCGCATCATCGCGTCATTGCCATGAATCGTGCAAAAATTGACTTTGTGCCGACGCAAGCCTTTCACAGCAGCAGCAACCGTTGCTGGCACGTCAAAAAACTTCAAATCAACGAACACTTTCTTACCACGATCAGCAAGCTCGGCGATCACATCGAAATACTCGCCGCTGGTTAATAGCTCCATGCCCACTTTGTAGAAACTAACTGCATCGCCTAAGCGCTCTACCCAGGCGATGGCCTCGGCACGCGTTTGCACGTCTAGGGCAAAAATTAGACGGTCATGCGTGCTGAATTCGCCGATCACGGAACGATTCAAATTTAGACTAGACATTCACACGCTCCATGTGGCCGCCGTATTTCAAGCAGTTGATTTTTAACAATTAGGATACCGCCGCACCGGCTACAGTAACCCCAAGTGCTGAGTCCACAAGCGCACTTTGTTGCGCAATATGCTGATCGAAATGCCCACATGCGGGCGCGGCAGACCGCTCGCGGCCGGCGTAGCGCAGTTTGTGCTGCGATTGTAAGCACGCCTCGATATGGTGGCGCACTTGGAACCACGCGCCTTGATTGAGCGGTTCTTCCTGACACCAGATCACATCAATCGCATTCGGAAAGCGCGCCAGCTCAGCGGTGACTTCCGTACGCGGGAACGGATAGAGCTGTTCCACCCGCACAATTGCGATATTGCTTAAACCGCGTTTTTCGGCGGCTTCGATCAAATCGTAATAGACCTTACCCGCGCACAGCACCACACGATTGGTAGTGAACTGATTTTTCGTGTTGCTATCACTGATTACGTTGAAGAATTTGCCGCCGGCCAAATCCGCCATGCTGCTGGTCGACAACTTATTGCGCAGCATCGATTTCGGCGTCATCACCACTAAGGGCTTTCGCACATTGCGCAAAACTTGTCTGCGCAGCATGTGGAACATTTGGGCGGGCGATGTCGGCGTACAAACTTGCATGTTATTAAGTGCGCAAAGCTGCAAGAAGCGCTCTAGGCGGGCAGAGGAGTGTTCTGGGCCCTGGCCTTCAAAACCATGCGGCAAAAACAACACCAGGCCGCAAGCACGGCCCCATTTCGCTTCGCCGGAGCTTAAAAATTGGTCGATCACCACCTGCGCGCCATTGCAAAAATCACCGAACTGCGCTTCCCAAATGACCAACGTGCGGGGCTCAGCCGTGGCATAGCCATACTCAAAACCCATCACCGCTTCTTCGCTCAAAACTGAGTCGATAATGCTTACGTTCTCGCGTCCCGCGATTTGTTCCAGCGGCAAATAGGTATTGCCGGAAGGCTGGTCGTGCAATACCGCGTGACGATGGAAAAAAGTCCCGCGTCCGGCATCTTGACCGCTAATTCGCAGCTCGAAACCTTCTTTAAGCAACGTTGCATAGGCCAGCGTTTCAGCAAAACCCCAATCCATGCGCAGCGTGCCTTCGGTCATCTTCGCGCGATCGTCATACACTTTGGCAACGCGCGGGTGCAGCGTCAAATCTTTCGGCAAGGTGTTCAGCACGCGCGCAAGCTCAGTCAAAGTGCCGATATCGCCGCCAGTGTCGACCTCTTGCAGCAAATCGCCACCGACATAGGGCCGCCAATCGGTGGCATTGGCATCATGGTCAGGCGTGGTTAGATCTGGTGCGACTGGCGCACCCTTTTCCAAGGCCGCGCGATACTCATCTTGCATGGCAAGTGCATCGCTCGCAGCAATAACCCCGGCCTGCGTAAGCGCGCCAGCGTAAATTTCACGCGTGGTTTTATGCGCGCGTATGTGCTGGTACATAAGCGGCTGCGTCGCTGCGGGCTCGTCCGCTTCGTTGTGGCCATGCCGGCGATAGCAAACCAAATCAATCACGATATCGCGCTGAAATTTTTGCCGATAATCAAAAGCAATTTGCGCGCAGAAAACCACCGCTTCTGGATCATCGCCGTTGACGTGCAATACCGGCGCGTTGATCATTTTTGCAACGTCGGTGCAATAAAAGGTGCTGCGCGCATCTTCCACTATGCTGGTGGTAAAACCGACTTGATTATTGACTACGATATGAATTGTACCGCCCACACAATAGCCACGTGCCTGCGACATATTCAGCAACTCAGGAACGACACCTTGGCCAGCAAAAGCTGCGTCGCCGTGAATTAAAACCGGCACCACGATGGTGCGCTCATGATCGCCGCGACGCACTTGACGCGCACGTACTGAGCCGGTAACCACCGGGTTGATGATCTCCAAATGCGATGGATTAAAACCCAGCGCCACGTGCACCGTGCCACCAGGGGTTTTGACATCGGAGGAAAACCCTAAGTGGTATTTGACATCCCCTGAGTAAGCCGGGTCGTCAATATGATCGTGCTTGCCTTCAAAGGCATCAAAAAGCGATTTTGGCGGCTTGCCGACGGTATTGATCAACACGTTCAAACGCCCGCGATGTGCCATGCCGACGACGACGTCTTTCACGCCTGCTGACCCAGCGCGCTGCACCAGTTCGTCCATAAGCGGGATCATGCTATCGCCGCCTTCCAAAGAAAAACGCTTCTGGCCGACGTATTTGGTGTGCAAATAGCGCTCCAAACCCTCGGCTGCAGTCAAACGCTGCAAAATTCGCTTTTTCTTGGCTGCTTCAAAGCCATATTGCCCGGCATAGCCTTCCAAACGCTCTTGAAACCAGCGGCGCTGTTCATAGTCGGGAATATGCATATATTCCGCACCAATGGATCCCAAATAGGTTGCTTTCAGCATCGCAAGCGTGTCGCCAAGCTTACGCCGGGTTTCCCCTACCAAGATCGGTGCATCGAGCTCAGAATTCAAATCAGCAGCGGTAAACCCATGAAACTGCATCGCCAAATCTGGCACTTCCGGCTGCACCATCATACCCAGCGGATCAATCTTGGCGCGCAGATGCCCGCGCGTTCGGTGGCTATTGATCGCGCGCAATACCGAGGCTTGCTTTGCCGCTTGCACCTCACTCATGCCGCCAGTTGCGTTGGGCGACGGAAGCTTGCCAGACGCTGCAAAATTGCCATTTAACTTGCCAATCGCGGTAATACGGGCCAAAACTGGCGCGTGTGCGACGTCGTTCACGCCACCCAGTGCACTGAAATAGCTGCGCCAGTTTAAACTCACGGAATTCGAGTCAGCTAAAAACGCTTCGTAGAGTTCCTCAACGAATGCAGCGTTGCCGCCGGAGAGCTGCGAGGTGGCAATTTGATCTTGAATACTCATATTTTGCGGCATGCGAGAACGAAATGAAGCCTAGGAGTATAGATGGCGCAGAGGGTGCTTGGTACTATGGATGCATTCGACATTGGCATGGTGGGTTGCCAAAATGACAGCTATGGGCGGCGTTTATCACAGCGACGCGCCGTATGGACTACGCAAATCAACGGCTTGATGCGCAAAACGCTTTCACCTGACGGTTGATCGGATTAGCGCAAGCCCATTCTTTGCGGTCCAGTTCGACAGCGGCACCCACCATTTCCCCGGGCGTCTCCTGCAAGGCCTGGACAAAATTTTGCTCGACAGCCCGGGCTAGCTCTCCAGTTAGGTGCAGGCCGAGCTGGCGTCTAAATCTTAATAGATCAATCTGCAAAAACGTGCCACGTAAATTCAGATCTAAAGCGTGCTTTAGCTCAACTTCCCATGGCCCATAGGGATCTAACTCAAATATTGCGCGCGCCAAATTTAGGCGGGTATAGGGCCACGTTGGGCGCTGTGCGGCAGCCCGTTCAAGATAACCCCGCGCCTTACGCAACGTTTGGACGTTTGCTTTTGGCGTAGTTGCGAACTCCGCGTCCAACAAAAACACGCGGCCGACCAAATCGAGTGTTGTCGCATCCCAGCCAGCCACATTGGCAAGCGCTTCGGCCTGCGATATCGCGTCGTTCCAACGCTCTGAATCAAGTTCGCCGTTCGTCCGTGCATACAGCACATTTTCGAGGCGCGAGGTCGCGACAGCTAGCCAAGCAATATACAAACCCGCACTTGCCAGCACGGCAAAAGCCATGCTGAGGAGGTATTTTAGAGCGCGCGGCATCTTATTGAGATTCCGCTGCCTTATTTACCCGTCTTCTTAGCGTTTTCACCATAGTAGCCATAATGTGGCTGATACCCGTCTGCGTAGTATGAGTAACGTCCATAGCCGTAGCCATGCGAGTGTTCACCAACTCTGTTGATCACGACGCCTAGTAGCGGTGCGTCAACTCTACGCAGCCTCTTAACACCTGATTGCGCTGCTTGATAGGGCGTTTGATCTGATCGAATAACATAAATCACCCCGTCTACAAGTCGGGACAATACCAGCGCATCGCTCACGGCCAGTGCGGGTGCACAGTCAATAACAATGTACTCAAATACCTTACCTAAATTGTCTAGCGCCTCGGAAAACTTTTGCGACGAAAGTAATTCAAGCGGATTTGGCGGGATGATACCTGCAGTCATAATGTAGGTATTGCTACCCTCCAGTTGATGCACGCACTCTGAGATTTTCGCCTCACCCGAAATAAACTGGGACAAGCCAAACTGTGGTTTGCCATCTCCGAACGCGCGCGCGACGGTCGGTCGACGCAGATCGGCGTCAATCAGCAATACCTTGCTCATCTGACTCATCGCCTGCGCCAAATTGAGTGACAAGGTCGTCTTCCCCTCTCCAGGTACTGAAGAAGTGACCAAAATACGGCGATGCTGCTTATCGAGCGTAGACAATAAAATGCCAGTGCGTACGGTGCGAATCGACTCACTAAAAGCGGTTTTTGAATGGTTCAAGAAATAAAGCATTGCGTTTTCATCTTTCGCCAACTTGAGCTGCGGCACTAGGCCAAGCACTGGCAACTGCAGGTGCTTTTCAACATCTTCAGCAGTCTTAATGGTGCTGTCCAGGTGTTCCAGTACAAAAGCCAGTAGCACACTTAGCAGCAATCCCAATATCGCCGCACCCGCGATACTACGTTTAGTATCAGGAGAAATCGGCAAGCCGGAGGGAGTTGCCTGTTCCACAACGCGCGCATTGGTGGTGCGGAAATCAGTGAGTTGATCCGTTTCTTTCTGCTGGTTTTGAAATTTCTGATAGATCAATTTGTTGGCATCAAATTCGCGCTGCAGTCGGCTTAACTCGATCGATTTCCGATTGCCACCTTGCACACTGGACTGCGCGCTACTTAACTGCGACTGCATTTGCTGCTCGATGTTACGCGCATTCTCATAGGCGCGAACTTCGGCGTCGGCGGCGCCAGAAAGTGCGTTATTGAAATTCGTAAGCGCAAGCGCTTCTTCACTTGTTGCCGAGCGCATTTTTGGGTGCGCAGCACCATAACGGCCTGCTAGATCCGCTACGTTTTGCTGCGCTTTGGCATACGCATCGCGCGCTCGCGCCACACCTTCGCTGTTTACCAGCGAAAAAACGGTTTTAAGCTGATTGGATTTACGCGCGCTGATTATTTGCTGGTATATGCTTTCACGATTTAGTCGCTCGGCACGCGCCTCAGCTACGCGTGGCATGAGCATTTGCACGGTTTGCGCGCCCATGGTGTCTTCGCCATCAGCGGAGATGTTGTTCGCAACCAAAAAGGCAAGTACACGCGCTTCTGCGATATCAACATTCTTCTTTAAATCCGTACTTTTCACTTCAAGCCAAGAATTGGCTTTGTTGATCATTTGTAATCGCGCATCCAAGGTATTTTCGATATACGAATCACCAAGTTGGTTTGCGAGTATCGCGGCAAGTTCGGGGTCAGCAACTTCAAAGCTGAGTTTCACCAGCTGAGAATTACGAACCGGATCAACGCGCACCGAACTTTGCACTATTCCCACAGCCAAACGTTCGCGCGCGGACTTCTCGGTAGGTGCAGTTTGGCCTTTGTTTGCCCAGGGAATAATACTTGATAGCGAAAGTTTGCTTTTACGATTGAGACTGGCTAACACACGATCAACGCCGATTTTCTCAACCACGTTTTCCGCTAAAGGTCGTGTCTTAAGAATTTCATATTGGGTTTGCAAATATTCGTAGTTTTGCTGGCCTTGACCATACGTTTCCTGGCTTGCCGTAAAGCGGACGTTTTCACGGTCGATCAGCAACGTGGACGTAGCTCTAAAAATGGGCACTTCTAAGGCCGCGCTCAGCGCGCCTAAGACGCCAAAAAGCAGCGTAATCGCTAAAATGCTGTACCGGTGCCGCCCAATTATGCGTAGATATTCATGCAGTGAGTCCTGCTGCGTAGTTTTAGTACTTTCCAGCAATTCATGAGCTATTTTTGGGTGCGAAATTGGGGCCGTCATATTTTAGAAAAAACTCTCTTCAACACTGATGATGTCACCTGGACGCACTTCCGCGTCCAGTTTGACCTTACGCGGACTAGAACTGGCGCCTGCGACTTCACTGATTACATAGATTCGACTCTTCGACGCGCGCTCGGTAAATCCGCCCGCAATTGAAATGAGTTTGCGTACAGTCATGCCCGGCACAAATGGATAGCCATTGGGTGTTTTGACCTGACCATTGATATAGACGGATCGATACGTTTTGATCGTTACATTGACGCGCGGATTTACCAGAAAGCCGGACTTAAGTTTTAGTCTGATCAATCGTTCAACCTGCTTGGTTTTCAGGCTCAGTACGGTCACCTCGCCAATCAAAGGGAAGGCAATTTTCCCCGATTCACCGACGGTGTATTCCTTAGAGAGCTCAGGTTCACCGAAAACCTCGACCGAAATAAGATCCCCTGGTGCCAGCGCGTAGTCAAAAATAACGTTCTTTTGAATTGTCGCGACATTAGATTCTGCCGCAATGGTGCGACTCGATGTCTCAGCGACAGCGGCCGCTTGAGCGCTTGCAAGCGCAAAAATCGTCGCCACTATCACCACTGAGAGCCACCCAAAATTTACCGTAGCCCAGGCGCGCGAAATATTGGAGCTCGAATAGGATTTGAGCGTAGTGATTAAAGTGACGATCGGGGACCTTCGAAACTGCGCGTGCATAACAATAAGGTTTACCAAGAAAATTAAGCGAGAAAATAGTGAAATCAGTCCACTCAAAGCGTTTCGACGGCACCGTCTTTATTGTGCACGACTACCGAATCAAACTAGGTTGGAAGCACTGAACTGACGCTGAGTATTGCCGGGCGTAGAACTATCTTTACGCTGTAAATCCCTACTCCCCTAAATCTCTTCGGAAAAAAAAGGGCATCGCAGTGCGATACCCATTCTTTGGAAGAATCCCATTCTTTGGAAGAATCCCATTCTTTGGAAGAATCCCTAACTTTGGGACAATCCCTAACTTCAAACCATACTAATCCCGAACGTGGGCGCTATTAAGACCCAGGCGCCAAAGTGCCTAGCTATAGCGACGCCTCAAAGCTAACGCTGAACTCATCGCGATTAAAATCGTAAAGTGAATTGCTTGCAGACGTTCCATTAGTAACCGCAGCGTCTCGGCGATAGGACTTATAGCCAGCGCCCAAACTTAGCCAATCGCGTAATTTATAATCAGCCGATAAGCCCCAAAAGTTGAGGTTGTCATCGCGCAATGTCCGATCATTGGCCAAATATTCTGCGGTCGAGCGGCCCACATCAATGCCTGTGTGGAAGCGGTCAGACCAACCGTGCGTCCAAGAAAGCGTTATGTCACGCGCGATTAAATAGTCAGTTCCAGCTGCGGTTCCGGCAACGCCACTGAGGAAGTCCACCGATTCTTGTGTCCCTCGAGTAGCACTGAGATCAATAACGGAGTACGACCGGGGCTTAAACTGTAGGCCTACATCCCAAGCAACGCCCGAGTATCCATCCAGTCGATTGTCGTCAAAACTCCGCCGCGTGCGACCAAATCCAATGTGACCGGAGGTTTTCGCGGTAGCGTCAAATTCTAAACCCAACAAATAAGTACGAACCGTACTGTCGAGGAAGTAGTTCGTTAGCAAGGCACGCGAGCGGCTTCTGTCATAGCTTATTTCTGAGTTATTCGCAGAAAGGTAAACCTGCGTTTTGGGCGCGACGCGCCAGCCAAAACGTCCGTCAACATAGCGTAAGTCACGATCACTGCGAAACGAATAGGACTCATTATTAACGTAATTAATGTTGGAGACGCCAGCGCCTAGCCCGAGCGCGCCCCTGGCGCCAGGTGCACCGTAGTTAAAATCGACATCTAAACCTTTGCGTTCAAAGCGATCCACATCGCTGGCAACGGTATTTTGCAAACCTTGGAGTGCGTTCGTTCCGCGTCGATCATGGCCGCGCTCAAGGGATGCACCTAAGTCAAGTTTGGTACGCACGCTGGGCGATAAGGTGACGCCAGCATTTACTCGATGATCGGTGTAGTTATCGATTTTAGAATCTTGATAACGCGCTGATTCGAGTTCATAACTGAGCGAAAAGCTACGCGCTTCGTTACCCGCATCAAGACGAACACCAGGTGATACACGCGTGAAAAAACTACTCACTTCAGCCGTATTTGACTGCCCAACGTTCGAGTCATGTCCGAAAGTCAAACCCAGGGTTGGTTTGACGCGAAACGGCCCCGCCTGCACGCCGGTACCGTCTTGGGCAATCGCGAAGCCTGCGGCGGCTAATGAAACTGCAAGTGCTAGTGCTGTTTTTGCCATGATGATTCCAATTTTCCGACTTCGGACGCGCTTAAAAGTGCCGTGGCCGTCACAAATTTGACAGGAACGGCGCGATAGATAGTACTGTAACTTAACCTAGTGGATGAACTCTAGTCCCTAGACCCTTCTAATTGAAGCAAAAGTTGCTTTGCTTCAGTTGGCATCTCCACACGCGCACGCTCAATTAGGCTGCGTGCCTCTGGTCTAGTCAAATCTGAGCGCCACAACAAACGCGCCAAATTGAGATTCGCTTGAATTACGCCAGCCTCGCTTGCATGTTGATACCAAATTTTTGCCTGCGCGATGTTGACACTACCGATCCAGCCGCGTTCATAGACTTCCCCGAGGTTATTTGCGCTTGCGGCGTCGCCAGCCGCAAAGGCCATTTCATAAAGCGCAGCGGCTTTAACTGCTAAAGCTGGCGTTGGGGTTTCGCTCGTTAAAAGATAGGCAGCTAGGCCCGCTGCTGATTTGCGTCCGGCATCCGCAGCGCGACAAAGCATATCTATTGCACACTCTCGGCCCTTATCACCTTGTTCAGCGCATAGTCGACCATAGGCTTCTAACGCTGCGGGATGGCCACGCGCGGCTGCGTTTTTCATAAATTCTAGCGCCACTTTCGGATTAGAGTTTGCAGCACACAGCGCACGTCGATATAGAGCGCCAGCAGACTCTGCCATACTACTTGCCCCTGCCTCCGTTGTTGACGCTGCCTCCATTGTTGGCCCTAAGGCGTCACACGAGCCGCCTTGCCAAGGCTCTTTTTTCCCATGCTCAATCACTTCCTGAGCAAGCCAGCGCGCACGCCCATTGCCTAACTTCGCTTGTTGGTTCATCCGCCAACGGGTATCACCTAAATCTTGCGTGGCTAGTCGCCAATAAGCGGCCGCTTTAGGCATCTCATTGACCGCTTCACTTTTTAAAGCGTTTTCAATCACGACATAAGCCAATTCCAGACGTTGCTGACGGGCGTCTTCAGCAACGCTGCCCTTACCTTTAGCTGGGGTTTTGAGTGCCGCAGCGGCGGCGGCTATTTCATTTACCGATTTATCGGCGGCAGTGAAATCAGGCTGACCGAGTGCGCAAACAAGTTCGGCTTTGGCATGAGTGACGATGGTCAACATGACTATGAGATTTAACAGGAAGCATTTTCTAATCATTGGTTTGAAGATCCACGAAGCGCGGCGGATGAAGATAACCTTACTTTATACGTGACGTTCCTGTGCTTGGAAACTCTGCACTTTGGATGTCCGCATTGTTGCGCGCCCTTGCGATATCACGCAGACCATGGCGACTAATCCAGCAAATCGCGAGCAACACGCTAAAAATGGCCGCATTAGCGGGTATCTGAAAATTAAAGTCGGCAACAGCATGCAGCAACAACGCACTCATTCCAAACAGGCCAGTGAAAGCTGCGCCAACGGCTAGCTTATCCGAACGCGTGCGCAGCGCGGTAAATGCGCTAATAAATCCGAATGCCAACGCCCCACAAATGATCGCTGTGCCCAATAACCCGTACTCGGCGAGCGTTTGAGCGAAATCGTTGTGCGCGTGATCATAAAATTTATTTGATAGCTCCGCGCTGCGCATTGGTGGAAAAATCGTGCGAAAACTTCCAGCACCGTGTCCGAGCAATGGCGCTTGGGCAAATAGTTTGAGCGCTGCGCGAGCTAAGCCTGGTCGCTCCCGATCAATTTCAAATGCTGCCGCCCGCTGATCAAGAGCCGGTACGTTTTCCACATCAGAATCCATCACCGCTGGCGGCGATGGCCGTGTGGCTTCAACAAGCTCAATCCTTGTGACCGCCAACCGCGCGGCAATTTGATCTGCACCAAACCAGCTGCCCACCACGACCAAGTCAATCAAAACCAGGGAAATTAACAACGCCCCAAGTGCAGGTGGACGCGTCGCCATGAAAAAATACGCAAGTGTGCCAGTGCCCAATAGCGCGACAAAAAAAGCGATATTGCCCATACGCGAACCGGTTAACACCAAAGCAATGACCAAAAGCACCATACAAATGCGCACCTGCGTTTTGCGCGCCAGCAATAACGACACCCAATCGCGCGCAAATTGACGCCAGGATTGTGCGCCAGCGCCATGAAAGCGCAAGCCTGCGACCAGCAACCCAGCGCCAATCGCTAGATGTAACTCCAAATAGCCGGCAAAGCTGTTTTCGTTAACAAATGCGCTGCCTCCGCCAATGCCAAAAATGAAAAATTCAGACACATAACGCACCCCCCAAAGCTTCATGACGCTGGCACATACCGCATGAAATACGGCAACGACGAATAGCACCTGAAACAATAGTTTTAGGCGCCGGTGCGTGTGCGCTAATACGAGCGTTTGCAAAATAAGCTGCAAGTACAAACTGGTTTTCAGCAAAGCACGAATACTAGCGCCCCGATCACCGCTAAAATTACTGCCATTCCATGACCAGCAGTGCGCAATATGTAGCAACAACCACAGCGCCAGCACAACGAGCAACCAGGGTCTACGTCGGTGTATGCCGACTAATGCAAATCGTTCGGTTATCGGCACGGTCCATATGAGCAATACGCTGACCGAGCAAGTCAATGCCAGGAATCCACCCCAAACCCAGTCGCGATTCCCGCCATAAAAAAATGGCATAGCGCTCAGCGTGATGAGCAAGCCAATAAACGCTAGCTGCTCACGCCGTTCGCGCGTAAAAAAACTTGATCGATTGCCTTGCCGCTCAGGTCCGGGCGCCGCGATCTCGGATCGTCGGCGTCGCCTAATCCTTGCCTTGCTATCAGTCGTGCTGTCAAATGCACTCATGTTTGGCCAGGGCCAGCGGCCATTAACGTCATAAGTTTGCGGCCCATCCAACGCTCGCGCTTGATAGCACGCATTACCCACAGGTGATAGCAAATCGCAGCTACTGTAAATACTAAAAGCTGGATCGATGCGGGTACATTAAACGCATGAAACAGCGTGCCTATGCACTGCAGCAAGACCACCACAAATAAAATCAAAGCCAGCGTTTGCGGGACTGAAAAACCCACGCGCTGTAGCAAGTGATGCAGATGCTGTTGATCAGGCTTAAACGGTGAATTACCATTTTGCATGCGCCGCAACATCAGGGAAACCGTATCAACTAGCGGAACCGCAAACCAAAATAACGCGCTTACGGGCAGGAAAGTATGCAGTGGCGCTTGCGAAGCCGTAACCAACAGCCATGCGATCAAAAGCCCGGCGGACATACTGCCTGCGTCGCCAAAGAAAACCTTTGCTTCGCTTAGCCAAGGGGTGCGCACATTGAGGAACAAAAATGGGATTAACGCAGCGACGGCAAGCCCACACACGAGCGCCATATTCGTTTGCCCGACATGATGGAAAAAAACAAGCAATATGCACAATATCAGCAACAAAATGAGGCCCAACAGGCCGTCCATGCCATCGATCATATTAGCTGCATTGATGACGCCCACACTGGCAAAGACGGTTAATGGCCACGCTAAGCTGGCGGCGTGTACAACATACCCAGGCCAAAATAACTCGCCAAAATTTGCTAACGGCGCGCTGTTCCAGAAAGCGACTATTACCGCTAGCGCCTGCACTAATAGGCGCAGCACTGAAGGGAGCGGGATACGATCATCGATGGCACCTAAGATACAAATAATTCCAATGCCCAACATTAACAACGGCTCCTGAGTCAACAGGCCCGAAAGTGCCATGCCAGCAGCAAATGCAAACATCCAGGCCAAACCACCCACGGCAGGCACGGCAGAGCGATGAACTTTGCGCGTGTCCGGCTGATCGAGCCAGTCAAATCGAATCGCGAGTGCGCGCAACGCTAACAGCGCAATGGCCCCAAAAACCGCGGTAAACAGTGCGTATTTCACGGCGACCTAGTGCACGTTGGCGAAGCAGTGGCAATCAAACATATGCTGTGGCTCCTTACCATTAGCGTAGCTAGTATGAATTGCGAAGCGGAAACGAGATTGCGTCAAAGATTTTCCTAAGCTATTAAAATGGTGCAGTGCAGTTTGGCTCAACTTTCCTGATTCAGCCTGAGAATTACAACTTTGAATTGGCAAACTTTTATCTGGCAAACTTTGAACTGGCAAAAGACCGATAGAGCGCCAAGGTTCTAAAAGCAACCCCATGCCAACCTAAGGCGCGCTCCGCCCATTCCTGCCCGCGCTTACCGCGAATTTTAGCCGCCTGTGGGTCGCAAAAAGCCGAGTTAATGGCAGTGCGAATGCTTTCAACAGTAGCTTCGCAGATCCAACCCGCGTCCGCCGCGGCCGTCGCT
>Ga0335394_10005497_pt1 | contig 14319 bp, 12 predicted proteins | sample MAT03_FD_205741 | JGI IMG/M metagenome (GOLD analysis project Ga0335394, IMG submission 205741) | Freshwater microbial communities from Lake Fryxell liftoff mats and glacier meltwater in Antarctica - MAT-03 (spades assembly) (version 2) ...
ACCGAGCTTTAATCCTTGGTGGGCGAGGCACAAGGCATGCGGGACAGCGGCAGCAGCAACGAAGCTCAAGTGCTCCGGTTTCAGGATCACAGCACGCTCATCGATGCAGAGATGTTCCGCGAAACTGCCGAAGCCATGATCGGACGTATCGCCATACACGGCATCGCCGATCTTGAAACGCGTGGCACCCGGTCCCAGCGCATCCACGATGCCCGCCACCTCCATGCCCGGTATGGGTTTTCGCGGCCTTCGTAGCCCGAAAATGAGGCGATAGATCGTTGGTTTGCCGCGCACCAGGCTCCAGTCGTAGTCGTTGATCGCGGCGGCTTTCACCCGAATGCGAACTTCGTTGGTCCGGGGCGCTGGTATGGGAAGTTCTTTGAGTTGAAGTTCTTCCGGTTGGCCGTAGTGGGTGCAGACGATCGCTTTCATTGGTCCGGCAAGTTGGCAAACGTTCCCAACCGGATAGCCTGGATCCTTGCGAACGGTCAATGCGATACATGAGTGGCCTTGTTGAGCGTTACGTGTACCAAGCTGGCAGGTAGGATCATGCTCTTCATTGTTGTGCATTTCGTTCTGCTCCTTACGCACCTCGGTCATTGCATTGCCGTGTGCCCAACTCGATCCACGTGGACCACATGGCCTACCCCGGTGTGTGTGACGTTCAGTTCGGGTGTGCCCCTGTAATAGACGTTGCCCACGCCACTCAAGGATCCCTGCAAGCGATCAAAGACCATCACTTCGATGTTGCCCACGCCGGAGAGTTCCACTTGGCATGTATCCACGGGAAAGTCGAAGGCTCTCAGTTGTCCAACTCCTTCGTGAACGATGCTCAAGTAACCGGCCGAGCCATGGAACTCCAGGTTGCCAACCCCATCGTGTACAACCTCCAAGGCCTCCACGTTGTAGAACCCGCTTAGCGACGAGTTGGAGACGCCTTCATGGGTGAGGCGATGGATCACCGGCATGACCACATCCACTTCGAAGTTGATGTGATGGAAGTTGTGGTATTCGTCGAGATCGAGCACCAAGGTGTTGTTGGACACTGTTGTATGCACATTGGCGATGGCGACCGCATCCGTGCGCACCGTAACTTGTTGTGTGGTTCCGTACCGGATATTCGCTTTGATGATGCCTTGGATCAATACGTTCTCGAATGCAGGTACGCTGCGATCCTGAGTAATGATGTTGCCCGATCCATGGATCTCATCCCTCCTACAAGAGAACAGGGCCAGAGTAGTTATGGTAAGCAAGAGAGCGGTCTTCAAACGGTTCATGATGGATCTATATGGTTCGTTGTTCGCGATGCTTGTCCGGAATTCTATCCTCCGACCCAAGCACCTTCAACCAGATGGGTGCCTCGAAGAACCTCGAACGGATGGCACGCATGGGTATTCTTGATCCAGACAAGGCGTGACGAAGAGACGATACTGGAACGAAGTCTCCGACTGAGGAACAACGTAGTATGGATCAAGAAGAGCCTTGCGCCCGAAGGGGCAACCCGCCGTCCGGCGGGGTGCTGCCGCCGAAGCGAGGTACTTCGAGGTACCCATTCGACCAACACGACTTGGAATACCCCTATTCGGTCACGAGAAAATTTTAGTCGGAAATTATTCCAGCACGAATTGGAAACGCACCATCGATCCAACATTCCGGAAGCCTTGCGGCCCAGTCACATGCGGCACGCGGGCGGGTTTCCAGATGGTGCAGTCCATCAACGCATTTCCCAGCTTATACACCTTGTTGGTCTGCTCTCGGTCAGGAGCATTGTGCGGTTGCTTGTAGGGTGAAGAGGATAAATAAGGAAAGAGTGTGGCAGCGCATGTTGGGCTGTACACGGGAGGGGGTTTGGGGTCAGGTGGAAGCAACCCTCTGCTTAGGCATTGGCATCCCGTCGCCAGTACCTCAACGGCCCATAAAGCTCACCTCTCAATAGCCTTCAACACCCGCTCCTCCTGGATCAACACATCCCGAAGCAACAGGTTGTGCGGGAATTGCTTGTGCTTCGTTGACTTGAATCCCTCTGCGATCTTCTTCAGGGTAGAAGCCGTAATGAGCGAAAGGTTTAGTTCATACTCCAAACCGCAGTCCTTCACGAACTCGTCAGAAAAGTCGGGTGCAACTAGGAGGAACTTGACCACGCGGAAGTCGTTGTGTTTGGCGAGGGCCAAGTAGGCTTTTAGTTGGCGGGAGACAGAGCTGAATTTGTTGTAGCCGCTCTCCTTCACCGACTTGCACTCCACGAGGATCAAATCGTTGTTTCCAAGATTCAGGACGATGTCGATGTTGTCTTTTGTTGTATTCAGTTTCTTCCGGAACTCCTCGTCCACGTTGAAACCGAGAACACCGAAAAGCTTCTTGGTCAGGTCCTCGAACTTCACGCCCAGTTCGGCTTCTTTGATCACGATGCCATTCTCCTTCAACCCTGCGAGATTGCGCAGCCCGATGTTCTCATAATTCTCGAGGTACAGGTTTTCAGCATCCTTGTAGGCATCGAGTATGTTAATGATGATATCACCGCGCGTCTTGACCGAGCGGGCTTCGCAGAACTTCGTAAGCTCATCTTGATCGAGCAACTCGAGGATGTCCCTTGGTTTGATGTTGTAGTCCAGCAAGTAACCGCTGTTCATGATCCTATCTTCCTGTAGCTCGAAGACACTCCGCAGCTTCGATGCGAGTTCTGGCAGAGCCTCGGATAGCTCGCGAAGTAATTTATCATATCCATCTATTGAAATTCCAACGCGCTCGTCGCGTTCCACTTCATCGAAATACTTGATGAGGTTGTCGATCTTCTCTTCGATCAAGACTCCTTTCAACGTTGGGGTGATCTGTAGGCCGCCGTCGCAGAGTTCGTTGATGAATTTCTTCTTGTCAGTAAGTGATGTTCCCTCCTTGTGTACATCGTTCATGAGCACACCAGTGAAAGAAACGCCCTCAATGATGATCTCCTTGATCTTTGTATCAAGAGGCAAGTGCCAGTCTATTCGATGTTGTTTGCAGATCTGGTTGATCAATGGCTCCCGTAAACAGCGTAGAACACGGCGGTAGTATTTATCCGCAACCTCCTTCCCGCGCAGCATACGCAACAGGCGCACCATTTCATCGGCAACATACACCACGTTGTTCTTTTTGGAATGGAAGACCACACCGATGCCACGCAGCTCGTTGACTACCTCATCAATGGCCATCTTTTGAACAGGTAGGATCTGATACTTGATCAGCTTCACCTCTTCTTGAGACAAACCCAGTTTGCTGGCCAAGGTTCGGAGAATGCTTTGTTCATCGTCAGTGACCTTGAGGTCCTGATTATTAAGCTTGTCGTTCTCATAAGCCGTACGCAGACATTCCAGATAGATCGAGTAATCACGCAGCCTCTGCGGGTTCACCTCCGACTTCTCCGCGGTCATTCCGACCTCGAATGCCTTGCGCTTCGTTTCGAATGCGTGCAGTTCCTTCTCGTAGAGTCGGGCGAACCAATCCTGTTTGATGATACAATTGCCATCCCTAGAGATGATGTCCACCAGAATGTCCAGTTGCGATGCACTATGCGCGAACTCGCAGCGGATATATTCCATGAACTCACCTTCGACCAGTGTAAAGACCTTGGCAACATTAATGTTGTCCATGTTCTTCAAGTCCCGGCTTGAATCACTCAGCACCAGATCGATGGCCGAGGCGTTCTTAGGTTCTTTGGCAAGAATGCCATCAATGATCTTTAGGAAGGCGTTTTTCTCAAACGAATTGAGGTTGGCTAGGACTTTTTCGAGTTTCATGGCAGAATAGTGTAGGACGATAGCTTGATCAAAGATGGGATATGAGTCGGGGAAAGTAAGTCAGTCTTTGGTAACACACTTCTTAAACCTCCAGGAGGGCCACCGCTTTTGGACCCAGCGGGATCCATGCCGAAACTACCACCTCGAATGAGTATTGATCACAGGGGCATCCACCAAATGCACGGACAGAACAGATGCATGCTTGGGTGTGCACCAGTGCTACCTCTCCGTGAGCACTTTCACCCTGTCTATCAATTCCCTTTCAAAAATTCCTATCAAGCGCTTTCGGGTTCTTCTATTCACATTTCCCTGCCCTTCGCTCCCTCCATTTCCATGACTGTCATGTGCATAGGCCACTGAGATCCATGATTCTTTTGAGGTTGCCCACTCTTCCTCATATCCGCTATACTGGAAAGTATATTGCAAAGTGTCATCCGGTAGCGCCACATAGATCGTTTCGTAGCGGACTCCATCACGGTAATAGTTGTCCCAAAGCGTATCGCTTCCGCCATCAGTCCGGTCGATCATGTAACGAGGGATGGTATCCCTATAGATGTGAGGTGTCTGGGCGATCACTGAATTCACGATCTGTTGGAGTGGATCCTTCGGCAATCGGAATGTGTAGCTGGCCAAAGAGCCATGCGTTCCAGCTGTGATGCAGCCTGTGAGCCATACGGCCAAAATAGCCGATGCTATAATGGTTGATGCTGCAACATGTGGTCGACTAACCATCCTGCAAGGATAAATATCATTCATCCAGAGCCCCACTTTATTGCGAGTTTATGTTCGTGTCCGGTGCTCTACCACGGCAAGCATCACCCAGAAGGCCAACACCGCCAACTAACTGGAGTTACTGCATAGCTCACCTTCAGTTGATTGGCCAGCTGAAGTTCGCGCTGCACGGCTTTGTTCATTCCCATCGGCACCTTGGCATCCGCATAGATGATGATGGCAGTTCGTCGTCCTACTCAACCACCATCACTTCCTAGAAGAACAGCACTTCACCTTGCGCACTTTGCACGGACAGCAGCACGGGACCAGCGGGTAAATTAGCCAATGGAACTTCGATCGTTTGGGACTGCAGGCTCCCACTTGCTTCTTTCCTGATCCTTCATGTTCAAGGAACGCAGCGGTCCTTCCAAGCAGTTGGGTCTTCAGGAACGGACCTCGGACATGGATGCTATGAACAACCATCCATCGGGGAATCCCTTTCCCATTCGGGACAACGATCCCCCGTAAGGCCAGATTGGGGCAAGATGATGCTGAGGCCAAGTATTGCGGCCTACCGCAGCATGCACGCGAGATCAGCTTCCATACTTCGCGGGGCATAGCGTTCGCTAGGAGCGGGCATGCGCTATACCCTACCCACCCTTGTCCTTGTCGCCCTCCTAGCCACTGGCTGCGTGAGCAAACGCAAGTACGTTTCCGCTACAACAACCGCAGATCGCCTGCGTGCCGATAGCACCGCCTTGGCCTCTGAAGCCCATGGCTTGCGATCCCAGCTCTATGGCTTGCAAGATTATGCGAAGCTTACCTCGGACGAGTTGGACCAGCGCAAGAAGGAATTGAGCGCAACGCAAGCCGAGTTGAAGACGAAGGCCGAGCGTATGGATGAACTGGACCGCCGCCTGCGTGCCCAGAACGACGCGATGAACGGGTTGCGTAAGAAAGTGAGCGATGCCTTGGTGAATTTCAAGGCGGAGGACCTTACCGTGACCATGAAGGACGGCAAGGTCTATGTATCGCTGAGCGAGCAACTGCTCTTCGCCAGTGGCAGTGCCAAGGTGGATCCGAAGGGCAAGGAGGCCTTGGGCAAACTTGCCGAAGTGCTCATTGCGAACGCCGACATCAATGTGATGGTCGAAGGCCATACAGATACGATCCCCATCCGGACAGCGGGTTTCAAGGACAACTGGGAACTGAGCACCGCTCGCGCTACGAGCATCGTGCGTCTGTTGACAGCCACGTACAACGTACCTCCACAGCGTGTGGAGGCGGCGGGGCGCAGCGAATACATGCCGATAGCCAGCAATGCCACACCTGAAGGCCGCGCCAAGAACCGTCGTACGGAGATCATCCTTGTCCCGAAACTGGATGAACTCTTCGAGATCGTCGGTTCCGGACCCGGGACTTCCAATCCATCCAAACCCTAACCCACAAGTCATGAACATCCGCATATCCACAAGCGCAATGGCGCTCAGCATCGGTCTCTTGACCATAATGCCCGCCTGTAATTCATCCCGCGCACTGCAAGGCGGTGCGATCGGTACAGGTGCAGGCGCAGGAGTGGGTGCCATTATCGGGAACCAGTTCCCCGGCGAGAACGGCACCGCCATAGGAGCCATCATCGGAGCTGCCGTGGGCGGCACAACAGGAGCATTGATCGGGCGGCACATGGACAAACAAGCCGAGGAACTACAGCGCGATCTGGAAGGCGCCACAGTGACCCGTGTCGGTGAAGGCATCAAGATCACCTTCGACAGTGGCTTGCTCTTCGGTGTTGACCAAAGCGATCTGAGCAGCACAGCACAGAACAACTTGGACGATATGGCCGCAACCTTGATCAAGTATGACGACACCGATGTGCTGGTTGAAGGCCATACCGACGCGGATGGTAGTGATGAGCACAATCAATTACTGTCCGTGCGCAGGGCGCAATCCGTAAGAAGCTACTTGATCGGGAAAGGTGTATCACCTAGCCGATTGAGCAACTCGGGCTACGGGGAGACCCAACCTGTGGCCGACAATTCCACGGAAGCAGGGAAAGCAGCGAACCGGCGTGTGGAGATCGCCATTTTCGCCAATAAGCGCATGAAGAAGGCCGCTGAGAAAGGACAGCTCTAAGGAACTGCTATACCTGACCGGGACCCGGAGGTCCATTGATCTTTTGTTCTCGACCATACAACGCTAAGGGGCTGTCTCAAAAGAGGCGGCCCCTTCATATTTGTTCTGATCCCTTTACGTCGATCCCAAGTCGCTCATTTCGTTCTGGGACGGTCCCTTTCCTGTCCAGATCAGGTTGAACCTTCCTGTCAAATAGGACCGCCACCCCTTCCGACCCGAAGGTGCACGATGGACGCTTGGTTCTGTTACTTTCGTTGGTGAAAACCAACCGCCTCCGCACCGTCATTCTGCTTCTGATCGCCGGGATCATGATCTCCTGCACAGCTACAGCGTTGCTCGGTCTACAGTCCGGGCATGCGGCAAGGGCGGCATCCACCTTCTTCGCGGGGCTCACCTTTTCGATCATCTTCTGGATGCGGCTGCCCAAGAAGGCAGGTTAGACGGAACCGGGCGATCCTACGATCACTTTAAGAGCCTTTCATGTAATGACAGCCATGTGCTTGTGCACGCGATGTGCGTCCCCTTGGCATCCGGTCCGAGTGAAATCATCCACAATTCTATCACCTCATAATGTGCTTGGGAACAAGATCAAGAACGATAAGCGGTGAAGAGCAAAGCAGTTCCTTGAAGAGATCGACGAGCATGAAACGTTGGGCATCGCTGAACCTTGCCTCCCCATCTACCAAGGTGTAGGAAATCAGGAGTAGTTCGTTGGGCAGGTGGGGCGGCCGATCTTCGCACCATGAGAACGAATGCTACCATCCGCATCGACCGGTCCACACTCCTATACCTGACCGATCTGGAGAACCACAACGAACGGCCATGGTTTGAAGCGCACAAGGAGCGCTACCTCGCCGCACAAGCCAATTTAGTGACGTTCGCGGATGCGCTGTTGGAGGGGATGCGCACGCGCGACAAGCTGTCCACACCGAGCGGCAAGGCCAGCCTGATGCGTATCCATACCGACCAGCGTTTCCATAAGGACCGGCCGCCCTATGCGCCCCGTTTCGGTGGCCGATTCGCACGTGTGAAACCGGAACTGCGCGGCGGCTATTTCTTCCGTATCCAACCCGGTGGTCGCTCACATGTTACTTGCGGCTTCATGGGACCGGAACCCGATGATCTGCGCTTGATCCGGCAAGACATCGAATACGACCATGCCACATGGCGGAAGATCCTCCGCGGGAAGAACCTACGGCGCCATTTCGGCGAAATGCTTGGAGATGAACTGGTCACCGTGCCACGTGGTCATTCGAAAGATCATCCCGCCGCTGATCTGCTCCGCAAGAAACAGTTCCTGCTGCGCCGCACGTTCACAGATCAAGTGGTGCTGGCACCGGACTTCCAAGTTGAAGTACTGAAGACCTTCCGAGCGGTACGGCCATGGTTCGATCATATGACCGCCGTGCTCACGTCCGATGCGAACGGGGCTTGAACTTGGACCCAACTCTACTTGTTTCGTTGTGTCCCTTCCGAAAAAAGTTGGCAGAACACGGAACACTGTCACAGCACCGCCCAACTGATCACTTCGCCAACCGCCCGAAGTACACTGAGTCGTGGAAGACACCATCCCAGAAAATATCCTCCTTGAATTCCCCTTCGCGAACAAAGCCGTTCTTCTCCAATGCCCGAATGGAGGCGGCATTCTGCGGTCGCGTGATGGCCTCTACCCTATGCAAGCCGAGCGTGCCGAAACCAAATTCCAACGCGGTGCCGATCGCTTCACTGATGAGACCTTTGCCCCAATGTGCGGGTAGCGTCATGTAACCCAGTTCGGCGAAGTGATGCTCTTTCATAATGCGCCAAAAGCCGATGAGACCGATGAAACGATCTTCATCTTTGAGAGTGATGGCCCATTGCACAGCCTCGTTCGCGGCAAACATACCGTTGATGAGTTCGATCAAGGCCGTGGCATCGTCGATGGTCTTGGCCAATGGTCGCGGGACATGCTCCATCACACGCGGGTCAGACCGCATGATGAGCATCTGATCCGCATCCGTTGACCGCAGTTGACGCAATACCAATCGATCGGAGGTGAGGACGGGAAAAGTGGGCAGATGGATGGTGAGCATCGGAAGCCCAAAGATGACCATACACGTTCATCCGGTCATCCACGGCATGAAGAATGGCAGTAGCGCGTTACAACTTCAAGAGCACCTGTGCATGCTGCCCCGTGGCCGTTCGGTAGCGCATATGATAGGTGCCGGCCACCAGACCTTCCGTGGGTAGTTCAATGCGCTGCACACCGTCCGTGGTGGTGGACCACACCAGCCGACCAAGGGCATCGAGCAGTTCCAAGGATCCGGTTGCGCCGCTCTACGCCTGGACGGAAAGACCTGGTCGGTGGGCTACCACTGCGCGACGAAGTATGTGAAGGTGTCCTTCTTCAATGGAGTCGAGCTGGATCCAGTTCCACCGGTGGCCAGCACGCAGAAGAATGTGCGCTACTTCCACATCCATGAGGGTGATGCGATGGACAAGAAGCAGTTCACGAATTGGGTGAAGCAAGCTGCGGCCTTGTTAGCTGAGAAGCAGTAGGGGCGGTCTCTGCGGAGAATAGATGGGTTATTCTCCGCATAATTTGCGGAGAATATTCGTACCTTTCTCCGCAGAAAGAAGTTCGATCATGCCCCGCTATGTCCATGAGCTGTCCGACTGGCCTGCGTTCCATTGGGATGCAGAGGCCCTCGCACCCGCGTTGGCCAAGGCCCATGAACTACAGGGCCACCTGCTGGGCCGCATGGCAGCCGTGGGTTTCGACCTGCGAACCGATGCCAACTTTCAGACCATGACCACCGACGTGTTGCGCACCAGCGCCATAGAGGGTGAAGTGTTGGACCCGGCGCAGGTGCGATCTTCATTGGCCAAACGGCTGGGGCTTGATGTGCATGGGCTAGTACCTGCGGATCGTCATGTGGATGGCGTGGTGGAAATGCTGCTGGACGCCACGCGGAACTGCAACAACAAGCTCACCGCAGACCGACTGTTCGGCTGGCACGCCGCGCTGTTCCCGACCGGTCGCAGCGGAATGCTGAAGATCCTCGTGGGCCAATGGCGCGATGACAGCACTGGTCCGATGCAAGTGGTAAGCGGTTCGATGGGGCGCGAGAAAGTGCACTACCAGGCACCGGCAGCTGCATGCCTGAAGAAGGAGATGGTTGCTTTTGTAAAGTGGGCCAACACCGAAAAGTCAATGGATCCACTGCTCAAGGCCGGGCTGGGACATTTCTGGTTCGTTACCCTGCACCCTTTCGAGGATGGTAACGGCCGCTTGGCACGCGCTGTGGCTGATCTCTTGCTAGCACGTTCCGACGGGTCGCCGCAGCGCTTCTACAGCATGAGCGCGCAGATCCTGAAGGAGCGCAAGAAGTACTACGACCTGCTGGAACGCTCGCAACGCGGCAGCTTGGACGTGACCGAATGGCTCAGTTGGTTCCTGGCCTGCCTGCAACGCGCGATGTTGGCCTCGGAGGAAATGCTCGCCTCTGTTCTGGGCAAACACCGCTTCTGGCAAACCCACGCGAAGACCGTGTTTAACGCTCGCCAAGTGAAGGTCTTGAACAAGCTGTTCGACGGCTTCGAGGGCCACCTCACTTCCGGCAAATACGCCAAGCTGGCGAAGACCTCGCAGGACACCGCAGCGCGCGACCTTGCTGATCTGGTGTCGAAGAAAGTGCTGAAGAAAGGAAAGGCCGGCGGGCGGAGTACGCATTTTGTACGTGTTAACTGAACACTGCACATCCGCACCATGAACCCCAAGGTCAACTGGTACTTCGAGAAGCCCACTGCATGGCAACAGGAATTCAAACTACTTCGCACCATCGCACTGGAAAGCGGTCTTGACGAAGATCTGAAATGGGGCCACCCCTGCTACACCTGGCACGGTAAGAACGTGGTGTTGATGCACGGCTTCAAGGATCACTGCGCATTGCTCTTCCACAAGGGCGCGTTGCTGAAGGATGACGCGAACATCCTGATCCAACAGACGGAGAATGTGCAGAGCGCGCGACAGATCCGCTTCACCGACTTGAAGGAGATCAAGAAGCTGGCTCCGTTGCTGAAGGCATACATGCACGAAGCGATCGAAGTGGAGAAAAGCGGCAAAGAAGTGCCGATGAAGGAGACGAAGGAGTTCGATATGCCGGATGAATTCGCACGTGGGCTGAAGGAAATGCCTGAATTGAAGGAGGCGTTCTATGCACTTACACCGGGGCGGCAACGCGGCTACTTGCTCCACTTCTCTTCGGCCAAGCAAAGCAAGACACGTGAGGCACGGGTCGAGAAGAACGTGGATCGGATCTTGGCAGGAAAGGGATTGGACGACTGAGGTGCGTTCAGGTCTTTGGCGGATCTTTCTGTAAGGTCAAAATGGTCATTGATGGACTCCGATGGACATCCATCAACGTCCATGTGGTCGGGCGGATCCTTAACGAAGCGTAGCCATAGATCTATTCCTGTTAGTTTTACAAACCACCATGTCCGAACCAAACTCTCCCAAACCCGGCACCTGGGCCGAACTGAAACGGCGCAACGTGCCTCACGTAGCAACCGTTTATGCCATGAGCGCATGGATCGCCATCCAAGTTGCAGTGGCGGTTGGCCCTTACCTCGGCTTTCCGGCGTGGGCGGTCACTGCGGTGATCGTGCTGTGTTTGGTGGGCTTCCCCATCGCGCTCATTATTGCATGGGTGTACGAATGGGGTCCTGGCGGCATGGTGAAGACGGAAGATGCCGATGATGCTACGGCAGGCGTAACCCAGACCAAGCGTTCCCACGGCGGGTGGATCACCATTGTGGTGCTGGCCGTGCTGCTCGTTGGGCAGTACTTCTATTTCCAACATTGGCGTACCGAAGCTGCACCGGTGATGGCACAGCAGAACCAGCAGCTCGATCGCTCTGTGGCCGTGCTGCCCTTTGTGAACATGAGCAGCGATCCGGAGCAAGAGTACTTCAGCGATGGGCTCACCGAGGACATCATAACGCAACTCGCCAAGATCAAGACGCTGCATGTGATCAGTCGCACCTCGAGCATGAAGTACAAGGGCGATACGCTCACCATAAAAGAGATCGGTGCGCAGCTGAACGTGGGTGTGATCCTGGAAGGCAGCGTGCAAAAGGCCGGTGATCAATTGCGCATCACCGCACAGCTGATCGAGGTGGCCACTGATGCGCACCTCTGGGCCGAGAGCTACGACCGCCCCGTGGCGGATCTATTCGCCATTCAGCGCGAGATCGCCACCACCATCGCCGGGATGTTGCAACGGACCTTGTCACCGGAGGAAGTGATCGGCCTTGCCGAAGTTCCCACTAAGAATGTGGAGGCCTATCAGGCTTATCTCAAGGGTCGGTATCTGGCCCATCAACCGCACTACGATGGTGATGTGGCGCTGCGCGCGATCACAGATCTGGAGAATGCCATTCAACTGGACAGCACCTTTGCGCTCGCATACGCGGAACTGGCAAGGAACCATGCCCGCGTGTATTACCTGCGCACGGACCAGAGCGACCAGCGACGTGCGCTGGCAACTGCTGCCGCAAACAAAGCACTCGCATTGGCCCCCGATCGACCGGAGGTCCACCTCGCCATCGGCGACTACTACAACTGGGCGTTCCGCGACAAGGTGAAGGCCATGGAGCACTGGTCCATTGCTGAGAAAGGGCTACCCAACAACGCCGAGCTGCTCATGGCGCGCGCGATGGTCAGGCTTGCGGAGGGCCGAATGGAGGAAAGCATCGAAGGGTTGGAGAAGGCCACACGGCTCAGCCCGAAGGATGTCAGCGCGTTCTCCGACCTCGCTTGGGCGTACATGTGGGCGCACCGCTTCCCCGAGTCCATCGCCGCTGCAGACCGCGCGATCGCACTCGCACCGGATCAGAATTGGCCGTACCTCTACCGGGCCATCGGTTATTACGCGTGGAAGGGTCCTCGCCCGGAAGGACGCGCAGCATTAGCCTCCGTGGACCATTCCTACAGTTGGTATTTCTGGGGGATGTACAATCTGGAAGTGGCCGAGGGCAACTTCGATGCGGCCTTCGCACTGGTCGCTGCGCTGCCCGATGGTTGGGCCATCCTCAAGACCGAGGTGGCCCCGAAAGAACTGTACGAAGGCTTCCTGCATCAATACTTAGGTGATGCGGCACTCGCCAAAACGAAATTCAAGGCGGCCGTGAGCGCATTGGAGAAGGAGCTGGTCGCGCACCCCGAGGATGCCCGCTACTACAGTGCCTTGGGCCTGGCGCTGGCCGGTGCCGGCGAGAAGGAACGCGCGGTCCGGATGAGTGTGAAGGCCACAGAGATCCTGCCTTATGCGAAGGATGCCGGCTATGGCGTCAATCCCATCTACGACCTGGCGGTGACCTACACCCTGGTTGGTGACTTCGACAAGGCTTTTGAGCAATTGGAATTCAACCTCTCCCACCCCGGCAACTTCACGGCGGTTTGGATGGAAGGCGATATCCGCTATGCGCCCTTGCGGAAGGATCCACGCTATGCGGCGCTAGTGAAGAAGTTCGCGTGGAAGGAAGCGGTGTAGCGCTCACGTGGCTTCCGTGAACTCCATCAGTTCCGGGTACTGCTGGAACTCTTTCCAGAACGGGTCATCACGAAGATCAGATCACTTGTGATCAAGGTCTTCGTCGATGCAATGGTCAACGTGCTCCCGCACTTCTGGGATGATCGGCCACTATCGCTTTATGCGGCTGTCGGTGAGTTCGGCAACCTCGAAGCGGTCGGCCTTGGAAGATCCACCAACGCCGCCGATGCGGGTGGTGGAGATGAAGAGGTGGCCGTCGGGCAGCATGGTCCAGGAGGCCTCGAAGCCGAAGTGCATGCACTCCTCCGGTGCGGTCGCTTTCATCTTCTTCACGGCGGTGCCATCGCCGAGGGCTGTGGCTGCCTCATCGCTGAAATGCCATACGGTACGCGCATCACAGTTTTTGAACTTATCGGAAACGCCATTCTCGCTGTAGCCCGTGAAACGCTACTCGCCCACAGGTGACGGGCCGGCGTGTTGGCTGGCGCTATCGCCACAGGCGGTGAGGAACAACAGTGACAAGACCAGCAGGAGCATAAAGGAAGTGATGGGACGTAGCATGGTGTCGTGTTCATTTGGTGGAAGTACTGGTAATTACAAGGATAATGGATCAAGCAGGAAACGGCTTTATCGAATTGGCGGGACCACCGGTGTTTTGGAGATAAGAAGAGGCAGCGCTACATTCGAACCCTCGTTGGGGACATTTCCAGCACGACAACTGAGCGATACGCCCATGTCAGCACCAAGACCATCATCACTATCCAGACCCTACTGGACGCCTTCGGCCGCATTGCGCATTTCATGTATTTTCCAATGCGGAGAAGAGTTGCGCATTTCGAATACCCCGATGCTTGCTCACTGATGAACAGGCACTTGACAAACACAACCACATCCGACGGTTGCGTATATTAACGAGTTAGTGGCAACCCTGACAGACGAACAAACGACATCAATAAAATAGAAATATGGCAACAGAAAAAACATCATTAAGAATTAAGGCTGAAAGACTCGGGAACGTATCGGACATTGTTGAATTATTAACTGACCTTGAAAAAGCCTATAATAGCATTTATGCTTTTGAATTTTTAGTTGACACATTATCCAATGACAGGGATAGAAAGTATCGACAAAATGACGAAAGGTTTCATCGCTTCAGAAAACTATCAAGG